>Ga0316224_1002578_pt1 | contig 16416 bp, 3 predicted proteins | sample TBH18013metaG_FD_206254 | JGI IMG/M metagenome (GOLD analysis project Ga0316224, IMG submission 206254) | Freshwater microbial communities from Trout Bog Lake, Wisconsin, USA - TBH18013 | ecosystem: Environmental > Aquatic > Freshwater > Lake > Hypolimnion/Profundal zone | place: USA: Wisconsin... | reverse complement strand
CGTGGCGTGCGAGATCATGATTATCTTGAAGTTTTACCGGCTGCGGACTCACCAGATAAAGACCCGCGCCATGTTCCGGCAGCCTTGATTCAAACAGATCCCCGACCACGCCTAAATTTTGGTGCTGCCATAAATCGCGCACTTCGCACGGACTGCTAAAACCCAGGTCGGCCAGCGCCACTCGCGCCGACTTACTATCCAAGGAAGTTGGACGACGGGTAAAAACCATGAAGTTGACCGTTGCCCCGCCCAGAGTCTGCTCCGTGCCGCTGTCATCCAACCCCGCCCGCGCCTGAAATCGGGTGTAACCCGCCGGCAGATCATAAATAATGAGCGACGGCGCGTGCGTTCCGATGCCGACGGCGACCGGCTGGCCGTCAATCGAGAGCGATGATCCCGCCGCCGAACGTCCGACCGCCACACTGCCCCACCCGCAGGTGGCCGACTGCCATTTGAGTTGGGTCAGTTTGAGAATTCCCCGGGGGCCGACCAGTCGGGGTTCCGCCCAATCCGCGTGATCGCAGACCAAACCGTCACCACCATCACCCACCGCCAGATACAGTTGTTGCGCACCAGTGATGTCCACGTCCACGGACACCGCGTGGCCGGGCGTGGCGCGGGACACAACCGGGCTGCTCCACGCCGCGCCGTTCGTGGTCAATTCATCCGAGCCGATGGAAAAGAGGGCGAGATACTTGGAGGCGGAGCCGGGGACATCGGCCACCCATGCGGCCTGACCGTCTTTCAAAAATAATTGGTGGTTGTGCGAACTGTGCTGGTCAACGGACAGCACCTCGGGATTGGTGATCAGCCCGCGGGTGAATGCGTCGGTGTCCGGCAGGTTACCACCGAACATCAGCGGACAGCGTCCGATACACCACAACGTCATCAGCGTTCGTTGTTCAGCGCGGGTGAGCAGATTGGTTCGCGCCGGACCGGTGGGCGGTCCTTCAATTCGCAGACGCCCCAATGGAAGCATGTCGAGATCAGGCCAGTGACCGTTGCCAATTTCTGGTTCCCACTGGTGCAGGATGTCGAAGGCATTGCGCACCTGCGGCCACTGATCCCACAAATCCCCCAGCAACCGCCACATGTTGGCATGGTGGGAAACATGTTCCGCGACGCTCACCGGCGTCGGCCCCGGTGACAGGCTCAATACAATTGCGCGACCGCACTGGTCAATGGCCCGGCGATAGCCTTCCACCTCTGCCTGATCGTAAGGCTGGCTGAGATCGTCCACCTTGATGAAGTCCACTCCCCAGGAGGCATAGAGATCCAGCAGGGAATTGAGATAGGCTTGCGCCCCGGGCAGGTTCATCTTCAAACCGACCATGTGGTTCAACCATCCGCACGGATTACCCAAGTCAGCCACCTGATCCGCCGTTGCGTCGGATTTGGCCACCGGACACTTCTCCGCGATGGCCTGCCGGGGAATTCCACGCATCACATGGATGCCAACTTTCAGGCCCAGCGAATGCACATAGTCCGCCAGCGGCTTGAATCCTTGCCCGTGGGCGGCCGATGGAAACCGCGCCTCGTCGGGCAGCAGCCGGCCGTAGGCATCCATGTTCAAGTGCGGCTTGAAGTCAGGCGACTGCTCTGGGGCAAAAGAAGCATTTGACAAATCTGGCGCAGACCAGACATAATCCACTACGACATATTTCCAGCCAAACTGCTTGAGATGTTCCGCCATATAATTAGCGTTCTCACGCACCTGTTGTTCGTTCACCTTATAGCTATAACAGTCGTAACTGTTCCAACCCATTGGGGATGTTGGCGCCCAAGTGGGGAATTTAAAATCGGCGGCGGCCACCGAACAAACGTCCTCCGAAAAGCACAGCAGAAAAAATACTAAAGTAATGAGGCTGGATCGTTTCATCAGGATCAGAAGCTAGTCTGGAATACTTAGATCTCCGCAAGATCGATGTTTTGGGCGCTAACTTTCATGCCGGCGACAATGAACTTCAACCAATGCGCCGTCTTCGGTGCGAAGGCAACTTCAAGTTCTTGCCGAGCGGCGGCGGGCAGCGAGCCGGGGGTGAGCGTGGAACCGTCACTGATGATATCCCCTGGGTCGCTCAAATGAAAACGCCAGCCAGAATTAATCAAAATCCGATTCCGCTGCACCATTTTTTCAAATAACGGACTAACGACAATGGACATCGACGACGCGCCGAACACGGCGAGACCGAGGGCAAACAATCGGTAGGTCTGACGAATTGAATCGGCGATTTTCATTGTCGTTTGGTTGTTATTGCTTGCTTCAATACCGTTTGAATAGTTCAAGTTGCTATATGCAGAGGTCACTGCATCTGTATCCGATAAAAACGCTGCGTTTGCGATCCGATGGCGTTGGTATCGCTTAAATAAATGTTGCCACCAGTCCCAGCGGTGGCTCCCAAACCGGTTAAGGGGATCCAAACTGGATCCGTCAGGCTACTTTTATAGACCAGAGTATATTGATGCCCTGACAAAGTGTTGGGAACGGTGAAAGTCGGAATGCCGCTAGACAGCCTGAAATTATCGGCCAACAGCATGGGCGGCGGCAGCGCTGCAAGTGCCACGCTGATGGTGTGACTTGCGGTGACATTCGAGAATATATAACTGCTGATCGCCCCCTGCGAGACACCATCAACCATCACATTAGTAATCGCATAGCCAGCGTTGTTTGTGATCACAAAGCTTTGGCTGTGACCGGAAACAACCGACACCGTGCCATCTGGGATGAGGACACCTCCGGTTCCCGCTGTGGCGGTGATCGTTTTGTTTGTGCCATAATAGGCGAGGAAATAATTCTCCAGTTGCTGGCGATCAGAATTGGAGAGCGCGTTGGTATAAACGAATATATCACCGATATAACCGTTATAAACAGACCAGCTATCCGGATCTTCGCGCCCAATGTTAATATAAGACGAAAAGCTGTTCACATTGCCAGACGTGCGGGCTCCCGGAGTCAGTTGCGTATAGGCATGAGTATTCGGCAGGCTGGCTGTATTGGTCCAGACCGCGATGCCATTGGTATAGACCATGAACTTACCGCTGGTTGAAACTACTATGCTGAGGATGATGATTTGACCACTTGGAACAGTCGGGCCATTGTAAAAGTTATTAGGAGTTGAATTATTAGCACCAGTATTATCATTGACGCCAACACAAATCTGACCGGTGTCATTTCTGATGCCGAGGGAAAGTTGATTGAAGAAAATATCCACAATTGAATCCCAGGGAACCGCAATTGCATTAGTTTGAGGGATAGTGGCTAAGACGATGGTCGCACCGCTTCCAAGTGGAATAGGATTGGTATATTGACCATTGTTTGGAATAGAGGGATTTTCCAGCCGGAATCCTATGCCGCTCGCATAAACATTCTGCTCCCAGTTTTTTCCGTCGATGTTTTGAATTAATGGAAAACCCGAAATTGGCAAGAAGGGAAGTCCTGCCGGAATATAGGTTGGCCAAGACATTAGCAAGCCGCTACTCGGCAGGCTGTCGGCTACCATTGAAAAAAGTAACTGGTTAGTCTTGGGCACATTTCCAGTCAAAGGAAGTGAACTCAAGGCAAAATCAACATTGGCAACATCATTAGTCACCGCCGCCACCTTCTGATCCGCGCTCGTGGTCCAGTTACTCGCCCCGGCACTGATGTAAAGCGTCGCGTTGCCCACCAACTGCGTGTAAAGGCCGGAAGCGGCTGCCGTCGCAGTGTAAAGTGAATTCGCTGCGGCATTCGGCGTCAATGAAAAATACACCGTGGCTCCGCAGATGGGGGCTCCCGATGTATCTGTTACCTTGCCGGAAACCATACGAATCTGGCCAAAAGACGCCCAGATGGAATGGCTGGTGATTACGTTCGTGAACAGGTAGCTGCTGATGGCGCCAAATGAAATCCCGTCCACCACCACGTTTGAGATGGCGTAATTGTTATTGGGTGTGATGGTGAAACTCTGATTAGAACCGTAACCGACCGGCACGCTGCCGGAAGGACTGATTACCCCACCCGCTCCGGCGGAAGCCGTAATATTCAGGACAATGTTACTAAATGCGGCTGAAATAACATGGTTCGTCGTCACATCGTTAAATGCAAAACTGCTGACCGGCCCCAGCGAGACTCCGTCCACGATTACATTTGAAACGGCATAGCCATAGCTTGGCGTAACCGTGAAATTCTGGTTCGAGCCGGAGACCACCACCACGTTACCGGCCGGACTGATTATGCCTCCCACCCCGGCGGAAGCCATAAGGGTATAGGCGCTACCAACCGGCAAAAACGTCGCTAAGATCGTGTGGCTGCTGGTCACGTTGGTGAACGCATAGCTGTTGATTGCTTCCTGAGTAATGCCGTCTACAAGCACATTCGCAATCATATAGTTGTTGTTGGTTGTGATGGTGAAGCTTTGGTTGCTCCCGAAAGGAACCAACACCGCGCCGTTCGGGATAATGTTCCCTCCCGTGTTCGCATTCGCCGTAATCGTGCTGGGAGCCGTGGAAATAGTGAACGGAATGATGCCAGTGCCGGCGGGTATCGGCAATTCAACGATTGTCTCCGCCCCGGGCTGCAGGTGCAATGTCGCCACCGTTCCTGACGGGCCGTTCACTGTGTAGGCACCTCCCATCGACACCGTCAAATGCAACGCCGCCGTGTGGTAATTGATATTGCCTGTCTCCAGGGTGAAGGTGATGGATGACAAGTCCGGCTGTAAGACGATTGACTGCGAGTCGGCAAACCGATCCGTATCAATGATCAGGTGACAGTTGCCATTGTTGAGCATGGCGTGGAAACGTCGCCGCACGCCATCCAACGGAATAACTTGAATGTTGGTCGTGGTCTGCTGCCATGTGCCGCCATAACAGAACCGGCCAAAGATTGGGTCATCAGCCAATACCGTTGCCGCCGCCCGGATCGCGCCGCAAAAGCCGAGGTTCTCCTCCGCCGAATAATACCACGGCCCACGGTGCGAGAGCTGATTGTTCAGCCAGGTTGTGCTGTATGGTTCAGGTTGGAAACCACCGCCGCAGCCGCCATCGTTGGCCGCGCCGGGATACCAAAAACCATAATTGGGCGTTGGGCCGCTGTTCATGGTCGCCCAGGCACTGAGAATCGAAGCATAACCCAGACGCAAATAATCGGCGGGATTGGTGGTCATGCTGGGGGCATCGTTCAAAGCATAATCCAACAAGGCGCTCCCGCCCATTTGCGCCATATACGTCAGCACAAAATCATCGCCCATCGAGCCGCGATAGTCGCTGCCGTAATAATAATAGGCTGTCTCCAGCCATCCACGGTCAAAAATGTTGGCGGTGATCTGAATGTTCATGAAATTCGTCACTTCTTGGAGAAACGCGGGAAGATTCGTCGAACCCATCATTGGATCGGAGCCTGCGTGCAACATAGCGTATTTGGCATAGGCCTGCTGGGACTCAAAGCCAGTCGCATCAAAGCTGTATTCCGAGGCAAACAGATTTGCGTTGCCGTCAAGGTAATACCTGACCTTCGTTTCCCAGTTGGTGGTCAAGTTCGCCGCCTGATTGGTCATGCCTTCGGCTTGCAATGCGTTAATGATGTCCGGGATCACCAGTTCGTTCATCAAACCAATCTCAGTCGCTTGCCCGCCGCCGTTGGCCCACAGCGCCATCGCGGTGCCGTAAGCGCGAGCCAGATACTGCGTGGCCGACAGGTAGGTGTTGATCTCCGGATGACATTTGGCCACCTGATACATGCCGTAATACATCACAAAGATGTGTGGGTAGTCATAGCCACGTCCCAGACCCACAATATTGTTGCCGCGCAGATAATTCCAATCTGGCACCCCGTATATTCCATAGGCAGATGTTTCATTGGTCGTGCGTTGCAGTCCGCCGGTGGATGCCGGACTGTTCCAGACGAAATACTTGATGTAATTGTCGAGCGATGTCACCTCGCTCTGCACTGGGAACACCGCTTCTTTGGTTCCTATGTAGGCTGGCCTTGATTCCCCGGCGTCATCACAGGCAATCTCATACACTTGGAAGCTGTTGCTGAGCGTGTCATGATTGTCGGGCGTGATCAACTGTCCGTCGTTCATATTAAAATCGCAATACAGGCCATTATACCACAAAGCACTGTTGGTTATCTGATGCTGGATGAGGTAGTTTGCCCGCTTCTTGATCAAGGTTTCGATAGGCTCGGTGACGAAGAATTCCAAATAAGTAGTCTGACTGTTGCCATACTGGATGGTCAGTTCGTTCTCGCCCAGCTGGGAAAACTGGATCTGATATAATCGGTAGGGTCCCGTCGTACCCACGTTGGTGGTGCCCAAAAATAAGATTTGCGTGACTGACGGAAATTCAGCGCTCACCGAGGCAACCGTTTGGGTGGTTCTCAAGGCAACTTCAGCAAACAGGTTTGTGGGCACGGTCATGCCCGGAACCACATGCACATCAATCTTGCCATCATCCACCAAGGCTTGACGGATCCCGTCGTAATTATTCACCCATTGAAACTTGCAGCCGTAGGACTGGTAAGCGCCGGCTCCAAGGGTCAAACTCGTGTTGGGCTGACGCCAGCGGGCACCCTGGGAGGTCACGCTCGGATACTGGGCTACGGCATTGGTGCCTGCCACTGCCGAGTGGATATAGACTTCGTAGGTGCCAGCAGAACCATTCCCGTCCCAGAATTCGAACTTGGTGCTGTCGAGCGGCGTCATCAGAAGATACGGCCCCACGCTGTTGGGCCGCATCCAGAAAATATACGATCCGTTGCCTTCGATGTAACTATGCTTCATCGTGCTGGAACTGACTCCTGAATAATTGCCATTCATTGGCAGAGGTAAAGCCAGATCGCCAATCTCGACTGGATTGCTGGTCAGGTTGGTTAGGCTCAAGGTCCATTTAACGGCAGTTGGATCCGAGAAATCAAAATCGGACTCCAAAGCGAGAACGGCAGATTGACCATTGGTGAGTTGATAATTGGCCATATATTTCGTGCCATCTTGACTCCAGCCATATGTTCCCGCACCTGCGGCAGCCAACGCAGCGGTCTGAGCCGCCAACAATGAGTTTGGAGTCGGAAAATACTTGATGTTGACGTCGCCCAGCCGTCCCGCCATGTATTCCGTTAAAAAACTATCGTTCGTGCATTGAAGACTGGTGATGACACCGCTGCTGACTTTAACGAGGAACTCTGAATTTGTGGGAGCCCCCCAGATTATATTTATTTTTCCAAAGGTTAAACCGACAAGCAGTAAGATACATTTACAAAACAAGCTGGCTCTTAAATATGTCATCATCAGGCTGTTCTTTCATGGTAGCGCCATTAAACATAATCACTGCATCTGTATTCGATAGAAGCGCTGAGCTGAAGAGTAGATGGAGTTGGTGTCGCTCAGGTTGATGTTGTCGCCCGTTCCGGCGGTGGATCCCAAACCCGTCAGCGGGATCCAGTTTGGATCCGTAAGACTGTTCTTATAGACCAGGGTATACTGATGGCCCGACAAGCTGTTGGCCATGGTGAACGTCGGAATGCCGCCGGGCAGCGTAAGGTTGGCAGCCGACAGCAGTGGCGGGGCCACCGCAAAGGTCGCACTTATGGTATGTGTGGCCATCACGTTGGTAAACGTGTAGTTGCCAATCGCCCCTTGGGAAACGCCGTCCACCACCACATTGCTGATGCTATAACCCGTGTTGGCCATAATCGTGAAGGCGGCATTATTCCCATTGGTCACCGCTTGCGGCGTGCCCGGCGAAATCGTCCCGCCAGTCCCGGCGGAAGGAGTGATCGTGTAGGTGGGCACCACAACGATTGACTGCACAATCTGAAGGCCGGCGATGCCGATGCTCTCAAAACCATTTCCTGAAATGCCGGTGAGCGTAATCGTCTGGGTAGCCGCAGTCAGCCCGGTGAATTTCAAATAGTCGCCACCCGCCCCATTGGGTGCGCTGGGTTGTTGTGCTGGAGCCGTGGCTGACTGGAATTGATGCAAGCTGCCGGTCAGGTTATAACCCCATGCATCGGCCAGGTTTGCGCCGCCGCCATTATCTCCCCCCTGTCCATAAAGCGTCTGACTCCTCTCAGACACCGTCCACTTCGAAACCGCGTCGCTGAGAGGTGAGAAACTGCTGGAACCGTATCCAACGTTGGCCGTATATCCTTCGTAATAGATGTAAATATCGTAGCTCGTGAAGGGAATACTTGACAGACTAATGGTGGCAGAACCACTGTTGTTGTAATCGAGCTCCAGGTAGCCGTTATACATATCGCTCAACCCGCCGGCACCATTCCCATTACCGAATGTCGACGCGCCATTAAATCCAGAAGTTGAGAGCGACATGGTGGTCAAAGCCCCGTTGCTTTCCACCAGCGCGGAACTGGTCGGGTTTGCAACCCCAAGCAAGTTGTTCCAATTTGCAGCAGCAACGGCCCCCACAGTTTTGGTGACGTTTGCGGTCCCTCCCCCAAAGTTGACGCTGATGATCCCACCCACCATCGGCACCAGATTGAACATTGCCGCAATCGTGTGATCGGCGATCACGTTCGTGAACGTGTAGCTGCTGATGGCACCTTGGGAAACGCCGTCCGCCACCACATTGGATATGGCATATCCCGGGCTGGCCGTGACCGTGAAAAGCTGGTTCGACCCATAACCGACCTGGACGCCACCCGCCGGGTTGATCAGGCCGCCTGTCCCCGCCGTCGCGGTAATGGTGTAGTTCGTGTAGGAGAACGCTGCCGCGATGGTATGGTTCGCCGTCACGTTGGTGAATGTGTAGCTTGTGACGGCTCCCTGCGAAACGCCGTCCACCACCACGTTGGTCACGGCCCCGCCGGCGTTGGCGCTGATCGTAAAACTCTGATCTGCGCCGGCAGCCACCGGCACCGCGCCGCTAGGGGTGATGATCCCGCCGGTCCCCGCCGTGGCCGTGATCGTGTGGCCATTGTAGGCAAATAACGCCGAGATGGTGTGGTTGGTGGTGACGTTATTGAATGTGTAGCTGGAGATGGCCCCCTGCGAAACGCCGTCCACAACCACGCTGCTGATGCTATACCCCGTGCTGGCCGTGATCGTAAAATTCTGGTTGGAACCGGAAGCAACCAGCACCCCGCCCGCCGGCGTGATGGTTCCCCCCGTCCCCGCCGTCGCCGTGATCGTGTAATTGTTGGCATTGCCGCTCAACAGCCGGGTGGCCAGATATTGTTCCAGCAAGGCACGATTGGTGTTCGATAACGCATTCGTGTAAAAGAAAATGTCGCCGATATAACCGTTATAGGTGGACCAGCCATCCGGATAGTCGTTGCCAATGCTGATATTGTTGGCAAAGGAACCGGCAACTCCGTTAACCAGCGACGTCAGCGGACTGACCGTGCTATTGGTGTAGAGGAGCGCGCCATTGGCCCAGACGCCATATTGCCCATTGGGCTGCACCACCAGGCTCAAGATCGTAGTCTGGCCATCCGGAATAGTGGTCGTGCTGGTGCCCATGCTGCCATTGAGAAGCACAACGACTTGCCCGCTGTCGTTGAGGACGCCAATGGACAGTTGGTTGTAAAACGCATCCACGACACAATCAAAACCGGAGTTGATGCCGTTGCGGACGGGCTTGGCCACCACCACTATGCTGGCACCAGAACACGGAATCGGCGACGAATAGGCCCCCGCGTTGAAACCAGCCGGAGAAGATACATAATGATTTTGGGCAAACGGCCGGTTGTCCAGCACCGCCAAGGTGGGCGAGGGACTGCCCATCGGCGACAGTGCTGGATAGACGGGAATACTGGCCGGCCAACTGGTGATCGTGCCGCTGCTGTTGGTCTGCAACGAATCCACCAGGCAGGAAAAGAGCAGGTTGTTGGTCTGTGGAACGCTTCCGCCGGGTGTGCCGCCGGTGAACGACGCCGTAATGGTGTGGGCCGTTGTGACGTTGGTAAAAGTGTAGCTGGTCGCCACGCCAACATTGATGCCATCCACCGTCACTTTCAAAATGGCGTAGCCAGTCGCTGGAGAGATGACATAGGTCGCGCTGCTACCATCGGTAATGTTCGTGACGCCTGGCGGACTGATGGCACCGCCGTAGCCGGCAGACGCATTAATAGTGGTGGTGAAAGCAACCGCGAGGGTGTGATTAACGGCAAGACCGGCAAAATTAAAATTGTTGCGCGGCCCCATGGGCTCTCCGTCCACAGTCACCGCCGCCTGAAAACCGGGGTTGGCCGCGATGTCAAACAATTGTGAAGCGCCTTGTGCCAAGCGAATAACGCCAGCGGGCGTGAGCGTCCCGCCGCCGCTCGCCGTGGCGGTTATGGTGTTGGTCGGCAGCGCATTGGTAAAGGTGGCAGTTATGGTGTGGTTGGCGTAGAGCGGATCAAACGTATAATATGCCACCGAATCATGGAACGACACCGGCCCCACGTTTGTGCCATCCACTTGAATGTTCTGCACATAGTAGCCCGGATTAGGCGTGATGGTGTAGAGCGCCGTCATGCGCTGTAGGTAGCTCACAGCACTCGCCGGACTGATGCCGCCGCCGGCACCGGTTGAAGCCGTGACCGTGTATTTGGTGTTGATGTTGGCCACGTAGAACGGCAGGGCTGGCAGTCCATTCGAATTATAAAGGTTGACTCCGGCTGGATTCTGCCAGCAGGCATAGGCAACCATCAGGGGCGTGGTGACATTCGTCGAGGTCAATTGCAACGTGTTGCTGCCGGTGATTGTGGCGTTAGCCCAATACCAGGTTCCGTCCGCCCCGGCAATGGAAAAAAGCGACAGCGGCGAGTTGGTCGGGTAAGCCGTCCCATAGACCGGCTTGTAACCCACCATGAGGCCGCTGCCGGCATAATCAAACGTGCAGGTGGCCGTGCTGCCGGCAACGGTGACATCCCTCAAGACCGGGCCGCTGGTCACCAGGTTCGTCTGGCCATACTCATTCTTCATCGCCCAGAGTCCCAGCCGAAACCCAACGTCCCACTTGTTCGTCGGATGCCAGCCCAGCCAAGCGTTGGTGACCCACGATACCGAATTGCCGATGTCAATGGCCGACGCCACTCCCGCATGGGGAAGGTTAAGCGCAAAGCCCTGCTGCAGCCGGGTATCGGCATTCCATCCCCCGGACTGCAGCACCGGCGCAGGACTTGTCGGCGCGGTTCCTGAATTGGCAATCTGCACCAGATAAAAGGCGCAATCGTCCAAGCCCAGCAACTGCTTCCAGCCATCAATCAATCCTTTCTGCTTGAGATAGTAACTGTCAGCCGACTGCGTGGACTGCTCGGCGTTCTCACCCTGATACCAAATCACGCCTTTTACCGGATAGGGAGCTAACGGATAAATCATGCCGTTGAAGAGGCTAAATGGACCGGTTGACAAGCCGGACTGGCTATAGAGCGGTGCCAGCACGGGAATATCAGTCAAGCCTTCAGGATCCAGCCAGAGGTCAATGGTCGTGCCGCCCACCTGCGATTCGATCAACCCAATCGGAATGTTGCCGTTCTGATTGGTATAAATCGTCCGGCCAAAATAGAAGGCGACCGCCGAAAAAGTGCCCACCGTGCTCGGACTGCATACCGCCCAATTCACGCCACCGTTAAAGGTTGTCGTCGGTGTGCCGGCGGGAGCGTAAGGCACACTTCCAAAAAGCCGCATCCCAGAAAAGTTTGCGGTAGTGACATCCGGATTCGTCGATGTGCCGGTTTCGTTACCGTTTTCCAGGCAGTAATCCACATCAATGCCCATGTTGGACTGCCCGCTGCACAGCCATACGTCGCCGACTACCACATTGCCGAAGGTAATCGTGTTCCCGCCGGCTTCCTTGATGATAAAGTTGCTGCCCGTGGCTTGAACGCTCATGGATGGTAGCGTGAGCCGCCAGTTGCCTGACGCATCCGAGGTCACGCTGTTGGTCTGGCCATTATAGGACGCGGTGACAGCCGTGTTGGGCGTAGCAGTGCCCCCAACCGGAAACGGCTTGCCACGCTGAATCACCATGTTGTTGCCATAGAGCGGGCTGACGGCAACCGTCGCCCGAACGGTAGTCAACGCCGCGCCGAGCACGGCGAGAACGAGGCCAAATATTCTGCATCGCTTGAGAGTTGAACCTATGGATCTCTGAATCCTGGCGCTTTTATAATTGATACTGTAACCATGCATAATAATTAAACTGTTTTAATGTTGCGCTTATCTGCCCTATAAATTACTGCAACTGGAGCCGATAGAAGCGCTGCGCTTGCGAGTTGATGGAGTTTGTATCGCTGAGGTTAATCGTGCCGCCCGTCCCGGCGGCGGTTCCCGACCCCGTCAGCGGGATCCAGACCGAATCCGTCAGGTTGTTCTTGTAGACCAGGGTATATTGATAACCCAAAAGTGTGTTGGAAATCGCGAATGTTGGAACTCCACCAGGCAGCGTGAGGTTGGCAGCCGATAACACTGGTGGCGTTGGCCCCACAAGTGTGGTGAAATTTTGCACATTGGTAGCCCACATCGTTTCCAACGCGTTGGTTGCGAGGAACGTATAATAATAAGAAGTATTCGGGGTCAGACCAGTGGCGGTGAAACCCAGGTTGGCCGAGGCCAGATTGGTCCACGTTCCGACATGGGCCGAGTTAACCCAGGCAGCGGCGTTGGTTCCGCCATTGGTGGTGTTCCAGCAGGCATAAACATCATAGACAGCTCCGTTACAGGTGAGCACGCCATTGAGGCTGGCCGCATTGTTAGTAATGCTGGTGGCACCCGAGTTGGTCAGGCTAATGGCGGGTATGGCCAGATTATAAATCTGCACCTGGCTGAGCCCCACCCAAACATCACTCGGAACGGAGTAGTTTGCGTTGACCTTGAGAGCCAGTTGCCGGGCCGTCGCACCTCCCAGGCTGATGTGCGGATCGGTATTGGTTTCTGATCCGCCGGGGGCTTTCACGAACGACTGATTCGGCAACACGCGTGTCCAGCCCGTTGCATTAAATGCAGTTGCGTTAGTCTGAAGGTTGTTGCCCGGATCAACATCGCTGTTGAGCTCGTAAACATCGGCCGACTTAAGGGACTCGGCCTCAAATCCTGTCTCATTGTAGTTCCAGATCCGCAGATAATCCAACGGGTAAGCCGAGTTAAAGTGAACCCGCACCCATTGATTGCTGGTGGCTCCTCCGTTGGAGACCCAGAAGCCCGCCGCCGTTCCATGTGTAATCCCATCACCTGATAGTCCGTTGCCGTTGAATGCATTTACAACCTCATACCCACCTCCTGCAAGCTCCTCCGAGGCCGCCACTTCGACCATGTTGGAGAAGGGTATCATGCCTGCAGCCAAGCCCATCGGCCGGAGCGTGTTAAAGGTGGCCGTAGCCGGTGCCCAAGCGGTGCCGACGGCGTTGGACGCATATACGCGATAGTAGTAGTTCAACCCGTAAAGCAGGCCGCTCACGTTGGTTGAGAACGAGCCGCTGGCCATGGCTGTCAACAGATTGGTGTTGGCCCACGGGCCGTTGGTGCCGCCATCTGAGCTACCCCAGTAAACTCGCACGTCAGCCGGCCCGTTGTTCAAGGAACCCCAGAGTTGTGCCATGCCCGGAGCCAGATTGGTGGCCCCTGCAGCGTTGTCCACCACCGGCGGAGGCACGATGACAAAAGTGGCGCTCAACGTGTGATTTGAAGTTACGTTGGTGAAAGTATAGCTGCTGATTGATCCCTGCGAAACCCCGTCCACTACCACGTTGTTGATACCATTACCCCCCAATGGAGTAATGGCGAACGTTGAGGTGACACCATAGTTAACCAACACGTTGCCGGACGGGCTGATGGTGCCGCCGGATCCGGCCGAGGCTGCGATTGTGAGAATGATATTGCTGAAGGTCGCTGAAATGCTATGCGTGGTCAGAACGTTGGTAAATACGTAGCTGCTGATCGCCCCCTGCGACACCCCGTCCACCACCACGTTGCTGATGCCGTAGCCAGTGCTGGCGCTGATCGTGAAGTTCTGGTTTGAGCCAGCTGGAACCAGCACCGTGCCGCTGGGCGTAATGGCACCACCCGCGCCTGCCGTGGCGGTGATCATCTGGCCATTGAAGAGAAACGTCGCCGCGATGGTATGATTAGTGGCAACATTGGTGAAAGTGTAACTGGATACAGCCCCCTGCGATACCCCATCCACCACCACGTTGTTAATGTTCCACCCCGCCGGATTCGCTGCGACCGTGAAAGTCTGGTTGCTTCCGCTTAGAACCGCCACCGTGCCGTTGGGCGTGATGCCGCCACCGGCTGCCGCCGTTGCAGTAATCGTCTGCGTGCCGTTGGCTCCGAACCACGTTAGCAGGTAGTGCTCCAACTGCTGGCGGTCCGAGGCGGCAAGCGCGTTGGTATACACAAACACGTCGCCAATGTTACCGCTATATGTGCTCCAGCCATCCGGTCCGTCGTTGCCCAAATTGATGGTGTCGGCATAGGAACCAGCCACGCTGGGAACGAGGTTTGTCAGGGTGCTGATGGTGCTGTTCGTGTAAAAAAGCACCCCATTGGTCCATGCTGCATATTGCCCGTTGGGCTGCACCACCATGCTCAGAACCGTCATATGGCCGTCAGGAATGGCGCCGGTCGGAATGGAAGCATTGCCGTTGACCTTGAGAACAAGCTGGCCGGTATTGTTGTAAATGCCCACTACCAACCGGTCGTAAAACAAACTTACGATGGAGTTAAACGCATCATGAATGCCATTGCGATGCGGGATCACGGCGACGACGATACTGGCCCCGCTGCACGGAATCGGAGCCGAATACGTGCCTTGCAACAAACCCATCATGTTGTCATTGCTATTGGTATTAAGCTCCCATTTCCGGTTCCCCACCGTCTGGACTACGGGTGGTGTTGCCATGTTCGTCAGCACCTGTCCCGCCGGCAGATAAGTCGGCCAGCTCATGATGGTGCCGCTTGCCGGCAACGGATCCGTCACCACGGAGAAGAGCAATTGGCTGGTCTGGGGGACATTTCCATTTAAAGAAAAAGAACTCAAGGCGAAGTCAAGGCTGGCGACATTGTTGGTTACCGTTACTATTTGATCCGCGCTGGTCAGGTAGTTGCTTTTGCCGGCGCAAATGTAGAGCGTCGCGCTCTGCACCGCCTGCGTATAAAGGCCGGCGGCGGTCGTGGTCGCCACATAAAGCGGATTAGCCTCCGCATAGGGTGTCAGGGAAAAATACACGCTGGCCCCACTGATCGGGTTGCCCAAGTTGTCCGTCACCAGTCCAGAAACTGTTGGATTGGGCGTCAGGCCAAAGTTGACGTTCACAACATTGGCGGAGTTCACCGTGACGACTTGGTCGGCGGAATTGCCATAAGCGATGGAGCCGGCGCACACATACCACGCGCCGTTGATGATATTCACAGAATAGGTGCCATTGGCGGCGGTAACGACAGTGGTAATTGGGTTGGTGGAGGCATTAGGCGTGTCCGAGATATAAATGGTGACGCCAGCCAGCGGCGCGCCGCTGCTATTGGTTACTTTGCCCGAAATGCTGTTCGTTGGAACGCCCACCGACTGCACAGTCGAAAAGGTCACTGACCGTCCTGGCATGTTGGTGAAGGCATACAGGTGCCCGCTGACGCTCACGGTGTGAAAAAGGAGCCCGCTGATCGTGGCTGAACCAAAGTTGGTGGTCCCAACGGTGACCGTGCTGGAACCGTTCGGATCCTGAACCGTGTAACTGGCGGGATTCACCCCAGTGACCACGCCGGTGAAGGTAACCAGGTCATCATTCGACAACGTCGCCAACTGACCAAACGTGCAAGGCTCATAGCCCGTGGTCGGCGTGATGACCGCCGGATACGTGGCTGCAGAATACCCAGATTGGTTGAGTTGCGCCGTTATGTCCCGAAGCATATACACGAAACTGTAGGTGCCATTGGTCAGCACCGGAGTGACATAAGTGGGGCTGTTCTGCCAGCCGCTGTCCGGGGCGTTGCTACTAGTGCAATGAAAGTAATACCTCATCCCGCTCGGGTCTCCGGGTGCCTGAGCCGTCATGGAGATGGAGTTGGTGATGGTGGGATATGGGGTCATGCCCCATTGAAACTCTGGGTTGCTATACAGTTGCGGTGCAGCATCGTCTTCCGCCTTGGCCGGAACTGCGGCTGATGCCGCGCTGCTGTTGCCACGCCCGTCCCGAACCGTCACCGTATAGCTGTAGCTGGCACCGGTCGTCAGCCCGATGTCCGTCCACGACGGCGAGGCAATCCAGCCGCTAGAGTGTCCCCCTCCCGAGGTGCAGGTGAATGAATATTCCGTCTTGCCGCTGACATTGGTGACCGTCGTGGCCGTCATCGTGATCTGTCCACTGTAGTAGCCCACCGGCCCATAGGCGAAGCTGGCCGTGCCGGCGCTTGAGGTTAAGGTGGTGGCACTGGCGGCTGACGAGGCGGAGGTGGTCACCCCGTTGAAATTACGCATCAGCACCGTGTAGGTGTAGGCCGT
>Ga0316224_1002577_pt1 | contig 16416 bp, 23 predicted proteins | sample TBH18013metaG_FD_206254 | JGI IMG/M metagenome (GOLD analysis project Ga0316224, IMG submission 206254) | Freshwater microbial communities from Trout Bog Lake, Wisconsin, USA - TBH18013 | ecosystem: Environmental > Aquatic > Freshwater > Lake > Hypolimnion/Profundal zone | place: USA: Wisconsin... | reverse complement strand
CAGACATTTAAGTGAAGAAATAAGTTGAATTTTATTTTTACCTCTATACTATAAGGTATGGGTAAATTTACATCAACTAAAGTCATACCATTAGGTAGTGCTGCATTTAGACAGCCATTTGCAAGAAGTCACTGCAAATTTATACACGGTTATCGCTTACAAGCTAAGTTTTGGTTTTCATGTGATATATTAGACAGTAATAACTGGGTAGTAGATTTCGGTTCACTGAAAGAACTTAAAACCAAGCTAGAAGAAACGTTTGATCACAAGACTATTATTTCTTCTAAAGACCCAGAAGTAGAAACATTTAAGATGCTAGCAGACAAGCGTATTGTTGAGCTTGTTATTATGGAAGATGGGGTCGGTATTGAGAGGTTTGCTGAATTTTGCTATAATATGGCAAACGACTATGTTGATGATCTTACAGACGGTCGTTGCTGGTGCACTAAAGTAGAAGTTTGGGAGCACGAAGGAAATAGTGCAATTTATAAAGCATAATATATAATACCTTTATGTTTAATATTGATCCTAATACAACTTTATTCATTTCAGACGATTTCGTATTCTATACATTAGAAGGTGAAGGCCGCTATATTGGTTACCCTTCAGTGTTTATGAGAATGGCTATGTGTAACTTAACCTGTATTGGTTTTAAGAGTGAAGACTCTCCAAACGGTTGCGATAGTTATGTTAGCTGGTCTAAGAAGAATAAGATGACGTTCGAAGAAGTGGCACAATTGTTTGAAAAGAATGATTACCATGAACGTTTAAAAGAAGGTGCATTACTTAAATTGACAGGTGGTGAACCTTTTATTCAGCAAAAGAATTTATTATTGTTTGTTAAGTTTATTAGAGATCGCTGGGGTTTTGCTAACTATAGCAGAACACTTACCACTGATGATATTGGCAAACCTAGATTGCATATTGACTTCGAAACTAATGGTACTATTATGCCAGATAACGAATGGTCTCGTATAGGTGTGCATGTAACGTATACTACTTCTCCTAAGCTGTCTACAAACGGAGACCCTGCTGATAAACGTTATAAACCAGAAGTATTACGTTATTTGGCTATACATGATGCTTGTTTTAAGTTCGTAGCTAAACAAGAATCAGACTTAACTGAAGTGTTAGAGAACTATCTTAACAATCCTGACATTGGTTTACCTTCACAACAAGTATGGATTATGCCTATGTGTGGTAGTCGTAAAGAACTATTAGAGGTAGGACCTGTAGTAGCTGAACTCTGTAAGAAATATAATTTTAAATTCTCGAACAGAATGCACCTGCAGGTCTGGGATCGCGCACTCAAGGTTTAATATATGAACGACATTCCTGATCCTAAAAAACATAAAAACATTAGTATTATCAAAAGCATTATTCGTATTATTGCGGGTACATGTCTTTGCTTCGGTGCTCTCTGGGTTACCGGTATATTACTAATCGTAGCAGAAATACTCGGTATTATTGAAGAAATGGTATAATATATGAAACAAGAAATAAAATTCACATATACGTTAGAGCATACTAATGACGATATTAATGTCAGTGTGCCTCGTAAGATTGAAATTATATTTGACGGTCAAGCCGACTTAGAGGAACTAACAGAGCAGTTTAACGCTTTTGTTAAAGCTATAGGTTACAACCCACCTCACAATTGTGTACTTGATTGGATAGATGTGGAAACCGGTCAACCACCTGAAGATGATGAATGAGGTTGCTAATATTACTGTAAAGCGTAAATTTTAATAAATGAGCCACTCCAAACTTAGTAAAATAGGTGTTATCGGTACTCAATGTATCGGTAAGACTACTTTGATAGAAGACATGCTACTCCAGTGGCCTCAACTATCTAGACCAGAAAAAACGTACCGCGATATTATTAAAGAGAAGAAACTTCCTGTTAATAAAAAAGGTACTAAAGCCTCTCAACAAGAAATACTCAATTTTCTAGTTGATGAAGCAATGGCAAATTACGGCAAGAAGAAAATGATATTTGATCGTACACCTATCGATAATCTAGTATACTCGTTATGGCTTTTCGACAAAGGCTTAGGAGACATTGATGAAGAGTTTATTGATAAAACTGTTATACAAGTAAAACAAGCAGTTAAATCTTATTCAGTTATATTCTACATACCTCTTTGCAAAGAAAATGACGTACTTCTTCAAACTAAAGAGAATAGAGATATTGATCCTATTTATCGCGGAGAAATAGCTGTACTATTTGATTCAATTTTTGAGGCATGGAAAAGTGGTAGATCTCGCTTTTTTGACAATGATGATACACCGCCTATTATCCCTGTTTACGGAAATCCATTAGAGCGTATCGCTATTATGAACATGTATATTAATAACGATTGTGAATTCTTTGGAGAAGAGGATTCATTAATTGCTAAAGATATCTCAGAACAACAACTACTTGCAGATCAACTAGGTATAACGGATAAAAAACAGTTTAAATTATAGTAAGTATTATATCTTATGAAATTTGATGATGCTATTAACTATATTGCTGAAAACACTCTCGATTTAGAGATGGCTAAGCCAAAAAACCCTGAAATCGAAAAACTCGTTGCTCAGGGCATGCCTTATTGGAAAGCCCGTCAAATGGTTAATAAGGGTGGAGCACCAAAAGCAGCAACACCTACTGTACCATCTACTGAGCCTGCAGGTACAAAATATAAAGAGCTTCCTGACACATTAAGAACAAAGGATGCAGTAGCAACTTATCTACAGCATAACCCTGAAGCTTCAGAAGATGAAATTATTGCTGGTATTGCTTCACAGGATAGTGAAGAAACACCTCTTAATCTTGACCCCGAAGTTGTAAAATCGGCGATTGCTGATGTACGTGGCGGTGGAGATGTAGAAGCAGAACCTGATCCAGAAGCTTTACGTAAACAAGAACTTGCTGCAAAGTATGATCGGGTACGTCAAGCGCTTTATAAAATGCACGGTTTTAAGTCAAAAGGACGTCCTGGTAGAAAAGCTGTTTCAGATGAACCTGAAGACGAACCAGAGCCTAGTGAAATTATCGGTGGTACAGGCAGTCAAAACCCTAACGATTACGAGTACAAAGATCCTACGGAGTTGTAAGATACTTTTCGGTAAGAACAACAAATTTCATACCTTTTTTAGCCGCGTAATCACTCGCGGCTTTCCATTTGCACCGATTCTTGTGATACATTAAATGTTCATACAAGACCGTGCTTTGTTTCTTTTTATTTGATTGTACAGGTGGCTGCGTTTGAGAAAAAGGCTTGAGTTCGATCAAATATTTTTGTGTGGTGCCGTCTTTTTCCTTGATAGCCGCAACTAAGTCTACATAATAGTTGTGTACTTTATGATCAACGTCGTTATAATAAGGAATAACTATGCCTTCACTAGCCCAAGCAGTAACATTAGGGTTTTTATCAAAAAACAAAAAGAAATCTCTCTCTAATGCAGACCTGTATACAGGGTTAGTATTACCTATGTATTTATTTCTATTTATAGGTGTATAAATTCCTTGTATCCATTTGCTATTTTTAGGGTACCCCATATACTATATTTACTTTATGATTATTTCACAGAATTTTGTAATACAGACGTTTTTTCAGTATTCGAAACGTCCAATGTACAAAAAGACTACTAATACTTACACTGGAGAGTGTCCGTATTGTCATGAAGGTAAAAGTGCTGGTAAGAAACGTAGATTCTTTTATATTCCAGAAGATGATCACTTGTATTGTCATAACTGTAATGAAAGTAGAAACGGATTAGATTTCGTAAAAGACATGACAGGGTTGCCGCTTAATGAAATTCTTGCACAAGCAGGGTCTCATGCGGATACAGTAGAAGATGTTATTAAAAAGTCTAGTTTTTATAAAAAGGTTAACCCTAATCCACTACCCTACGATAGTATAAATTTATTTGATAGTAATCAGGTATCGTTTTATAAAGAGAATAAGGTAGTTAAGGATGCTCTTGAGTTTATTAAGAATAGAAGACTAGATACTGCTGTAAATAAACCTAAAACGTTATGGATTAGCTTAACTGATGTTTTACATAAAAATAGGGTAGTGTTTCCGTTCTATAATTCAGATGGAAAAATTACCACTTATCAATCTAGAGCTTTATACAAAGAAGATGAAGATAAGGCCAAATATCTTACTAAAACAAATAGTGAAAAGGGTGTATTTAACTTAGATAAAGTATCTTCAGACATAGAGTATATTTTCTTACAAGAAGGACCTATTGATGCTATGTTTTTACGCAATAGTGTAGCTTTAGCTGGTATACACCCTACAGATGAACAATTAGAAATGATACGTAAGACATGTCCTATGCATGAATTAGTATACGTATTAGACAATCAATGGATTGATAGTACTTCTTATAAAGTTACTAAAGAATTACTAGATAGTGGAGAGTCAGTATTTATTTGGCCTAAAGAATACAATCAGTATAAAGATTTAAACGAACTTTGTATTAAGCAAAAAAAAGATGAAGTGCAGCACATTAATATTTTACAAAATACCTTTAAAGGTATGAGAGGTTTAATACAGTACTCACAAATTAAATGCAGACAAAATTAATAGCAGTTACACAACCAAGACAGTTAACAGATACAGCACCAGGTGCATGGGCAAAAGAACTAACACCGGAGCAGTTTATTGTTTATATTGCACGAGTGAGCAACCCTGCGAATCAGTTAAATACTGAAACAGGGCCTAAGCTATTAAAATATCTTATTAATCATAAACATTGGAGTCCTTTTGAGCATGTGTCGTGTACATTTCAAATTACTACGTCTCGTGCTATAGCAGCTCAAATACTAAGACATCGCTCGTTTACTTTTCAGGAGTTTAGCCAACGCTATGCAGAAATAGCTGAACTAGAATCTATTGAATGGAGAGAGCAAGGTAAAACAAATAGACAAGTAGGAGATAAACCAGTTATACTTGATGCTGCATTACAATTACAGGTATCAACAGCACAAAAACAAAGCTATGATGCTTATCAAGCGCTTATTAAGGCGGGCATTGCAAAAGAGAGTGCTCGTATGATATTACCTCTTAATACACAGACTACTATCTATATGTCTGGTACTTTACGTAGTTGGATTCATTATCTTGAATTACGCTGCGAAGAAGGCACACAAAAAGAGCACAGACTTATAGCTCTAGACATAAAAAAACGTCTCGAAGAAGAGTTCCCGGAGACGTTTAAAGTAATTAACGGGTTGTAATTTTGCTTGTTGCGTCGTGAATCTTTTTACCAGAACTTGTAACAACTGTCTTAAATAGTTCTGCTAAACCACGTAAATTTTCAGCTAACTTAGTAATACGTTTTTCTTCACGGCGAACAATACCTTTAAAGGGAATAGAGTTACGCATTTCTAATGCATTAATTTGAGCGTTTAAACTATTTTCATCAGCACCATTAATGAATGTTGCCATGTCATCAAGTTTTTTAATCCATTCACGAGCTTTAGCAACGCCTTCTGTATCTAATTTTAATGAGGGGTTTGAAGCAGCATCAAATGCTTTTGGGTCTGTTTTAGGATCTAAAGATTTTGTCCAAGCTTGCTCATCATCTGATGGAGCTTTAGGTGCAGGGGCTGGAGCTGGTGGAGGTGGAGTAGCTGGTTTAGCTTCTAACCCCATTGCGAGATGCTCCTTGATAGTTTCTTTTTGTACGTTCTTTGCAAATTGTGCCATATGCTTTACATGCGAGTTTTTGCTATGTAATGCCTTGCTTAATTTAGCAGCAGGAATTTTTTCTCCTTGTGGTACATGTAAAGCTTTATGAAGACCGCCCTTTTTGACATGAGCATGTTGTATCCACTTTTTATCGTTTTCTTTTTTTATTTCTCCTGTATCGTGCCCGTGAATTTTGATTTCCTGGCCTTTTGGCGTGTTCTGTACAGCTTGGCCGAACGCATTACCTTCGTCTTCAATTTGTTTTTTCTTTTCTTTAACAGGAAAAGTCTTATTGCCCAGTTTAAATGAATCTTTACCAGCTTTCTTTGCTTCAATGTCCTTTAAATGCATAATGCCGGGATTACTCTCTTTATCTAAGGATTCAATAAATGCATCTTGGAACAAATTCTTCATATACATTATTTACTACTTTCTCATTGAATTTCTATAAAGTTATACTATTATAAACATATGTCAAAAGCATTAGTCATATTATCAGGCGGAATGGACAGCTCTATATTACTTCATTATGTAACTAAGAAGCTTAATTACGATGAAGTTTATGCTATTACGTTCAATTACGGACAGCGGATTATTCGAGAAATCGATTGTGCAAAGTATCAGGTAGATGCTTGTAAGGTTAAAGAGCATAAGATTGTAGATATGGATTTCTTTAGAGATATATCCACTATGTCTGCTCTTACTAATACCAACTTAAATATACCAAAAGCTAAAGATGATATCGGTAATGCACAACCCTTAAGTTATGTTCCTTTTAGAAATTTACTTCTACTTACAACGGCTGCTGGTTGGGCTGAATCTGTTGGGGCTTCAGACCTGTTTTACGGTGCAGTACAAACTGACGACTTCTCAGGTTACTGGGACTGTACGTCGTTGTTCCTTAATAAAGTTAACGAACTATACGGTCTTAACCGTAAAAACGTTATTAAGGTTAATGCACCTTTTATGCAATTCTCTAAAGAAGAGGTTGTTGCAGAAGGTATTGAGTTAGGTATTAATTTTAAACAAACACACACCTGTTACGAAGGTAAAGAGATAGCGTGTGGTGAGTGTGTATCATGTTCAGCAAGATTAAAAGCTTTTATAGATAATAAAATAATTGACCCGATACCTTATGCAAAAGAGGTACCTTGGTCTAAATACGATTGTAAACCTTATACTAAATCAACATATGTGCGGAATAGCGGGCAGCAATAATAAAGACAAAGCTTTTAGTTTATACAAAGATAACCTAGCTAGAGGTTACTATAGCTCCGGTGTATTGGTGCTTGATTCTAACAATCAATATCGAGTGAATAAGACTGAAGGTGTTTTCAAGGAGCCTGTAGACTGTTTCAACCCACCAGGTATAGATACACACGGTCGTTATTTCTTGTATCATTCTCGAGGACCAACAGTAGAAACAAAATCGTTTGAGCCAGGAGACAATCACCCATTCACTTATGGAGACTGGATAGTTGCTCATAACGGTATTATTAGTAATTTTGAGAGTTTATGTAAAGAGTATTTTCCTGACGAAGATTTTACCGGTAGAACAGATAGTTGTATTATACCTCGTATGTTAGAAGTTAAAGGCCAGGTGTCAGAAGCTATGGAAGTACTTAAAGGCACGTTTGCTATATGGGCTTTTAATAATAAAACCAATAAAACGTATCTAGCTAGAAGCGCAAGTACGTTATTTGCAAATCCAGTTTCCGGTTGTTTCTCTTCTACTGAATTTAAAGGTAGTGAAGCTTTAAAAGAAGGTATTGTATACGAGATACAGAATTATAATAGTATAGTATCAGCTGGAAGATTTAAACACAAGTCTCCATACTTTATATTCTAAATATATGTATGCCTTCTCGCAAAACACCTGAAAGAAATACCGCTATAGACTATATTAATAGGGATATAGTCAACGTTAAAGAAGATCTTGCTAATATAAGCAAAATTGTTCGGGATGGTAATGGTCACCCAAGTTTAATGCAACAGGTTGCAACTCTTAATAATGACATTATACATTTAAGAGCTGAAATGGATAGCCGTTTTAATGAGACACGGGACTTAATGGAAGTATACCATAACGAAATATACACTGCTGTGAATAAGTGCGATGCAAAACATCAAAAACAACAAGGTTTACATTGGCATATGCAAACAGCTATTTGGGTTGCATTAATAAGTAGTGTTACCAGTCTTTTAATACATTTTTTCGGGAAATAGTAGTAGATTTATTTTTATAAACCTTTATACTGTAAGCACTATATGAAAGGCTTACAGTTAAATACAGAAGAGAGACAACTGCTTGTAGAATCGTTATTGTTTACAGCTCATTGTGATGTGTGTTCAGACCATACCGTCACGCACCGTAAACGTATTTTAGAGTTAGCAGAAAAAATTAACGATAAAAATAATAAACTACATAACATTTATCTGTATGACACTGGTGTTGCTGAAGAAACTACAGCAGCTGAATTAACTCGTAAGTTTCCTAACATTCCTATAGAAACTGTTATACAAGACTAATGAAAGTATACATCGGTTTTTGTTCTACTGCTTCTTCTTATTCTAATCTTAAGGAAAGAAGCAAGTATACTATTGTTAACAGTGAAAGCTTAGAAGTAGTTACCACTGTAAACGGGGTTTTTAACAATAAAACCGCTATAGCTAAAATTTACAATTCTTTTATTGACACTTATAAAGATGTAGATTGTATTTTAGTTTTAGCTCACGATGATGTTGTTATAACTGATAAGAACTGGTTAAGCAAACTACAACAAGCCTTTGAAAAGTATGATATTGTAGGATTGGCAGGGGGTGTTAACCCTATTATACAGCCACCGGTACTGTGGCATATAATGTGCAGTAAAGAAAACTTAAAAGGCAGTGTACATCATGTAAATTTTAGCAACAATAGTATATTTAACACTCATTTCGGTAAAAACGGTAGAGTGGCTCTGTTAGATGGCTTATTTTTAGCTTTTAACCCTAAAAAAATACACGAAGCTGGTGTGAGGTTTGATGAAACTTGCCCCGCTAAGTTCCATTTTTATGATTTAGATTTTAGCTTACAATGCAATAAAGCTAAACTAAGGTTAGGTACAACTAACATCAACGTAATACACTCTTCGCCTGGTTTAGAGAGCTTTACAAGCGAGTTTAATTTAGGTCAAGATTGGTTTATTAACAAAGCAAGGACTGGACAATATTAATTTTTATAATACAATACTACTATGATTATTACAGATCAAAAAATATATAACGGCGATTTTATTCACAAGCGTTTTGCTTATAAGTATTTTAGAGACAAGACTCTGGCGGTGGGTAATATTGTTAGCTATGTAGCTCCTGTGGAAGTTACATTAAACCTTATTGATTTAGAAGATTCATTAGAAAAAGACTATATCTATAGCGATTCTATGATTAACTTCTGTTGGGAAATACCTAATTTAGACCCATTCGGTGCAGTATGTTTTCAGCGACTATTCAATACAGCGATTGCTAATATTTTACATACATATATTAAAAAGCCTATCGAAATGAAAGGTGATGACTTAATTGTACACGGAGAATTTACTCAGGGTGGTATTGTTCAGCAAAAAGGTAAAGCTTCAGTCAGTATTACATACTCTAAGGATAATGTAGCTATTGGACATACTGGTATTAATATTACAGCCGGTAAACAAGCTCCTGCTTTTGCGTATAGTACTAATCTTTCGCCTGCAGATGCAGAGAAATTCCAGTTACAAGTACATCAACAATTTTATCAAATGGTAGATAATATTTTTGTTGCTACTTCTAAGGTAATTGTTTAATGTTCGATCAATTAAACAGCTTATTGTATAAACAAAAAGTAGGCGTAGATACGGATAATATTAACGAGAACAAGGAATTTCAACCATTTCTTATTCAACGTTGGTGTACGATGTATTCTACGTCTATTACTACTATTTTAAATGAAACTACCAATAGATATTGGAACGTTTATGAGAATAATAGTGATTGGTATGCAGCATTAGATACTATTATACCAAAATGTAAATTTAAGCGTTTATCTTACATAAAAAAAACTAAAAAAGAGACTGTAAAAAAGAACACTGCAAATATCACAAAGATTGCCAACAACCTTGAAATCTCTAGTAGAGAAGTAAATCTGTATATAGAGCAATTTAATTTAAAAATACCAAATGAAGAAAAATCTAACACATAAAATCGAAAGAGACTTAAAAGCACAAGGTCTAAACGCTGAAGACCGTGAAAAAGCTCTAAAAGCTAATGAAGACATCGAAACAGATAATGTTAGAGGTATGGTACAGCTTGATGATTATCTAGGTTCTGATCTTAACCTTTCAGACTGGCATTTAGATACTCTTTTAGATGATATTATGATGTGTCAATTTGCAGATTGTAATGATGATAACACGGCAGTTTTAAGAGAGGGTATTTTCGTACCGGTCAACATGGTACAGTCTGCTTGGCGTGTAGCTAAGGTTGTTATCGCTGGACCTCGTTGTAAAACCAAGGTAGGAGAATATGTTATTTTTCCAAGTAACTTTGGCATTAAATGCGCAAAGATGAATGGGTTAAAAAACATAGTGTTTCTCAACGAACAACGTATCTTTGGCCGTGCCAAACCCGCTAAGTAATATGTATGACCCAAAGCGCTCTTATACAAATACTCAACACTCACGCTGTTGAGCTTAAATTTTTAAGAAGGCGCCCTTTACCTGGTAACACTCAAAGAAGAATGCTAGCAACTAACGATACTCGATTACTTTATAGTACGCCAGGTCGCTTAGCTTTAAACTTTCATGGAGCTCCTAACAGGTTAGATTTTAGCCCGCAGAAAAAAGGCTTAGTTATGACATGGGATATCTTCATGCAAGACTTTCGTTTAATTCCAGCTGAAAACGTTGAAATAGTAAGAGCTATTAAAACTACACCGCCCGATGAATTTTGGGAATATTTTAATAGAGTTCTATCGAAGATGTCTCAAGCACAAAAAGTACAATTCATGCATTCATGACCGAAAAAATTGACAATTTAATTAAACCTTTCTTGCAAAGAGAAGTCGCTTTTAACTTTAAACATAAAACTTATAAAAGCGGTAAGCTACTCTTATATAAACTATCCGGCAACTATTTGTCGTTTATTGTAGTTAACGAGAAAAAGAAAGAAACATTTGAAATTCCGTTTCCATATGCAGCGGAAGGAACTAATGATAAAGTAGTATTTGATTATAGATTGGAAACTTTAGCAGAAAACGATTATGACTTGTTACTAGCTATTAAAGGCGTTACAAAAGTCAAAAATAGTCGGTTTTATGATAGTGTTTTAACGATTTCGTCCTTGTAATTTAGAGAGAGTACCGTATACTCTATCTTTTAACTTAATGAAGATAGACAAACCAATTTTAAGCTATTTCCCTGAAAACTGCGAACCTAGAGAGCATCAAATTTCTGGGTTAACTCAGATAGAGGAAGCTATAAATTCGGGTACAAAGTATATTATTATACAAGCGCCTACTGGTTCTGGAAAGTCTTTTTTTAGTAAAACATTAGCTAATACCACTAATGAAGCTGATAAAGAATACACTAAATTAGTCGAAAATTATCAAGGCTATGACAAAGATTTTGAGGGTGCTTTTGGTAGATTTGCACCACATGGTGCTTTCGCTTTAACCACTACTAAAGCATTACAAGATCAATACGGTAAACTGTTTGAAGATAGCGTTATCTTTAAAGGTAAGACCAATTACCAATGTGAAATCGAACCAGATTTTACTGTAGATCACGCACCATGTGTAATTTCACCTAATTTAAAGAAAAAGTGCTGGGGTGATTGTATTTGTCCTTATTATGAAACACGTAACTCTGCTTTAATTGAGAAATTTACTGTATTAAACTACGCATCTTTCTTTAACTTACCTGATCATTTAAAGAAACGTCAAATTATTATTTGTGATGAAGCGTCAGAAGTAGAAGATGAAATTGTTAAAAACTTTTCCACATACATAAATTATAGACAATTTGATTATCTTGGTGTTAGTATTGACAAGCTTACTTCAGAAGTACCCAAAAAAGTACTAGGTTGGTTATCTGATGTTTGTTCTGCATTAGAAAACGCTATTGACGAATTTTCTGATAGACCTCGTTATGAAAAACATAAAGCTGAGCTTATAAAACAACAGCAGCGTAAAGACATTTACGAATCTATTGTACATACTGTTAATCATTGGGAAGATGCTCAGTATATAGTTGAAAAGGATGCTGAAAAAGTGCTAGTTACACCACTTAAAATCGACAAACTCACTAATTGTTTGTTCGGTTTTGCTGATGTTGTAGTGTTAATGAGTGCTACTATTGTAGACCGGGATGTTTTTGCTAGAAACTTAGGTATAAAAGACTACAAGTACATTGAATTACAGTCAACTTTCGACCCGAAAAAGAGCCCGATTTATCTCGGTTCAAAATACCCGTTAAGTTATAAGACGAAGAAAGAAAATTTACCCAAAGTTATTAGTGAAGTAGTAAAAATTGCTGAACATCACAAAGATGAAAAGGGAATTATACATACTCACTCGTTTGACATTACTCAAGAAGTACAAAATAAGTTAAACGGTCGTAGGTACCTGTATAGAGAAGAGGGTACCACCAATGAAACTATAGTAAGAGAGCATTTTATTAGAACGGATCCTACTGTTTTAATAAGCCCCTCATTAACTATGGGGTTAGATCTTAAGGGAGATCTAGGAAAGTGGCAAATTATCATAAAATTACCATATCCATCTAAGGCAAATAAGAGAATTGACATGCTTTTAGAGAAGGATCCGGATTGGTACCGTATGAAAATGCTTATTTCTTTAATCCAAGCTGCTGGAAGATGTACTAGAACTAAAGAAGATGAGAGTATTACGTATATTGTTGATGGTTTAGCTAAAAAAACCATAACTGAAAATAGAAATATATTACCAAAACATTTCTTAGATAGAATAGTGTAAGTATACCTTATGCAAAGGTATAATTACCATTGGGAGATCAAGGATTTATTAACACAATTCTTGCAAGCTTTCGATGGCGCAGTAGTAAAACGTTTTGATAATCAGCGCAACCCAGGAGCTGCGGTTGCAGTGCGTTATGTTTACTCTCCTAAACAAAGAGTAATACACGACATGGTTAATAAAGCGCAGACAATAACGCTTCCTGTGGTAGCATTTAGCATAGGTTCAATATCTCGCGACCCTACTAGAGTCTTTAATAAACTTGGTGGCTACTATTATAACGTTAATTCTACCGACACTGCTAGTACTCATACGTTACAGCCTTTACCTATTAATATTTCAGTTAATATCAGTATTCTAACAAGATTTCAAACTGATATGGATCAAATTTTAAGTAATTTTGTCCCATGGAGTGATCCGTATTTTGTTATTTCTGTAGAAAACGACGCTATGCCAAATAGCGAAATAAGAACAGAAGTTCTTTGGGATGGTAACTTAAAAATGGGTTACCCTATAGATTTAAACGATAATGATAAAACTAGAGTAACTTGTGATACCACTTTTACAATAAAAGGTTGGTTATTTAAGACAGATTCAACACCTGTTGGTAGAATATTTAAAATTGATTCTAACTTTTATGCAGTTTCTGCGGTACCCGCTAACGAAAGTGCATACGGTTCAATTTATAATGCTTTAAACGAAATAGGCGGTACCCCATACAATGAAACAGTAACAGTTTCTGCAAGACCGTTCACGCAATTTACAGATCGCTGGTTAACCCCTACAAGTCTTTCAGGAACTTGTACATTGTTGGGTAATATGTACAGTTATACAAACGCTGTTTACTTGAGTGGTTCAGTTCCTGGTATGTTCTCGTATAACTATACAGGTAATAATAGTAATCCGTACGGTTATGTTACTCTTTCAGCGTTTTCTACCATACCTTCTCTTTCTGCAAAATATCCAACTTTATATAATTTAGTACCAGCTTTAAATTATTGGATTATTAGCAACAATAAAATGATAGTTAATTATCAAGCCCCTGCAGATGCTGCAAATGGCGGATATTTCGATATTGTTGTAGTTAACGATGCTGGATATTCTATTTTATCAAAAGATACATATCAACCAGCATTAACTTTCCAACCACCTTATGCATTGAGTGGTATCAATGTAATAATAATTAACCCTATAGATATTGATTGGGTAGATGGTACATTTACATGGGAAGGTAATACATACAGTTGGCTTACTGTGTAACAAACAAGCCAATTATACTAAATAATATAAACCCATCATGGCCCAAATTACCGTCTTACAGCCTTTAGATTTTCTTAAGAATAGCAGAAGCATATTAAACACTAATTTTGCTAACTTAAACACTGCATTATCGGCTTTAAGTTCGGTTGCATATCAGTCTCAAATTACATCTTTAAGTGCAAATATAAATGTATTAAATGCACAGGTTTCTGCTTTAAGCGCGGGCTCGGGTAATGTAAATTCAACACAGATTTCCGCATTAAGTGCAAGTATAAGTGTTTTAAATGATCAGGTATCAGCTTTAAGTGCAAACGGAAACGGGGTACCATCTCGTAATTTAAATGTTGTTACATTACCGCCTACTTTAGGTAATACGAACGATATATTAAATCTTGGCGCAACTAATATATTAGTTGGTACCTTAAACCCGAGATTAAACGGTAATATTACACTTTCTGCTAATAACGGTTATATTAGACATTATACTGAAGGTCCAGGTACGCAGTTTATTGATGATATACAAGGTACTATTAGTGGTGGTACCTGGGCTGAATTTTATAGAGTAAATGGTGCAGCGGGTATATTTAATGGTACCGCCTATAAAATTGCAGATGCACCTTCTTGGCCGGTACTAGGTCAATCTACAGAAGGTTTATTATTTTACGGTACTCGTAGCGATTCAAGTTTATATTTCTCTTCTTATCCTGCTTACGAGCAAGATGTACCTGCAATATATGTACCGTCTGTAAACAATTCGAATAACGGTTATAAGATTGAATTTCTAGGCAACCCTGGTATTTTAGCACAGCAATTAACAATTGGCGGTCAAGCACCTTATGCAGGCACTGCTACTTCTTCAGCTGTTAATTTTAATATTAATACTAATTTAACCACGGTTTATTTGAGTGCCGCGGGTGCACTGAAAGCAACTGGTGATAGTATTGTAATTGGTACAACACATCCTAACTTAAATGGTAATATTACATTATCTGCTAATAATGGTTACACTGTTATAGAGTCTACTGGCCCAGGTTTACAAATTAAAGACAATGTACAGCAAACAATTTACGGTGGTACGTGGACAGAATTTTATAGAGAAAACGGAGCAGCTGGTATATTTAACGGCACAGCATATAAAATTGCAGATGCACCTTCCTGGCCTGTAACAGGGCAACCCACAGAAGGTTTATTATTTTATGGTACTCGTAATGACTCGAGTATATACATTTCTTCTTCGCCTGGTTATGCTCAAAACTTACCAGCAATTTATGTACCTTCAGTAAACAATGGTAACAGCGGTTACAGTATCGAATTACTCGGCCCTGGCGGTATTTTAACACAGCAAATAACTATTGGTGGACAAGCTCCTTATGCAGGTACAGTAACTTCATCAGCTACTAACCTTAATATAACGACTGATCTTACCACAGTGTATTTAAGTGCAGCTGGTAATATTAAAACTGTAGCAAGTGATATAGTGATCGGTACTATTAACCCTGCTTTAAATGGTAATATTACTTTATCTGCTAATAATGGCTATACTATTATAGAATCTACAGGCCCTGGTTTACAGATTAAAGATAATGTACAGCAAACTACTTACGGTGGTAGCTGGGTAGAGTTTTACAGGATAAATGGCCCTGCAGGTATATTTAACGGTACAGCGTATAAAATTGCTGATGCACCAAATTGGCCTATTGCTGGTAACTCTAATGAAGGTTTACAAATTTATGGTACTCGCAATGACTCAAGTATATCTATAACTTCTGGTCCAGGTTATAACAATTTTACGCCTGGTATTTATATACCATCAATTAATTCAGCTAATGCAAGTGCTGCTAATGTAGAGATAACCGGTGCAAATGGTTTAGTAGCAAGAAAAATGGTAATCGGTAATGAACCATTATATGCTCCATTTACCCCGTTATCTGGTACAAGTACAAATTTAGCTATTACATATAATGATAGCACAAGTACAGTTTATTTAAGTTCAGTTGAACCCACAACTGCTTTACGAATTGGTTCAGTAAGTGCTATTAATTTTACTAACGGTACAATTATTGGTCCTTATGCCCCGGTACATTCTTACGGTGCTCCTGGAGATCAGGCCGGTACTGTTGCGTTTGACTCTAGTTATATCTATTATTGCACTACAAATTATGTAAACAATAGTACTAATATATGGAGGCGTGTAGCTCTTAGCGCTACCACTTGGTAATTTATGTATTGGAATAGAAACTTATTTCCTGGTTTATCGGGTGGTGGTAGCGGTGGTCCTACAGACCAACTTATAAACGGTTCAAATACAGCTACATTATCCACAGATGGTAATCTGTACTTTAATAACGGTACTGCGATAGTTTTTAGCGATAAATCAGCAATAAGTTCAGGAGAAATTATTGCACCACCAGGTGGTTCAGCAGGTATATATAGTAATAGCTTTAATCAAATAGTTTTTGCCCAAGA
>Ga0316224_1002574_pt1 | contig 16430 bp, 12 predicted proteins | sample TBH18013metaG_FD_206254 | JGI IMG/M metagenome (GOLD analysis project Ga0316224, IMG submission 206254) | Freshwater microbial communities from Trout Bog Lake, Wisconsin, USA - TBH18013 | ecosystem: Environmental > Aquatic > Freshwater > Lake > Hypolimnion/Profundal zone | place: USA: Wisconsin... | reverse complement strand
CGCAATATGGTTACCGGGGCATCTACCGCTAACCTGGCCATTATATTAATTGATGCGCGCAAGGGTGTTATTGAGCAAACCCGCCGCCACTCTATCATTGCATCATTGCTGGGTATTCCGCACATAGCCGTTTGTATTAACAAAATGGATATGGTTGATTACAGCCAGGAGGTTTTTGCTAAGATAGTTGAAGACTACCGCGTTTTTGCTACCCGCCTAAAAACGAAAGACATTCACTTTATACCGGTTTCGGCTTTGCTGGGAGATAATATCGTTAACCGGTCGGAAAAGATGAAGTGGTATGAAGGCGTAACGTTGTTATATCTGCTTGAAACAATTCACATTGCCAGCGATATGAATCATATTGACCTGCGTTTTCCGGTGCAATATGTTATACGGCCTTACTCTGATAAATTTCATGATTACCGCGGTTATGCCGGAAGGATTGCCAGCGGCGTTATCAGGCCCGGCGATAAAATAACGGTGCTTCCTTCGGGCTTTACATCTAAAGTAAAGCAGGTTGAGCTGGATGGTGTTGCGATGGAAGAAGCCTTTGCACCTATGTCGGTAACCGTTTTGTTGGAGGATGATATAGATATATCGCGCGGAGATATGCTGGTGCGTGAGAACAATCTGCCCCGCCAAAGCCAGGATATTGAAGCCATGATTTGCTGGATGAGTGATAAACCCTTGCAGATAAGCGGCAAATATGCGCTTAAACATACCACCAAAGATGTAAGGGCGGTTATAAAGGAGATAAAATACAAACTGGATATAAACTCGCTGCACCGTATAACCGAGAATCCAACAATAGGGATGAACGATATTGGCAGAATATCTTTACGCACTACCAAGCCCCTTTGCTGCGATGCTTATACCCGCAACAGAGAGACCGGTAGCTTTATTTTGATTGATGAGGCAACCAATATTACTGTTGGCGCTTGTATGGTGATTGATTAAGAAATCAGTAAAACAATATAGTATGCAGGAAAAAACCGTAACCGAATTAAAGCAGATGATAGACAGCGGTGTTGACTTTCAGTTGATTGATGTTCGTGAGCCGCATGAGTTTGAGATATGCAATTTGAATGGTATACTGATACCGATGGCGGAGGTGCCTGAGAACGTTGATAAAATAGCCAAAGACAAGCCGGTTGTAATACACTGCCGCAGTGGAGCACGCAGTGGCAGAATTTGCCAGTATCTTGAAGAAGAATACGGCTATGCTAACTTGTATAACCTGAAAGGCGGCATACTAGCCTGGGCCGACCAGATTGACAACAACATGCCTAAATATTAATTTGAAGCAGGGGTTAAACTGTAATCGCTTCTAACTTTTGTGCCAGTGTTGTGGTAGTTACACCAGCTTTGGCAGGTATATGATCCATGGCGTATTCGCTGAGCGCAGTAATGGTTAACGAAGGGTTAACCCCCAGGTTGCAAGGCATAATAGACCCGTCAAGCACATACATACCGGGATAACCGTGTACACGGAAATATTCATCCACAACACCTTCTTCTTTGGTGGCGCCCATGGGGCAGCCACCTAAAATATGGGCTGTAGATGCCAGGTTGAACATTACCTCGCTAAAGGCGTTCATAGGCACACCATTCACTTTTTTGGCAAACCGGTATAAAGCATCCTGACCTACTGGTATGTAGGTGGGCACTCTTTGTTTGCTGTCATTGCTCATATCCATGCTGGTGCCGAAAATTCCTTTTTTAATATGCAGGCGCATTGAGTTTTCAAGCGTTTGCATGATCAGGAAAATAATGCCGGTATTGGCCGGGTCAGATACAAACAGCATGCGCAAAAACTGAATGGGATGGATGACCATGTTGCCCAGCATTTTGGCTGTGCGTACTGCAGGCGAGCCATTACCTGCTGCCATAACACCCAGGCGGGTCATAGCGCCGCTTTTGTCAGGGAACTTGCATACTTCGATGTTGGTGTTTTCATCGGGCGAGAAAACCCTGGATATTGCAATGCCGTGATTCAGTTTTCTATCGGCTGCCATTACGCCGCTCAGCATTTCAGAGTTGGTAAGGATATTTTCTCCCAGTTTGTCTGAAAGTCCGGTAAGTGTTTTATCTACATATTTCTGACGCAGCAACAGGTCCATGGTGCCTAACACTCCCCCGCAAACTACCAGTCCTTTTGATTTGAAAATTTGTTTGTTTTTTGAGAATAATGATGTTGAAGTTTCGGTGTGTATCAGGTATTCCTCATTCAGAAATTCAATTTTGGTAACAGCAGTTTCGGCCAGCACTTTTGCGCCGAATTCCTTTTCGGCGAACCACAGGTAATTTTTATCAAGCGTATTTTTTGCATTTTCCCTGCAGCCTACCATACAGCCGGCGCATTCTGTGCAACCTGAACGCAGCGGGCCAAGCCCTTTAAAGTAAGGATCGACTTGTTTGTTTACCGGCCCCAGGTAAACCCCTACACCATCCACTGGCTTAAATGAATCGCCGTGACCCATTTCTTCAGCTACTTCTTTTAGTATGCGGTCTTCTTCATAATCTCTTTTAAAAGTGGTGGTGCCCAGCATAAATTTGGCGGTATCAAAATACGGCGCAAGCACACTCTTCCAATCCTTAAAGTGGCTCCAGATCTTGTTTTTGTAAAAAGGTTCTTTCGGCATCATGTGTGTATTGGCGTAAACCAACGAGCCGCCACCAACACCAACACCACTTATAACAAATACCTCTTTAAAGAAGGTGAGCTTTTGTATGCCGAAGAATTTCAAAAAAGGCATCCATAAATATTTGGGGAGGTTCCAGTTTGTTTTCGGAAAATCAGCTGTGTTCCAGCGTTTACCTTTTTCAATTACCAGAACCGAATAACCTTTTTCAGCTAAACGCATGGCAGAAACGCTGCCCCCGAAGCCTGAGCCAATAACAATATAGTCGTAGTTCTGCTGCTGTTCCATAGCCTCTGTTTTAGTTTTACAGGTAGAAATTAAATCAACAGAAAGCAATCGTTCCCTGACCTGTATTTCAGAAGCCTAAATTACTAATTCTTAAATGTAATGCGGGTTGTATACAGCTCTTTTACAGCTGTAGCCAAGTTAAAGTAGCCGCTAAGTACATGATTTTTATCATCCCAGTTAATATCGCTGAGCCAGTATTTGAGTCCATCGGTAAGTAACACACCTTTGAAATCTACATGGATATTATATTTAACACTGTTATCGTCTGATATACTAATGGTATTCTGCTCCAGTTTCGGACCGAAAGTATTTTCTGTAATACCAATTTTGCTGATGTCTTTATCCAGAAATTTATTAAACACCAGGTGTTCAATGGTAACAGATGGTGCTATGCTTTTATCATCTTTCATTACAAAAGCAAACGGGATTGAAATTTTGCCAACCTTAGGCGCACGAGACCAATGTTTAAACCGGTTGCTGCCTTCGTAAAACAAACCTATCAACCAGGTTTTGGCTGAAGGATCGCTACCATGTAAGTTAAGCCACCATGTCCATTCGTAAGGATGCACTTCAGGGTGGCAGTTGTGATTACAATCTAAACAACTGGCGCCGTAAAAACCCATGGAAGGATGGTCGGTTCCGAAATTGGGATGATCTTTCAGCTCCAGGCCAGGCTGGGTGGGAAAGAAGAGGTAATGCAGTTGCACCCTGAAAGGTGCAGGTGGTGTCATTTCGCAGTGAATGCGATAACGTTGTATGTCAATATCGTTTGTGTCGCGCACAAACGGGGGGGCATTGTAATTGGTTTTATGCGTAGGTCTGAAATCCTGCCGGTGGTAGTTTTTTTGGGTGTCGTATGATTGAAAAACTTTGTTCAGGTATTTGTTCAGGTGAAAATTAAGGTCATAATTTATATCGTATTCGGTATATTCTTCCTCACCGCTGCGGCTGTTTGATTTTACGGTACCTACAAACTTATCTTTTATCATAGATACTGCGCGCCAGTTATAATCGCCAAAAGCATGTATCAGCCATCCTACAAGGAATAACTGATGATGTTCTTTTTTACGGCCCAGTACGGAGTCGAGTACTAAGGGTTTTGCCAGGTCCAGAATTTCCTCGTTCATAGTGTCATTCTCTTCAATTCTTGCATTTGAGAGTAACAGGTTTGAGAAAACCCGGTTAGTGGTTTGGTAGGTTGAGATCTTATAGCCTGTTTGTGCAAAACTAAAATGTGCTAACGTTGTTATTAGCAGTAGCAGAATGGTGTGTTTCATATTGGGAAGGGAATCTGCCAAAAATAATCATTCGTAATTATCTTAAAAGTTATTTTCGTTGCCGTGAGTAATAAATTTAACATACAGCCATTATCAGGTTGGACCCTTGCAGGTAACAATCCCCTGGTAATAGCCGGACCCTGCAGCGCCGAGGGTGAGCAGCAGGTGCTTGAAACAATAACCCAGATAGTAAATCATTGCGGTAGTAAGGTGCACATGTTGCGGGCCGGTATCTGGAAACCACGCACCCGGCCCAATTCATTTGAGGGGGTGGGTGAAATTGGTTTGCCTTGGGTTAAAAACGCTGCTATGGCGGTGGGTTTGCCTGTATGTGTTGAGGTAGCCAATCCTGAGCATGTGGAAGCAGCCCTGAAAGCAGGAATTGATGTGCTTTGGATAGGTGCGCGAACCACCGTATCGCCGTTCAATGTTCAGAGTATAGCAGATGCTTTAAAGGGGGTAGATGTACCTGTGCTTATTAAAAACCCGGTGAATCCCGACCTTGAATTATGGATAGGGGCCGTGGAGCGGCTAAACGCTTCAGGAATTAATAAGCTGGCGGTAATACACCGCGGGTTTTCTTCTTACGAAAAGAGCATTTACCGGAATCAGCCGATGTGGGAAATACCCATTGAGTTACGAAGGCGCTACCCTGAGGTGCCAATCATTGTTGATCCGTCGCACATGGGTGGCACGCGCGAATTGATATACATGCTCTCGCAGCAAGGAATGGATATGGGTTTTGATGGTTTGATGATTGAGTCGCACATAAATCCTGATAAGGCATGGAGTGATGCGAAACAGCAGGTAACACCCGAGCGTTTGGCAGAAATATTAAATGCTCTTATTGTAAGGCAGCCCAGACTTGATAAAGACGGATTTAAAACGTTACACGACCTTCGCGCAAGGGTTGACAGGATAGATGATTACATCATTGAGCTGTTATGCGAACGTATGGGAATATCGGAAGAAATAGGAACTTTTAAAAAGAACGAACATCTGGCAGTGCACCAGGCCGAGCGCTGGTCGCAGATTGTTAAGCGGGCTTTGGAAAAAGGTAAAACCGGTGGATTATCGGAAGAGTTTATTCTTAAATTTTTTCAGCAGGTGCATAATGAATCCATCTATCATCAGACTAAAGTGATGGAGAAGAATTGATTTGCCCCGGCCCAAACCATCCTCCCACCAAAATTATTAGTTTAGCCCCCTCTTTTAAAAAAATAATAAACTACGGTGTTATCCACCCATAAAACATAGCTATGACTACTGAAACAAAAAGAATATTACGTGCCGCCAGAGGTTCTGAACTTAGTTGTAAAGGATGGGTGCAGGAAGCAGCTTTAAGAATGCTGATGAATAACCTGGACCCGGCAGTTGCTGAGCGGCCGGAAGACCTGATAGTTTACGGTGGTTTGGGAAAAGCGGCCCGCAACTGGGAAGCTTTTGACAAAATAGTTGAATGTTTGCAAGACCTGGAGGAAGATGAAACCCTGATGATACAAAGCGGTAAGCCTGTGGGTGTGTTGCGTTCGCATAAAGATGCACCCAGGGTTTTATTGGCTAATTCGAACCTGGTAGGGAAATGGGCAACTTGGGAACATTTCAGAGAATTGGAAAAGAAGGGGCTTATTATGTATGGGCAGATGACTGCCGGTTCATGGATATACATTGGCAGCCAGGGCATAGTACAGGGTACTTATGAAACCTACCTGTCTTTAGCCGACCAGCATTTTGGTGGTTCGCTGAAAGGCAAATTGAATGTTACCGCCGGGCTTGGTGGTATGGGTGGCGCACAACCCTTATCAATAACCATGAACGAGGGCGTTTGCCTTGCGGCAGAGGTAGAGGAGTGGAGAATTAAAAAGAGAATTGAAACCCGCTATTTAGATAAATACACCAATAACATTGACGAAGCTATTGACTGGAGCTTGGAAGCAAAGGCAAACGGTGAAGCGGTTTCGATTGGTGTTTGCTGTAACGCAGTTGAATTACTGCAGCGCTTGATTGACAGAAATATTACACCTGATACACTTACCGATCAAACCTCGGCACATGATGAGTTGATCGGTTATTTTCCTGAAGGGTTGAGTGTTGAAGAAGCAAAGGTTTTAAGGGAAACAAACCCGGAGCAATATATTGAGAGGTCGTTAGATACTATGGCCAAGCATGTAAGGCAGATGCTTGAATTGCAAAAGCGCGGTGCCATAACTTTTGATTATGGTAATAATATACGCGGGCAGGCCAAGGATAAAAGGGGAGTAGCAAATGCTTTTGATTTTCCGGGTTTTGTGCCGGCTTACATCCGTCCGTTATTTTGCGAAGGCAAAGGGCCTTTCAGATTTGTGGCTTTGAGTGGTGATGAAAATGATATTCACGTTTGCGATGAAAAGCTGAAAGAGCTTTTTCCAGATAACGTAGGCCTTAACCGCTGGTTGAAAATGGCTAAGGAAAAAATTGCGTTTCAGGGCCTGCCTGCTCGTATTTGCTGGCTGGGCATGGGCGACCGTGAAATTGCCGGGGTTGCATTTAATGAACTGGTGAGAGCCGGAAAAGTTAAGGCGCCGATTGTAATAGGGCGCGACCACCTGGATACCGGCTCTGTTGCCTCGCCTAACCGCGAAACGGAAGCTATGATGGATGGCAGCGATGCCATTGCCGATTGGCCTATTTTAAATGCCCTGATAAACACCGCAGGTGGTGCCAGCTGGGTTTCTTTCCACCACGGTGGTGGTGTAGGTATGGGTTATTCGCTGCATGCCGGCATGGTAATAGTTGCCGATGGAACGGACGATGCCAAGCGCAGGCTTAAACGTGTGTTGCATAACGATCCGGCAATGGGTGTTATACGCCACGCCGATGCGGGTTACGAAATTGCTAAAGCTACAGCCAGGGAGTTTGGCCTGGATATTTAATATCAGGGATGTTCCCTGCCTTTTACAGAGCCTATTTATGAAAACAGTTACAGCCAGAATTGAAAATGACCGGGATACTGGCAAAACTGAAACATAGCCTTTGACCCGGCAGTATATGAGTCTCTGTCATTCGGGTTTTTCTGCGAAATTAAGCCTTAGTTCATCCGGGTAATTTCAAACCTAATAAGGCTGATTTTTACCTTGCTTTTTTAGCTCGATATTTACTTTAGGCCGGTACGTTTTTTTGCGTTCCTCCAATTTTTTCTCTGTGCTGTTCATATCGCGTTGAAGTTTGTTTAAACCTTCAACCTGCGATGTGGTGGGTTTACCCTGGTAAAAATTGACGCCTGCATAGATGTCGCTTATTTTATCGCGCAGTTTTTGTTCATCAACAAATATTACGGTTCGGCCTTCTTTAACCGGAACCAGCTCAGCTCGTATGGCTTCAAGGCTGTCGAAATACTCTTTCACAATAGGCGAAAGGTCTTTGGCATCTTTTATCAGTTTTTCTTCCTGTAGAACAGAATCCATCAACGCGGCAAGTTCTTCCTGCATTTTGTAAGTGCGCATGATAGCATCATGATTAAGTGCCAACTCCTGCGATGTGGCAGCGCTTTTGTCATCGTGTTTCAGATCCAGCTCGCCTTCGGCGGTCTTCCCGTTTACAAGTATTTTTACCTTATATTTTCCTTCAAGCACCATGGGGCCGATAGTTGATGCAAAATCAAGCTTAGATCCTCCCTGCGCTACATGCGGCGGTTTTAAACGCATGTTCCAGGTTATTTTGTTAATGCCTTTGCGTTTGGTTCCCGGTAGGTCAACTAAAAAATTACCCAGACTATCGTATATCTGAACAGTTACATTGCCGCTGTTTACACGGTCTTTCAGATAGTAAAGAATAGGGGCTTCTTCTGAACTGTTAGGCCCCGTGTAGCCGGCAAATGGCCAATCGCTGTTATAATGACCTATTGATACAGGCACAGGACGTGAACTTATAGATGCTACATCCGAGTTCAGCAGTTGATCATTGATCTTACGCAAGGGCGAAATATCATCTACTATTAATACTCCCCTGCCGTGGGTAGCAATAACAAGGTCGTTGGTACGGGGTTCAATAACCAGGTCGCGCACCATGGCATAATCAGGGATGTGGCCTTTCATTTGTACCCAATTTAAGCCGCCATCAATGGTGGTATACAAGCCCATTTCGGTGCCCAGAAAAAGCAGGTCTTTGCTTACTACGTCTTCAATGATCTTATTTGCATAGCCTTTAAACTGATCGCTGCTTATCAGTTTCCATGTTTTACCCAGATCGTTTGATTTGGCGAGATATGTTTTCATATCGCCGTAAGTGTGGTTATCGAATGTTGCGTATACCACATTTTTATCAAAGCGCGATGGCATAATGCTGGTAATCCAGGTCTGCGCCGGAACTCCGCAAAGTTTATAGTTGCCTGCAAGGTTATTCCAGGTTTTTCCACCGTCGCGCGTTAGCTGCAGGTTACCATCGTCTGTTCCAACCCAGATCATGTTAGCATCTAACGATGATTCGGCCATGGTAAAAATAGTACAGTGGTTTTCGGCCGAGGTGTTGTCGTTAGTAAGGCCGCCGCTTTCTTCCTGCTTTAATTTGTCAGGGTCGTTGGTAGTAAGGTCGGGCGATATCTTTTCCCAGGTAATACCATTGTCTTCACTTTTAAACAGAAACTGTGCACCCATGTAAATCCGTTTTTTACTAACGGGGCTGCGTACAATAGGGGTATTCCAGTTAAATCGGAATTTGGGGTCACCCTCACCCGGTTTGGGCTGAACGTCTTGTTCCTGGCCGGGCCTAATTTCAATCCGGGATATGTGCCCACCCTGATACTCACTATAAACTACATCATGGTCCTCGCCACTAGGCTGAACCCAGAACCCATCGCCACCGCCTACATTCCGCCAGTCAGCATTTTTAATGCCACCGGGGGCTTGAGACGGCGCTCGCCATGATCCGTTATCCTGCAGGCCGCAGTAAACGTTATAGGGATCTTGGTCATCAACCTGCACATGGTACAACTGAGCAACGGGCAGGCTGTTAAGGTATATCCAGTTATTGCCCCGGTCAACACTCATATAAATTCCGCCATCTGTACCTACATACATGTGCGAAGTGTTTTTAGGGTTTATCCAAAGCGCATGCATATCGCTGTGTAGCCATCCCTGATCGTTTTGTGCCCTTACCCAGCTGTAGCCACCATCCTCGCTGTACGAAAATTCGAATGCAGGCCTATAAACACGCTTTGAATCAAAAGGGTCAACTACGATGGTGCTGAAATAAAAAGGGCGGGCACAAACGTTATCATCTGCACTCTGTTCTTTCCAGTTTTCGCCACCATCTGCTGAAATATAGAGGCTGGTCTTTTTTGATTCGATAATGGCTACCATGTTATCGGGCGATGAAGGCGAAACTGTAATAGCCGCGCGGCCAATTGTATCGGCGCTTATTCCTTTCTGAATTTTTTTCCAGGTCTTACCTCCGTCAATTGATTTCATAACTGAGCAACCTGGTCCGCCCGAATTGAAAGCATAAGGTTTTCTTCTGAACTGCCATAATGTTGCGTACATGATATCCGGGTTCTTCGGATTAATGGCAAAATCGGCACAACCGGTTGAGTCGTTGGCGAATAATATTTTAGTCCAGTTTTTGCCGCCATCGGTAGTTTTGTATAAACCACGATCGGCTGAGTTGCTCCATAATTTACCGGGAACAGCCACGTACAGTGTATTTGCGTCGCGCGGGTCAATTATTATTTTGCTGATGTGCTCACTATTGGGCAATCCCATAAATACCCAGTTTTCGCCACCGTCAGTTGTTTTGTAAATGCCATTGCCGATGCTTACGGTGTTACGCATATTGCTTTCGCCGGTGCCAACCCAAACAATGTCCGGGTTAGTCTGGTCGATAGTTACAGCGCCTATACTTTGACAGTGCTTGTCGAACAAAGGTTTAAAGTCTGCGCCGCCGTTGGTCGTTTTCCAAACTCCGCCACCGGCTGTGCCTATGTATAATATACGCGGATCGGCATTAACGCCGTCAATGGCTGTTATTCTGCCACCGGTAACAGCAGGGCCAATATGCCGGGCTTCCATTTTACCCAGCGATGCTGATGTAAGTTTTACTTTTGCTTCAGTTGCCGGTTTGTCTTTCGGTTTTGGTTTTTGCGTGAAACCAGCCAGACCAACAGTCAGAGCAATTGCCAGAAGGGTTATTTTCTTTACCATGGTAATAGATTTGGTATATGCGTTAAAAAGAATGCTGAAAGGCGGAGGCTTTTATTTGCTTTTTGGCTTATCAAATGATGCCGCATCCACAGAACTATTTATCTCTACTTTAGAAAAATTGATGGGGCCGCCCTGTTCGTTACCGTTTTCATCCACGTTTTGAACTGAGAAAGGAACTATTACCCCAAAATCAGTTTTTTTAAAGTCAGAGAAGGTGATGTATTGCTTCTCTTCCTTGTCCTTCAATTTTACCCGGTGTATCTCTTTAAGAATATAATATGTTTGCGCATCGATGTAATAATAGACCATGTCTCCATCCTGGTTTGAGAGCCTTATTTTAAAAACATCCGTGCCGTCCATGTCGTCGGTACCCAGGTATTCTACAGTATATCCCTTTTCTTTATAGTTAAGTAAAAGGCTTTGTGGATCAGATGAAAGCTTTTCGCCGCGGATGTCGTTTGGCGACATAGGATCGGCATCTCTTTTACCACTAAAGGGGTTGTAGGTCCACCCGCTATCAGCACGCATAGCCCTTTTGCTGGTCATACCTTGCCAGCTAAACTCTGTCAGGGCGCCTTTAAATGGTTTAAGTACCTGTGTTTCGGTAACCGGAGCCAACATACCGGGCCCCAGAATCATGTTGCCCGAGTAACGGATGCTATTTACCCTGGCCCATTTTTCTTTGCCGCCTATGGCATCGAAATGTTTATTAATAATGTCATCGGCTGTTTGTGCAAATAGGCGGCCACTGGCCACCAGCAGTATTACAAAGAGGGTGCTGCGCATAAAGCTGTTTGTTTGAAAGGAAAATTACTAATCTTTTTCCAAAAGCATTTTTGGGTTTGTTATTCAACGTTATCTAAAATCCGAATTGGAAGCAGGTATATTGCTTAGTATAATATTGGAGGAAAAGATAACTTTGAATGCAATGCATTATATCCTGCGAGCTTGCCATAAATTGTATTTAAGAATATGGAAACGTCCGAAAATTTTTTGCAGCGTTGTGTAACCTGGCTTCAAAACCACCGCGCAGTAAACCTGTTATTGATACTGGTTTATTTCCTTTTCATTTATTACATGCACGATCCGGTGGTTCATCTTTCAATCTGGGTGATGAAAGCAATGTCGCTGCCCGTATATAATGAGGTAGTAGTAGTTATTGTACTGCTTTTGCTGGTTTTATTTATTGCTGTAATTGCCGGACAGTTCAGAAAATACAAAAATAACGGGCTGCTTAAAGTTGGTTACCTGTTATTCTCAGTTGTAATAATTCTGATTCACTTCTGTACCATGTTTGAAATGAATATTGAGGTGATACATGTTTTTGAATACCCGGTGCTGGCCATTCTGATTTTTTGCTTAACCCAACGTTTTGGCGCTGCGGTCCTTTTTACTATTCCGTTTATGCTTATGGACGAGTGGCATCAATACATTGTATTGTATCCTTCGTATGTTGACTATTTTGAGTTTAACGATATAATGGTTGATACTTATGGCTGCGGTCTTGCAATGGTAACATTGATGATATGCGGAGTTAAGGGAGAGCTACCGGTTAGCTCTTTTTGGAAAAGGCCTGAGTTTGTTTTTCTGATACTTGCGCTCATAGCGCTGGCTATAGCAATTAAAACCTGCTTTTTTGCGGTTTACGAAGCTGATAAATGCAGTAACACATGGCTGGTCCTAAACCGGATTAATGAAATTCCAACTTTTTGGCGTAAATATCCGGGAAGAGATGTTGTTTACCATGTTATGCAGCCCATTGAGGCCATTATCAGTATAAGCGGGCTGGCTGTTATTTATTTCGGATTGGATTCTCTCAGAGAATGACGATTGATAATTACAACCATGCGGGCATAAAAAACCGTTAGGTAAAACCGCATGGGTATGCTTATATCTCTGCCCGTATATTAATTGGTGCAAAAAAGAAAACCAACGTATAGCTTGCACCTCAGCTATAAGATACTAAACCGTTTTCTGATCCCGGCAGTAATCCCTCAGTTATTATCTTATAATTTCCTGCAGACCCGTTTACAAACTCTGACTGAACGTATAATTCTTTCAGCAATGTGCCCAGTGCCTGGTGAGTATAGATTTCTATTGTGCTTTTATGAATTACGGCCTTTGTAAGATAAAACTCTGATTCAGGGTCAACCACGGGATATGACAATTTAACAATGAAACGGGCATCGCTGCCAACTGCTACCAGTGATTAAGACTGTGGTAATGCGGTTTAATCGCAGGAAAAATTATAATGGGAATCGGAACCAACGGGGCGGATAAGCACATAATACATTGTCTTGATAACGTTCAGTGATCAGAGTGCTTTGAAAAATGTCTGAACGGTCAACATCTCCAATCCGCCAAAATAACTACAGCACCGATTTATGCAATATATTTAATGCCTACTGGTGCGAATATTTGCAGCTTTTTATACCTGTGCTAATGGCATAGTAGGATAGTAGATTTCTTGTTCTGATATTGTCAAACCCCTGTAAGGGAGATGAGAAGCCAGTTTGGCGTATAGCTAGCTCTTATGCCAAAACGCTTCTTGATATTACAATCCTCTGCACTTCGCTGGTGCCCTCGTATATCTGGGTAATTTTGGCATCGCGCATCAGGCGCTCAACATGATATTCTTTTACAAAGCCATATCCGCCATGTACCTGCACTGCTTCAACCGTGGTTTTCATAGCCACTTCAGATGCAAAAACCTTGGCCATGGCCGAGGCAACATCGTAGTTTTTATGTTGGTCTTTCAATAATGCGGCCTTATAAACCAAAAGCCGTGCAGCTTCAATTTCGGTTGCCATATCAGCTAGCTTAAATGCTATGGCCTGGTGGTTAATAATCTCTTTGCCAAATGCCTGGCGCACTTTCGAGTAATCAGCTGCCAGCTCGTAAGCTCCGGCTGCAATGCCTAAAGCCTGTGCAGCTATACCTATACGGCCGCCGCTCAGGGTTTTCATAGCAAATTTAAAACCGAAGCCATCTTCACCAATCCGGTTCTCTTTCGGTACTTTTACATCATTAAATAAAAGGGTATGTGTATCCGAGGCACGGATGCCCAGCTTGTCTTCCTTTTTACCTACAACAAAACCCGGCATGCCTTTTTCAACTATCAAAACATTAATGCCTTTATGTCCTTTTTCAGGGTGAGTTTGTGCAATTACCAGATAAATAGATGCTGAGCCTCCGTTAGTGATCCAGTTTTTGGTACCGTTAAGTACGTAGTGGTCGCCCATATCAACAGCAGTAGTGCGCTGGCTGGTAGCATCGCTGCCCGCTTCAGGTTCGCTAAGGCAAAAGGCACCTATCTTTTCGCCCTTGGCAAGCGGGGTCAGGTATTTTTGTTTTTGTTCTTCGGTGCCGAATTCTTCAAGGCCCCAGCATACCAGCGAGTTGTTTACGCTCATTAATACCGAACATGAGGCGTCAACCTTTGATATTTCTTCCATGGCCAGTACATAACTGATAGCATCCATACCACCACCACCGTATTTAGGCGAAACCATCATACCTAAAAAGCCCAGTTCGGCCATGCGTTTTACTTGCTCGGCAGGCCACAGCATGTGCGTGTCGCGTTCAATCACTCCCGGCTTGCATTCGTTCTGTGCAAAATCTCGTGCTGCCTGGCGAATCATTAAGTGTTCTTCGGTAAGGGAAAAATTCATAGTTATGTTGGTTATCGGTAAACGGATAAATTATTGACGGTGGCGAAGATAGGAGAAATGCAGGCAGGGGCAAGACAAATGGCAGAGAATATTTAGCCTTTTGAGCGCTGAATAATGCCGGTTGTGCTAAAGCCATTTAAGTATGGTACAGTTTTTACCTGTCCCCCATAACTTTTTACAAAGGCACTGCCAACTATTTCTTCAGGTTTCCAGTCGCCACCTTTTACTAAAAGGTCGGGCTTAACAATGTGTATCAATTCTTCGGGAGTATCTTCTTCAAAAATGACAATGGCATCTGTAAATTGGGTAGCCGCAAGCATAATGGCCCGCGATTGCGCATCGTTTACCGGCCGGCTATGGCCTTTTAATCGCTTTACCGAGGCATCGGAATTAAGGCCAATGACCAGCCTTTGGCCCATTTCAGTGCATGAGGCAAGCAAATGAACATGGCCCTGGTGCAGGATATCGAAACAACCGTTAGTAAAAACGATCTTGTCGCCCAACATTCTCCAGAACCCGATCCTTTTAAGAAGGTCGTTCAATTGAAATATTTTCGATTCGATCTTATCGGTAAAAACCAAGGTGTGAGGTTTTAGTTAGAGCTTGCTTCTTTTAACGAAGGTTCGCGATTAAATATTGCAAGCAGCATGAGGGAAATTACGCCGCCAATAAGCACTGAAGCAGTTTGTGCCGACCATGAAACCAGACCATATGATATAGCCGCACTACCTGCAACACCATACACATTCACTATCAACTGCATAAAAATAGGATAGAGGCCGAGACCGCCGGGGGTTAATGAAAAAGCTACGGCACTAAACGCCAGGCACATCAGGGCAGCAACCATAGGTAGATGAGCGGTTTCGGGGAACATGAAGAAACCCACATAGCCCATGCTGAAATAGCAAACCCATATCATTACGGTATGAAAAATAAATTCCCACGGGCTGCCGATATCTTTGATAGATATTATTCCCCTTAACAGGCCCATTCCCCTATCCTTAACCTCAGCTATAAATGATTTTAAACCCTGCTTGTTTATGCGATAAGCCAAAAAGGCAATGATGGCTATAAATACGCCCAAAAATACGCTGTACTTTAGTGAATCGCTTATTTGATACTTGCCGGCAATATCTTTTGATTTAACTGCTATTTCTTCGCGAAGGGCCCAGAATTTCTGAGCCTGGGTGGCAACTAATATCAGTAAAATAATGCCCAGACAAAGCACGTCTACCAACCTTTCTAAAACCATGGTGCCAATGGCCTTATCCATAGGTACGTTTTCGTACCTGGATAGTACGCCACAACGGCTCACCTCGCCCAAACGGGGAAAGAATAAGTTAAGGAAGTACATGATCATAACGCTGAAAAAGGTATTAAAAAGCCCCGGTTTATAGCCCAATGGCCTCAATAATAAGCGCCAGCGCTGACTGCGGAAATAGTTGCTTAAAAGGCCAAGTATTACAGGGGCTATAACCCACAAATAGTCGGCCCTTTTTATATCAGTTATAACTTCCTGCTTTTCGTTTTCGCTCATTTTGCCTACAAACACGTACACAATGCCTACACCTACACCTAATGAAACAGCGAGTTTAAGAAAGCTTACAAGGTATTTTTTCACAGATTAATGACTGAGTTGGTTAGCAGAGTTAACGTGTATAGTAACCGGCACATGGGTTTTATATTCCTCGGGGGTTAACTGGCAATAAGAAATAACAATAACAATATCGCCCACCGCTACCTTGCGCGCTGCCGGGCCATTAAGGCATATTGTGCCGCTGCCCCTTTCTCCTTTTATCACATAGGTTTCAATGCGTTCTCCATTATTTACGTTTACTATTTGTACCTTTTCGTGCTCGTATATTTTGGCGGCGTCCATAAGATCTTCGTCAATAGTAATACTACCAATGTAGTTCAGGTCAGCCTGTGTAACCGTTGCACGGTGAAGTTTCGATTTATATACTGTTATAAGCATAGCGGGGCGAAAGTAATGGAAATTTGATAATGGAGAAATTATGCACAATAAGTTAGGCGCAACCTAAGTTAGCTTATTGGGGAATAGATTTTACTGCTGAGAATCAAAAAAGTGATACCGTGCCGGACGGTGTCACTTTTTTTGAACTAAATATATGATTATCAATAATTTAAGACATTTTGGACGGTGACAGTGACTACCGTTTTTTTTCGATTTTAATCCACCACCAAGGCCGTTTCGCCTCAAGATGGTTATGCTTTTGCAAAATAGGCCAAAACTTAAAACTAGGCCGCATATTGCCCGTTGCACAATCCAACTCCGCTTGTTCCCACTAACCAAAACGGTGCGCCCAGCGTGTGGTGCTCCAGGACACGAACCACGGCACAGAAATATTAAAAGGT
>Ga0316224_1002570_pt1 | contig 16448 bp, 17 predicted proteins | sample TBH18013metaG_FD_206254 | JGI IMG/M metagenome (GOLD analysis project Ga0316224, IMG submission 206254) | Freshwater microbial communities from Trout Bog Lake, Wisconsin, USA - TBH18013 | ecosystem: Environmental > Aquatic > Freshwater > Lake > Hypolimnion/Profundal zone | place: USA: Wisconsin... | reverse complement strand
TGATCTCTTGATGCTTATGAATGTGCGACATACGACGTAACGAGCCTCATGACAGTCTTTGGCATTATGATCGGAACCATCGCCGGGACGGTCCAGCCGATGAGAGACCGCGCCATGGTAAAGCATGCCGTAGATCGTAGCGTCCCAATCTTTCGCGATGCTTTCATGGTCACGACGCAGGACGCCTTCCGGCCATCCCCAGCCCTACCCCGCCACCACCCGGTTGCGGCCACCGTTCTTGGCGGCGTAGAGCGCCGCATCGGCCCGCGACAGCAGCGCTTCCACCGAGGCATCGGCCTCGTTGATCCGGGCAATTCCGATACTGGTGGTGAAGCGGACCGGCCCCTTGTCGGTGGCGATGACGATGGCGGCGACGGCGAGGCGGATCCGTTCGGCCACCTCCAGGGCGGCGGCCGGCTCGGTATCGGGCAGGAGGATGGCGAATTCCTCGCCGCCGAGACGCCCCAGCGTGTCGATCGTCCGGATCGCCCCGGCGCAGGCCGCCGCCATGGCGGTAATGGCCTGGTCACCCACCGGATGACCGAAGCCGTCGTTGATTCGCTTGAAGTGATCGATGTCGAGCATCAGCCCCGCCAGCGGCCGATGGTGGCGCCGCGCCCGCTCGGCCTCCACCGTCGCCATCGCCAGGAAATGGCGGCGGTTGAAGATCCCGGTCAGCGCGTCGGTGGTGGCGAGGCGGCGAAGCTCGGCCTCCATCCGCTTGCGCTCGGTGATGTCGAGCATGACGCCGATCATCCCTTCCGGCCGTTCGCCCCGGGAATGCCACGCGATCGTGCTGACCACCACATGATGATCCTGGCCGTCGCCCAGGGGCAGCCGGCTTTCGAACTGCACCCGCCCGTTGCCGGTCAAAGCCCGGGCATCGGCGGCGGCGGCGGCGGCGACGAAACCCAGGCCCAGGGTCTCGACCATGGAGCGGCCGATCCAGTCGGCGGGGCCGATGCCGTGCATCTCGCGGAACGCCCGGTTATAGCCGCGATAGAGTCCGTCGAGTCCCTTCCACCACAGCGGATTGGGCACCGCCTCCAGCAGGCTTTCGACGAAAGCCTTGGCCTCGATGGCATGCGACCGTTCATCGGCCAGTTCGCTGGTGCGGTCCAGCACCTGTTGTTCCAGGGTCTGGTTCATGCGGCGCAACGCCGCCACCGCGCGCAGATGGCCGGAAATGTCGCGGGCCTCGATCATGTATTCCGGCACCGCCGTCGGCGACGGCAGATGGGTCACCAGGATCTGGGCATTGAAGGGCGAGCCGTCGCTACGGGCCAGCCGGACCGGCAGCATGCCCGGCTCGGACAGCAGCAGCGACAGATCGGCGGTGAAAATTTCGCGGTAGTCGCCATGGAACATATGGGCGACCGCCATGCCGGACAGGGCCGGGATATCCTGGATCCCCAGCATGTCGAGACCGGCGGCATTGAGATAGACCACCCGGCCGCCATGGCATTGGGCGATCAGGTGCATGGACTTTTCCACCAGCACCCGGAAGCGATCCTCGCTTTGACGGGCGGTGCGGGCCAGCACCCCCTGACGGCTGATATCGCGGGCCGTCACCACCGCATGGGCATCGCCCAGTTCACGGGCCGGATGGATCTGCAGCTCGACATCGAACCCCTTGCCGTTGAGGCGGCGAAGCTGAATGGGAATGGCCGATTCCTCGACCTCCTCCAGATTCAGCAGTTCGTCCAGCGCCAAGGCGTAGTCGCCGCCCACCAGATCGCCAAAGGCCCGCCCGATGATCTGGTCGGACCGCTCGGCCCCCAGCAGGGTCAGGCCGGCGCGGTTGATGTCGATCACCTTGCCGCCGGCGCACAGGCAGAACAGGTCGCGCGACACCTCCAGCACCGCCATGAAATTGGCGCCGAACCGGGGTCCCCGCCGCCGCCGTTCGGCCGGAGCATCAAGAGTGTCAATAATCGTCATGCATTCCCCGGCCCGCCTTGATCCTCGGCTCTACCCCGTGACTGGTATCACCACAGTCACCTCTCCCCCAAGAGAGGCGGCGGGGCGACGTATAGCGTGAATCATTGCCAATCGCCAGCGCTTCCCGGCCTCTATTCCATAAGGACTATACTAGAGCCGGATACGTCTCGGTTGAATAACGCTCGCGATTTGACCGCGAAGCCGAGTCCCCATCTCATCAATACATAAGAGGGCGATTACTATTGAGACGGCGCCCGGTTCAGGATTGGCCGCGCCATGCCCGGATCGTCTCGATCAGCCCGGCGGTGGAGGAATCATGGCCGCCGGCCGGTCCCGTCGCCGACAGTTCCGGCAGGATCGCCTTGGCCAGGACCTTGCCCAGTTCCACCCCCCATTGGTCGAAGCTGAATACATCCCAGATGACACCCTGGACGAAGACCTTGTGTTCGTAGAGGGCAATCAGCATGCCCAGGGTGTGGGGGTCCAAGCGGCGATACAGCAGGGTATTGCTGGGGCGGTTGCCGGAAAACACCCGGTGCGGCAGCTGGAAGGCGATCTCGGCCTCGTCCATGCCGGCCTTGACCAGTTCGGCGCGAACCTCGGCGGCGGTCTTGCCGCGCATCAACGCCTCGGACTGGGCCAGGACATTGGACAATAGCAGCAGGTGGTGGTCGCCCAGCGGATTATGGGTCTCGGCACTGACGAGAAAGTCGCAAGGGATCAGCTTGGTGCCCTGATGAATCAATTGATAGAAGGCATGCTGGCCGTTGGTGCCCGGCTCGCCGAACACGATCTGGCCGGTCTGCCAGGTGACGGGAGCGCCGTCCCTGGCGGTTCCCTTGCCGTTGCTTTCCATGTCCAATTGCTGGAGATAGGCCGGCAGCCGGTGGAGATACTGGTCGTAGGGCAGCACCGCATGGGCCCCGGCTCCGAGGAAATTGCCTGACCACACCCCCAGCAGGGCCAGGATCACCGGCATATTGGCGGCCAGCGGCGCGGTGCGGAAATGCTCGTCCATGGCGTGGCCGCCGTCGAGCAATTGCTCGAACCGTTCGAACCCCACCGCCACGGCGATGGACAGGCCGATGGCCGACCACAGGGAATAGCGGCCACCGACCCAGTCCCAGAATTCGAACATATTGGCGGGATCGATGCCGAACCCGGCCACCGCCTCGGTATTGGTGGACAAGGCGACGAAATGGCGGGCGACTGCGTCCGGCCCCAGTTTTCCCACCAGCCAGTCCCGCGCCGTCATGGCATTGGCCAGGGTCTCCTGGGTGGTGAAGGTCTTGGAGGCGACGATGAACAAGGTGGTCTCGGGGTCGCACAGCTTCAGCACCTCGGCGGCATGGCTGCCGTCCACGTTGGAGATGAAGCGCACCGCCAGATCCGGCCGCTGATAGGGTTTCAGCGCCTCGGTCACCATCACCGGCCCGAGGTCGGAACCGCCGATGCCGATATTGACCACGCTGGCCATGGGCTTGCCGGTGGCCCCGATCCAGGCGCCGGAGCGCACCCGCTGGGAGAAATCCTTCATCCTGGCCAGCACGGCGGCCACCTGGGGCATCACATCGGCGCCATCCACCCGCATGGGCCGGCCCGAGCGGTTGCGCAGCGCCACATGCAGCACCGAGCGCCGTTCGGTGGCGTTGATCTTGCCGCCGGCGAACATGGCGTCACGCGCCTCGACCACCCCGGCCTGGAGGGCGAGCGCCTCCAGCAGCCCCATGGTGTCGCCGTCGATGCGATTCTTGGAATAATCCAGCAGCAGATCGCCCAGGCGGAGGGAAAACGAGCGGAACCGATCGGGATCGGCGTCGAACATCTCGCGCATGGAGCGCGCGCCGACCTTGACCGCCCGGGCCTCGAGGGCTTTCCAGGCAGGATGCTGCGTCGGATTGGTCACGATGGTCCCCCCGTTTCGCTGCTGTGCTTGGCCAAGTCTAGACCGATTCGCCAGGGGAGGCGAGCCCGTCCGCCCAAGGGAGCCCGTTCTTATTATTACATTCACACAATCTTATAATCATCCATTCCGCTTCTGGCGCTGGCGAGGAGCCTCCCCGGTCATCGATTCGTCACGACGACAAGCGAATTATCGGAATAGATATCGATACTGCCACGGCGAAGAAGCACGAACATCACCCTGAATTCGCTCCCCTTGAAATACTCCACAAACTTGACCATTGCATGTGGCGTCACGTCTTCGATGACATACACCCCATTCTTCTTAAGCTTGGCGATGGAATTTTCAAACATGCAGACGCCCGCTTCGAACGTATGCAGGCCGTCGTCGATCATAAGATCGAATTTGGGCACCCGCACGTCTTCCCATAAACGGCCGATCGACTCCGGCGAGGTCTGGTCCACATGGTAGGTGGAGATTCTCTCTTCGTTAAAGAGGGCATCTCTATTAATATCCGCACCGAAAATCTGCGCATTCGGAAAGTACTCACGCCAGACTTTCAGCGACGCTCCCGGTGTTCCGATGATTCCTGTATTGCTCAGAGCGTTCGGAAACTTTCTTCCGACCCCGCATTCGAAGACATTCCCGATGTATTCCCGGCAGTGGCCGAACATCGCCTCGTAAAAATCCGCATAGGTCTGGGCCGCCCAGGAATAAGGATGGCCCCCGGACGTGACCGCGCCCTTATCCGTTCCATATTTATCGCAGAGAATACTCAGTTCGCTCCGCATGTCCTTATCGTAAAAAACATGATAGGACAGCCCCGTATTATATTGCAGTGTCCTTCCGATCCAGACGGCGCGCACCCCCCGGATACAGAAATCGCGAAACCATCGATAATTCGCCATGGTTTCCGCCTCCTCCTCCTCCTCTCCTCCGGCCAATCGTACGTCACATCAGCCGGCCTCCGCCACGATTTCATCTTGGACTTGGCAAGGCGGTTGGGCTTATGCTCTAACCTCCGGGTAACGCAGTCGCATAATATTTTCGGGGAACCACCGCCCATGCGCCGTGCCGTGCTTGCCATCGGCCTTGCCGTCCTGCTGGCGCCGTCGCCGGCCGCCGCCCATTTCCAGGAATTGATCCCGTCGGGCGACATCATCCCCGAGCAGGGCGACCGCGTCGTGCGGCTCGATATGGTCTTCACCCATCCCATGGAACGCGGCCCGACCATGAGCATGGCCCCGCCAACCCGCTTCGGCGTGCTGGCCGGCGGCAAGATCACCGAACTGACATCGGCGTTGCAGCCCCGCATGGTGGGCGACAAGACCGCCTTCACCGCCGCCTACCCGATCACGGCGCCGGGCGATTACATCTTCTTCGTGGAACCGGCCCCCTATTGGGAGGCGGCCGAGGGCAAGTGGATCACCCATTTCACCAAGGTGGTGGTGGATTTCGGCTCGGGCAGCGGCTGGGACAGGCTGGTCGGCCTGCCGGTGGAGATCGAACCGCTGGTGCGGCCCTACGGCTTGTGGACCGGCAACACCTTCCGCGGCATCGTGCGCAAATCCGGCAAGCCGGTGCCCTTCGCCACCCTGGAGGTGGAATGGCGCAATGACGGCTCGGTCACCACGCCTTCCGATCCGTTCATCACCCAGGTGATCAAGACCGACGCCACCGGCCAGTTCGCCTATGCCCTGCCCCATTCCGGCTGGTGGGGCTTCGCCGCCCTGGTGGACGGCGACATGCCGGTCAAGGCCCCCGACGGCAAACCGGCCAAGAGCGAGTTGGGCGGCCTGATCTGGGTCCGCGCCGTGGATATGAAGTAGGGCGGGTGCGCCGAGGTTTGATACCGTCCCGCCATCGAACTGACCTTCTCAGTTTGATGGCGGGACGGCAAGGCCAAGGGCCGCCGCGCCACATGGCGCGGACCGCAGGGAACGCGGAGCGGACAAAGCCGTGCAGCCCCGCAGGGGCAAACGACGCATCGCAGATGCGGTCCCGTAGGGACGAGCGAAGCGAGCACGCGCCAGCGCCCGGCGACTGAGGGCAAAGAGGCGAGTCAATTTATTGGCTCGCCGGTTTGAGGACAAAAGATCATGGCCCATATTCCCGACGGCGTTTTGTCCAATCCGGTGCTGATGGCGGGAGCCGCCGTCAGCCTCGCCGGGGTGGCGCTGGGCCTGCGGGAGCTGGACCCGGTGAAAGTGCCCAAGGTGGCGGTGCTCTCAGCGGTGCTGTTCGTCGCCGCCCTGGTGCATTTCCCGGTCGGACTGTCCTCGGTGCATCTGCTGCTGAACGGTCTGGCCGGCATCGTGCTGGGGCCCGCCGTGTTCCCCGCCATGCTGGTGGCACTGCTGCTGCAGGCGGTGCTGTTCGGCTTCGGCGGATTGGTGGTGCTGGGGGTCAATACCATGACCATGGCGGTGCCGGCCCTGGTGGCCGGCAGCCTGTTCCGCCGACTGTGGCGCAACGGCGGCAGTCCGCGCCGGGCCTCGCTGCTGGGGGCGGTGGCCGGCGGCGGCGCGGTGCTGCTGACCGCGCTGATGGTGGCCCTGGTCCTGACCCTGTCGGGACGCGAATTCGCCACCGCCGCCCGGCTGGTGGTGCTGACCCATCTGCCGGTGATGGTAATCGAGGCCGCCTTCACCGCCGCCGCCATCGCCCTGCTGGCCCGCGTCAAGCCCGAGCTGCTGGCATGAAACTCCCGCTCATCCTCGCCGCCCTGCTGTTGGTGGCGGCCCCGGCCCAGGCCCATAAGCTCAAGGTCTTCGCCACCGCCGAGGGCGCGGTCATCGTCGGCACGGTATATTTTTCCGGCGGCGACAAGGCCATGGCGGTGGCCGGCGTGGTGACCGGCCCCGACGGCACGGTGGCGGGACGAGTCATCACCGACCGGGACGGTATCTTCCGCTTCACCGCCCACTCGCGCATGGACCACACCATCACCATGGATGCCGGCGACGGCCATATGGCCACCACCGTGATCGCCGCCGCCGAACTGCCGCCGTCGTTGCCGCAGGAACAAGTGGGAGGGCCGCAGGAACAAGTGGGAGGGCCGCAGGAACAAGTGGGATGGCCGCAGGAACAAGTGGGATGGCCGCAGGAACAAGTGGGGGGGGCCACCCCGCCGCCGGCGAGGCAGACCGCCGCCGGCGAGGCGATCACCCCCGAAACGGTCGAAACGGCGGTGGCGCGGCAGATCGGGCCGCTGCGCCGGCAATTGGACGCCTATGAGGATCAGGTCCGCCTCCACGACATCCTGGGCGGCATCGGCATCATTTTCGGACTGTTCGGCACCGCCGCCTGGCTCTCGGTCCGGCGGCAGACGCCATGAGCATCCTGGCGCCCTGCCCTTGTTCCGGCATTCTCGACGCCGCCCGCCCCCGGACCGAGCATTCGCTGGTGGGGCGGCTCGACCCCCGCACCCGGGTGGTGGTGGCGGTGCTGTTCGCCCTCTCGGTGGTGACGGCGGACAGCCTGACCGCCTTGGGGGTGGCCATGGCGGCGGCGGCGACCCTGGCGGTGCTGGCGCGGCTGGCGCCGCGCCGGACCCTGCGGCGCATGCTGGCGCTGGAGGGTTTCATGCTGGTGGTGCTGGCCCTGCTGCCCTTCACCGTGCCGGGGCGGATCGTCGCCGCGCCGCTGGGCCTCGCCGCCAGCGCCGAAGGGCTGCAGCGGGCCGCAATCATCATCCTGCGCGCCAATGGAGTGGCGGTGGCGATGATGGCGCTGGTGGGGTCCATGGAGGTGGTGACCCTGGGCCGCGCCCTGTCCCGCCTGGGCGCCCCCGAACGGCTGGTCCAGCTGTTCCTGTTCACCGTCCGCTATATCGCGGTGCTGGAACGGGAATATCGCCGCCTGCGGCTGGCCATGCGGGCGCGGGCCTTCCGCTCCGCCTGCACCCCCCATTGCTGGCGTTCGTTCGGCTATCTGTTCGGCATGCTGATGGTCCGCTCGCTGGAGCGGGCCGAACGCATCGACGCCGCCATGCGGCTGCGCGGCTTTAGCGGCCGCTTTCCCCGGCTCGACGACGCCGCGCCGTCGCGGCCCGGCGCGCTGGACTGGGGCTTCGGCGCGATCTCCGGCCTCGCTTTGATCGTGATGACGGGGGTGGGAGCATGATCCGGCTGGAGGGGGTCGGCTTCGCCTACGACGCCGCCCGGCCGGTGCTGGACGGACTCCATTTCACCCTGTCGCCCGGCGACAAGGTGGCGTTGAACGGCTCCAACGGCGCCGGCAAAACCACCTTGCTGCATCTGCTGGTGGGGCTGGTGCTGCCGCAATCGGGCCGAGTGGTCGCCTTTGGCCGCGAGCGGCGGAGGGAGCGGGATTTCATCGAGGTCCGGGCGCGGGCCGGCCTGCTGTTCCAGGATGCCGACGACCAGTTGTTCTGCCCCACCGTGGCCGAAGACGTCGCCTTCGGGCCGCTCAACCAGGGCAAGACCCCGGCCGAGGCCCGCGCCATCGTCCACCGGACGCTTGGCGAGCTGGGCCTGGACGGGTTGGAACACCGCGTCACCCACAAACTGTCGGGTGGACAGAAACGGCTGGTCGCCCTGGCCGCCGTGCTGGCCATGCGGCCGGAGGTGCTGCTGCTGGACGAGCCGACCAATGCCCTGGACGACGCGACCCGGGCGCGGCTGCTGGACATCCTGGCCGGGTTGCCCCAGGCCATGGTGATCGTCTCCCACGACCGCGAGGTGCTGGACCGTCTCGCCACCCGCGCTGTCCGGCTGGACGGTGGGCGGCTAACCTGAAATGGACACCGGCGCCGCCTTGCTGGCGCCGAGGGCGTTGAGAGCCTTCAGCAGCTCCGGCCGGGCCTTGAGCAGTTCGCCGCCGCTGGCGCCGGCCTCGACCCCGCCCACATAGGCCGTGCTCAGCACCGCCTCGTAGACCCGCTTCATCTCGCTCAGGCTGGGCGGCGGCGGCGTGACCTTGGCCAGCCGTTCCGCCAGCTTGCGGGCGGCGTGAACCTGACCGCTCTGGCAGAACTCCTGCTTGAAGCGCTGCTCGCCCAGGCTGGTATAGGCGATCATCAGGAAGGCGGTGAAGCGGCGGATCTCGCCCCCCAGGGCCGGCATCAACGCCTTGATCACATCGCCGTGGACGGCCGAGACCTGCGCCACCGAGCGGCGAAGCTGGTGGCTATCGGCCTTGGGGAACAGCCGCCCCAGATCCATCTGCTGGACCACCCGCCAGAGAATTTCGGCGTCGACGGCCTCCCGCCCCGACATCAGCAGCCGCTGGGCGGTGTCGAACAACAGCGGCACCTGCCCGTCCCGGGGCATTCCCCCCGGCGCCGCCAGCGCCTGCAACTCGGCCACTTCGCGGATCTCCAGCAGGCGCGGCCCCAGATCGGCCACCAGCGACGGCGCCAAGGGGGCATAATGGGGGATCAGCAGAATCTGCCAATCGAACCGCAAATGATCGCTGATGGCCTTATACAGCGCCTCGGACCGCGACGGGGGCTTGGCGACCGCCCGGACCACCGGCGGATGGGCCAGACCGAGGAAAATCGCCACCCGCTTCAGCAACGGGATCTTGACCACCGGCGGCTTGAACCGGCGGAAATCCAGCTTGGCCCGGAAATAGCGCCGCGCCGCCGCCCGCACCACCAAGGCCACCGCCTCGGCCAGGGTGCGGCCGCAGGACAGCACGGCGTGATCCTCCAGCACCGGCTTGCGCGCACCATCGACCACCACGTCGCGAAACAGGTCTGGCCGGCTGCGGAACAAGCAGAAGCAGCGATCGAGCATCTTGGGATCGTTCATCACCAGGTCATAGGCGGCGGCGCGCGGCAGATGCTTCAGCTCGCCGAGTTCGCGCCGGAACACGTCGATCACCGGCCCCTCCAGCGTGCCGCGGATCGCCTCGATCCCGGGATCGGAAGCAACAGGAGGACGGATCCTACTCCGGCCGGCCGCTTTTACCGTCTTTGTTTGAGCCATGGCTGCAAACCCCAAAAAAATCCCCGATATTCCATCTTGTACCATGACAAGTATCGGGCACAATGTCAATGAAACTTAAATGGATTCCACATATGACATTCGATATACCCAATATCAGAACTGTCATTACATTAAAAAATCTTTTGATAAAATTTTATGTAGTTTTATTTATTATGCCAACTTAAAACCGCGGTGAAGAGCGCAACGCCCTTCACCGCCCCGGCCGATTCGCGCTAAGCTCTCCTCCCGTCTTGCCCCGCAGGGGCGAACGACGCATCGCAGATGCGGTCCCGCAGGGACGAGCGGAGCGAGCACGCGCGGTGCCGCCCCGCAGGGGCAAACGACGCCCGAAGGGCGGCCCCGAGCAAATGCGAGGGGTGGGCGAAGCCCACAGTGAGGGCAAAGAGGCGCGCCAATTTATTGGCTCGCCGGTGTCATGCACGGCAAGCGGAGAATCGATCATGCATGATGGGCATCATCACGACGACATCCAGGGGCACGGCGATAGCCGGGGGCACGAGCACAAGCACCAGCACGCCCACGAGCACAGCCATGTCCATACCCACGACCATGCCCATGGCGACACCGTCCACAGCCACGCCCATGCCCATGCCCACGCCCATGACCATCGCCACCAGCACAGCCATCCCCATGGCCACGCCAGCGGCGGCGACCACGAACACGACCAGCCCAATCATGCCTGGAAACCGCACGAGCACCGCCATCGCGACGACGAGCTGGCAGGCCACGACCACGAGCATTGAGGACGGAGAGAAATCCGGGTTAGCGCCCGGCCACGGTCAGTCCGTCGATGCGCAAGGTCGGACTGTCGATCCCGTGGCGCAGGTCCAGGTCGCTGCCCGGCGTGAGGTTAAGAAACATATCCTTGAGATTGCCCGCCACCGTCACTTCGCTGACCGGGAAGGATATCTCGCCCCCCGAGATCCAGAACCCGGCGGCGCCGCGCGAATAGTCGCCGGTCACGCCGTTGACGCCCTGGCCAAACAGTTCGGTGATGTAAAAGCCGTCGGAAACATCGCCGATCATCTCGGACGGCGTGATGACGCCGGCCTCCAGGTAGAAATTACTGGCCGATGGCGACGGCGGCGAGCCGGTTCCCCGGCTGGCATGGCCGGTGGAGCGCATGCCCAATTGGCGGGCCGAGCGCAGATCCAGCAGCCAGGTGGTCAGCACCCCGTCCTCGACCACCGCCCGGCGCTGGGTGGCGATGCCCTCGCCGTCGCAGGGGCGCGAGCGCAAGCCGCGGCGGCGGTGGGGGTCGTCGATCACCCGGACACCCTTGGCGAAGACCGGCTGTTCCAGCTTGTCCTTGAGAAAACTGGTGCCGCGCGCCACCCCGGCGCCGTTGATGGCCCCGGCCAGGCTGGAGAGCAGGCCGCGCCCCACGCGGGGGTCGAGAATCACCGGCACCTGCCGGGTGGCGACCTTGCGGCCATTGAGGCGATGGACCGCCCGGCGACCGGCCTCGTGGCCGACATCCTCGGGCTGGCGCAGATCGGACAGATAAACCGCGCTGGTATAGTCGTGGTCGCGCTCCATGCCCTGGGCGGAATCGCCGGCCAGCACCGACACCGACAGCGACGAACTGCTGACGGAATAGCCGAAGGAAAAGCCGTTGGAGGCGACGATGGCGACGGCGGAGCGGCCCCAGCCGGCCTCGCATCCCTCGGAATTGGTGACGCCGGGAACGGCGCGGGCGGCATCCTCGCCCCGGCGGACCATGTGGATCAAATGTTCGGCGGTCGGCTCGGACGGATCGCACACATCCAGTTCGGGAATGTGGGACGCGATATCGGCGGGATCGGCCAGGCCACACCACGGGTCTTCGGGAACGATGCGGGCCATGGCCAGGGCGCGGGCCACCAGCTCGGCCAGGGCGGCGGGCGAGCGGTCCGACGAGGAAACGAAGGCCTGACGCTTGCCCAGCAGGATCCGCAGGCCCACATCGCCGGCCTCGGCCCGTTCCAGCCGCTCCAACTCCCCCAGCCGCATCCCCACCGACAGCGACACGGAATCGATCAGCACCGCATCGGCGGCTTCGGCTCCGGCCTTGCGGGCCTGGACGACCAGATCACCCAGAAGATCGAGCGGCGGGACGGAGGACGGGCCGGGCATCATGGGGGCTCCTTGACTTGCCGCGTTGGTCCGCATGCGGGAGCAAAAGCCTAGCCCGGAACTCTGAAAAAAGGAAAGGGAAGATCAAGGAACCGGGGATAATCCAATGACGAAAGGGTGCAGGGTCATCAGCACCGGCACCAGGGCCAGACCGCCGAGGAGTCGCCAGGGGCCGAGTTCGGCCAGCAGAGCCGGCCAGTCCATCGGCCCCCCGGCCGCGTCGGCCAGCCGCTGCCATTCTTCCCAGCCCAGCGACTGCCGCCGTTTGCCGTCGAGGACACGCGGCCCCAGGACGGACATGATCAGCAGCGGGGCGAACAGCATTACCCCGGCCAGGGTGCCGTTGGGCACCAGATGCGCCCCGGCCCACAGCCCCAGCCCCCACACCACCGGATGGCGGGTCAGGCGCAGGATGCCCGGCCGGGCCGGATCGAATCCCGCTCCGCCCGGACCGATGGAAAACGGGTTGGGCTGGGTCAGGCCGCACACCCAGAGCAGGCAGGCCGCCGGCATGACCAGGGAGGGCGCCCAGCGCATCCATGGCTGCTGCTGCCACAGGATGACGGTCGGGGCATGCAGGGCGGCGGCGATCACCCATACCAGCAGCACGGTCGAGACCACCGAATAGCCGGTATAGAAACCGGCCTTGCCGACCACCGCCTCCAGACGATGGCGCAGGGGGCGCAGATTGGTCAGGCTGTGGGCTGCCAGGAAGCAGGCGACAGCCACCACCAGATGGCCGAACCCGCCGGTCAAGGAGATCAAACCGCCGGCACCGGCAGGTGGTGCTGCCGGCAGCAGGCCACCAGGGTATTGCGCAGCAGGCAGGCGATGGTCATGGGACCGACGCCGCCCGGCACCGGGGTGATGGCGCCCGCCACCTTGACCGCCTCGGCGAAATTGACGTCGCCCACCAGCCGGGTGGACCCGTCGGGCGCCTCGACGCGGTTGATGCCCACATCGATCACGGTGCAGCCCGGCTTCAGCCAGTCGCCCCGGATCATCTCGGCCTTGCCGATGGCGGCGACCACGATATCGGCGCGGCGCAGCACGGCGGGCAGATCGCGGGTCTGGGAATGGGCGACGGTAACGGTGCAGCTTTCCTTGATCAGCAACTGAGCCATGGGCTTACCGACGATATTGCTGCGCCCCACCACCACCGCGTCGAGACCGCCCAGCTTGCCCAACCGGTCCTTGAGCAGCATCAGCGAGCCCAGCGGCGTGCAGGGCACCATGGCGTCGATACCGGCGGCGAGACGGCCGACATTGACCGGATGGAAGCCGTCCACGTCCTTGGCGGGGTCGATGGCCTCGATCACCTTCTGGGCATCGATATGCTTGGGCAGCGGCAATTGGACCAGGATGCCGTGAACCTCGGGATCGGCGTTGAGGCCGGCGATCAGGGTCAGCACCTCGTGCTCGGGCGTCTCCTCCGGCAGGGTGTGCTCGAAGGATTTCATCCCCAGCTCGACGGTGCGCTTGTGCTTGGTCCGCACGTAGACCTGGCTGGCCGGGTCCTTGCCCACCAGCACCACCGCCAGACCAGGGGTGACGTGGTGGAGGTCGCGCAGATCGCGCACATGGCCGGCAAGGGTGTCGCGCAACTTGGCCGAAAACAGGGTTCCATCCATACGCTTGGCTTCAGTCATGGTTTTTCGTCATCCATTCGTCGAGGCGACGCCGCAAATCGAGGCCGTCGCCGGAAATCAAGATCACCTTGCGCCGGTCGGTGGCGCCTTGAATGATCGCCATGTCGCTCTTGGGCACCCGCCATTGCTTGGACAACAGCTTGATCAGGGCGGCGTTGGCCTTGCCGTCCTCGGGCACCGCCGTGACCTGCGCCCGCAGCACCGCCGCTCCATCGGCCTCGGCGGCGGCGCCCTGGACGCGGTCGCGCGATGCCTTGGGGGTCAGCCGCACCGCCACCCGCAGCCCGCCCTCGACCACGGTGAAGGGCGACTCCGTCATTACAAGGCGTATTTCAACCGCCCCAGCACACCCATCAGGAAGTAGATGATCAGCCACAGCGCGATGGGCGACAGATCCACCGATCCGAAATCGGGCAGCACCCGGCGAAGCGGCCGCAACGCCGGCTCGGTCAGGCGGTAGATCACGTCGATGATGGTGCGAACGGTGGAATTGTAGGTGTTGATGACCCCGAAGGCCACCAGCCAGCTTACGATCACCGAGGCCAGGATGATGTACCAGTACAGATTCAAGGCCATCAGGATGACATCGATCAGCGGGACCAGAACCGTGTCCATGCCCATTCCTTCGAAGACAGTTGGCAAAGCGCCCCAAACCTAGCCCGGATTTCTCACACTGTCACGGTTACGACGGAGGAAAAAATGGCGAGAGGGCAGGCAGCAGGCGTAGCGCGATGCGGCGCATCGCGCAAGACTGATAACGCACTCTGTCGCCATTTTTTCCCCGCCCGCAGGGTTGCGTCGCGGCGGGCGCAGGCCCGCGATCATTCAGTTTGCCGGCGAAGCCGGCGGCCCTGGCGCGCAAGGGCGGTGGTTTGGGGGCGCCGTCCCAAGGGCGGTTTTGACGAAATCGCCGATGGACTCTTCGCAGCCCCCCGGTCTCATGCTTAAATCCGGAAGGAAGAGGTTCTTGCAAAACTCCTGAAAGCTCGCTCGCAACGGCCCTCGTCGAGACGGCCCCTGCGGGGCCTCCTCAGGATGAGGGCCTTTAGTAAAGTAGCCTCATGCCTTCCAGAGGTCGCGGAGCGACCGTCTCGAAGGAAGAGACGGGGAGAAGCCGGTGACCGAAGCCAAGACCGTAAGGGTGGTGATCGAGGGCCGGGTCCAGGGCGTGTGGTTTCGCGGCTGGACCATCGAGCAGGCCGCGGCCCGCGGCCTGGCCGGCTGGGTGCGCAATCTGGCTGGCGGCGGTGTCGAGGCCCTGTTCCACGGCCCCGCCGTCACGGTGGACGACATGATCGCCGCCTGCCATTCCGGCCCCCCCGCCGCCGTTGTCACCCGCGTCAGCGTCGAATCCTCCATGGAAACGGTGGGGCACGACTTTCACCAGCGTCCCACCGCATGATTCCCCCCTTCACCCGCCGCCAGATCCTTGCCGGAGCCGCCGCCATGACCCTTGCCCGCACCGCAGATGCCAAGACCAGTGACGCCAAAACTGATGGCCGGCAGTTCCCCGGGGACTTCTTCTGGGGCGCCTCCACCGCCGCCTATCAGATCGAGGGCGCCACCGAAGCCGACGGCCGCGGCCCGTCCATCTGGGACACCTTCACCGCCCAGGGCCGCATCATGGACGGTTCCAGCGCCAAGGTGGCCTGCGACCATTACCACCGCTACCCGGAAGACATCGCCCTGATGAAGCAGGCCGGGTTTTCCGCCTACCGCTTCTCGCTGGCCTGGCCGCGCATCATCCCCGCCGGCACCGGCGCGGTGAACCCCAAGGGCCTCGCCTTCTACGACCGGCTGGTGGACAATATCCTGGAGGCCGGCATCCGCCCCATGGCCTGCCTCTATCACTGGGACCTGCCCCAGCCGCTGGAGGACAAGGGCGGCTGGCAGGGCCGCGACATCGTCGAGCCCTTCGCCGAATACGCCCGCATCGCCACCCGCCACCTGGGCGACCGGGTCAAGGACTGGTTCATGCTGAACGAGCCGAACGTGGTGGCGATCATCGGCTATGGAATCGGCGAGCACGCGCCGGGATACAAGCTGGGCGAGCAAGGCATCCTCAAGGCGCTGCATCACCAGAATCTGGCGCAAGGCGCCGCCTTGCGCGCCATCCGCGCCGAACAGCCCAAGGCGGTGCTGGGCACCGTCATCAATCTTCAGCCCTGCCGCTCACAGGACGACGACCCCAAGAACCGCGCCGCCGCCATCCGCTGGGACGCGGTGTGGAACCGGGTGCCGCTGGACGGGGTGGTGCGCGGCGCCATCCCCGACGTGCTGGCCGACAAGATGGCCGGCATCGTCAAGCCGGGCGATCTGGAGGCCATCAAGTTCCCCATCGATCTTCTGGGCATCAACTACTATTCCCGCATGACCATGAAGCATGAGGAGGGCCATCCCTTCGACGTGTTCTGGGGCGACGCCCATTGCGACCGCTGGACTGCCATGGCCTGGCCGGTACAACCCGACGGACTGTACGACCTGCTGCGCGAGTTCAAGGAATTATACGGCAACCTCGCCGTCTTCATCGCCGAGAACGGCGCCGCCTATGACGACGTGGTGGCACCCGACGGTCAGATCCACGATGCCGAGCGGGTGGCCTTCCTGAAGGATCACGTGGCGCAAGTGGCGCGCGCCGTCAAGGATGGCTGCAACGTCAAGGGCTATCTGGCGTGGTCGCTGCTGGACAATTTCGAATGGGCCTATGGCCTGGCCAAGCGCTTCGGGCTGGTCCGGGTCGATTACGACACCCTCAAGCGCACCCCCAAGGATAGTTTCAAATGGTTCGCCGAGGTGATCCGCACCGGCAAGGTCTAAACCCCGGAAAATTAGCCTGGAAAATCAAATGCCTGCCGCTTTCTCTTG
>Ga0316224_1002563_pt1 | contig 16509 bp, 17 predicted proteins | sample TBH18013metaG_FD_206254 | JGI IMG/M metagenome (GOLD analysis project Ga0316224, IMG submission 206254) | Freshwater microbial communities from Trout Bog Lake, Wisconsin, USA - TBH18013 | ecosystem: Environmental > Aquatic > Freshwater > Lake > Hypolimnion/Profundal zone | place: USA: Wisconsin... | reverse complement strand
CGAACGAGGAGTCAAGCTTTCCGGCGGGCAGCGGCAGCGCATCGCCATAGCCCGCGCCATCCTCAAAAATGCCCCGATCCTGATTCTCGATGAAGCTACTTCCGCGCTGGATAGCGAATCCGAACGTTACGTGCAAGCTGCTCTGGAAACTTTGATGCAGGGGCGCACCTCGCTGGTGATTGCCCACCGTCTATCAACTATTGAAAAAGCAGATCGAATTGTGGTGCTGCAAAAGGGCGAGATTGTTGAAATTGGCACGCACCATGAATTGCTGGAAAAAAATGGAGTGTATGCACAGTTGCATCGAATCCAGTTTTCAGGTGCGGCTGATACACAAGCCGAGCTGTCAACAACTTGATTCAATCCATTGTAGTAACCTGTTAAGCCCGTTAAAATTAGCAATTGTGAACGACAAGGATGCATCATGAAGGCAGTCATTCTGGCAGGTGGGCTGGGAACAAGAATTAGTGAAGAATCAGTCCTGCGCCCCAAACCCATGATCGAAATTGGTGGCAAGCCTATCCTTTGGCACATCATGAAAATTTATTCGGCCCATGGAATCAACGAATTCATTGTGTGCCTAGGTTACAAGGGTTACCTTATAAAAGAGTATTTCGCCAATTATTTTTTGCATACATCCGATGTTACATTCGATATGAAAAATAACCGAATGGAAGTACATCAAAATAGTGCCGAGCCATGGAAGGTCACGCTGGTGGACACGGGAGAAAATACCATGACAGGTGGCCGCCTTAAAAGAGTGCAGCCATTTATCGGAGAGGAAGATTTCTGTTTCACCTACGGCGACGGCATAAGCGACGTGGATATTTCAGCCTCCATTCAATTTCATAAAGCTCAAGGAACTTTGGCAACATTAACTGCAGTTCAACCTCCGGGTCGCTTTGGCGCTCTGGATATGCAACACAACAAAGTTCAGAGCTTTCTGGAAAAACCGCAAGGCGACGGAGGATGGATTAATGGAGGTTTCTTTGTATTATCCCCCAAAGTGTTAGCTGAAATCGGGGGAGACAAAACGATCTGGGAGCGTGAACCTATGGAACGCCTGGCAAGTAACGGACAACTATCCGCGTATTTGCATTCAGGATTCTGGCAACCCATGGATACCTTGCGGGATAAGAATCATTTGGAAGAGTTATGGCAATCCGGCAATGCGCCTTGGAAAATCTGGTCGTGAACGATTCTTTCTGGCTTGGTAAAAAGGTCTTCGTTACCGGCCATACCGGCTTCAAGGGAAGCTGGCTCTGCCTGTGGTTAAATAAACTGGGGGCGGAAGTCACCGGCTATGCGCTACAACCGCCAACCACCCCCAGCTTGTTCGAGGAAGCAGAAATTGCTCGCGACATGCGCTCCATTATCGGCGATATCCGCGACAGCGCGCGATTGACTTCCGAAATGCGTGCTGCCAAACCTGAAATCGTGATTCACATGGCGGCACAGGCGCTGGTTCGGTATTCTTACGCCGCTCCGGTTGAGACCTATTCGACCAACGTGATGGGCACAGTCCATTTACTGGAAGCAGTTCGCAACACTGGCAGTGTCAAGTCCGTTGTTAACGTCACCAGCGACAAGTGCTACGAAAATCGAGAATGGGACTGGGGATACCGGGAGAGTGACCACTTGGGCGGGCATGACCCATATAGCAATAGCAAGGGATGCGCCGAATTGGTGACCGCAGCTTACCGTAATTCATTCTTTAGCCATGAAACATACAGTACCCATGGCATCGCGCTTGCCAGCGCCCGTGCCGGAAACGTAATCGGCGGTGGCGACTGGGCACAGGATAGACTGATACCAGATATTATGCGAGCCATCACTCAAGGCAAACCGGTCAACATCCGCAACCCTCATGCTATTCGTCCCTGGCAACATGTGTTGGAACCGCTGTCAGGTTATCTGCTCTTGGCGCAAAAGCTTTATGAAGAGGGAGCTGCCTATGCTGAAAGTTGGAATTTTGGCCCGAACGATGAAGATGCCAAACCCGTGCAATGGATCGTTGAGCGGCTAACCAATACGTGGGGCGAAGGAGCGAGCTGGGTATTAAATCTCGGCGATCATCCGCACGAGGCCCATTATTTGAAGTTGGATTGCTCCAAGGCCAAGGCAAGACTAAAGTGGTATCCCCGCTGGCATCTGCAAACCACACTGGAAAGCATAATAGAATGGAACAAGCAAAGACTTGCCGGTGAAAGCATGAAAAATATTTCACTGCAACAAATTGCCGGTTTCGGTTCTAGCATTACTCATTTACGAAATGCTCATGATTAGTTTTCGAGACCGTATTATTGCGTAATCCTGCTGGCTAAAACTAATTTATTCTTCAACCAACCTGAAATACGTAATGAATCAAAAAGACATAATTCGCCAAAAAATTGCTGCCCTCGTAGATGAATATGCTGCACTCGAGTTTTCGCCAAAGCCTTTTTCCGCTGGCTCCAGCGTTATTCCTCCTTCCGGCAAAGTGCTCGGCGCGAGCGAACTGAAAAACATGGTCGAAGCCTCTCTGGATGGCTGGCTCACTACCGGACGTTTCAATGAAGCATTTGAAAAACGCTTTGCCGAATTCGTTGGTGTTCCCTATGCATTAACTACCACTTCCGGCTCATCGGCAAATCTGCTTGCATTCACCACACTTACCTCGCACAAACTGGGTGATCGCGCATTGAAGCCGGGCGATGAAATCATAACCGTCGCTGCAGGCTTCCCAACCACGGTAAATCCCATGTTACAGAACGGCATGGTGCCGGTATTTGTGGATGTGGATATTCCCACCTACAACATCGACCCGCAGAAAATAGAAGCTGCGGTTACAAAACGCACTCGCGCTATCATGGTGGCGCACACACTGGGCAACCCCTTCGATCTGGATGCAGTTATGGCAATAGCCAATAAGCACAACCTCTGGGTCATCGAAGACTGCTGTGATGCGCTCGGCTCCACTTATGCCCCCTCTCCCATCGGGGGAGGGTTGGGGAGGGGAAAGTCTCAGCATGTTGGCACCTTCGGTCATATCGCCACCTGCAGCTTCTACCCCGCCCATCACATCACCATGGGCGAAGGAGGCGTGGTTTTCACTAAAGATCGCGACTTGCGCACGATTATCGAATCTTTCCGCGATTGGGGACGCGATTGTTACTGCGGACCCGGCTGTGACAATACTTGCGGCAAACGCTTCGGCCAACAACTTGGCTCACTACCTTTTGGCTACGATCACAAATACACCTATTCGCACTTGGGCTACAACCTCAAGATTACCGATATGCAAGCGGCTTGTGCTCTGGCGCAAATGGATCGTTTGCCGGACTTCATCGAGGCGCGCAAACATAACTTCGACTTTCTGAAAGCACGGTTGAAATCCTGTGAAGAATTCCTGATCCTGCCTGAAGCGACCGCCGGTAGCGAACCTTCCTGGTTCGGATTCCCAATCACCCTGAAAGAAGCGGCAGGTGTTGCGCGGGTTGAACTGTTGAAATATCTTGATCAATACAAGATTGGCACTCGGTTGCTGTTCGCTGGAAACCTCACGCGTCAACCTTATTTCAAAGACCGGAGCTATCGCATCAGCGGTGAACTCGCCCAAACAGACATCTTGATGAATGATACCTTTTGGATCGGGGTGTATCCCGGTTTGAGCGAAGAAATGCTAAGTTTTGTCGTCGAAAAGATTGAAACTTTTTTTGGTATAAATTTCTAGAGCACCTCAAAAACATGGACACGCTTTGAAGGCTTCTGATGCAATCGCCAAGTTCCTGATCGCACATAAAGTTCAAACCTGTTTTGAACTTGTGGGCGGAATGATCACGCATCTTCTGGATAGTTTTGCCGAATCGGGACAGTTCAATATTGTCTCAATGCATCATGAGCAATCCGCTGCATTTGCCGCCGAAGGTGTGGCCCGGCATACCAAGGGAAAAACGATTGCCCTGGCAATGGGAACGAGCGGTCCGGGTGCAACCAATTTAATAACCGGAATAGGGAGTTGCTGGTTTGACTCCGTCCCCTGTTTATTCATCACCGGGCAAGTCAATACGCACGAACTTAGAGGCAATCGAGCCATACGGCAACAAGGCTTTCAGGAACTTGATATCGTTGAAGTCGTGCGCTCTCTTACCAAATATGCAGTGAGAGTCGATAATCCCAATGATTTATTGCCGGAATTACACAGAGCATTGTCAGTTTCACTAGGTGGACGTCAAGGCCCCGTGCTATTGGATATTCCAAATAATGTCCAGCGAACCGAAATACCGGATGATCTCATTGCAAAATGGTTAAACAAACCCCTGGAAATTTACTCGGGTAGCGAAATCGAGTCGAATGATCTGCAAAATTTAAAGGCTCTTTGCAAAGGTGCAAAGCGACCGTTAATTTGCATCGGAGGTGGAGCGCGTTGGGCCAATTCGATGGATGAGTGGCTATTGGCCGCAGATAAACTAGGCATCCCCTATGTATCTACGCTCATGGGCCATGAGAGGGTGATCGCGCGTACCAATTACTTCAACATGATTGGTAGCTATGGCAATCGCGAAGCCAACTGGGCAGTTCAGAACTGTGATTTGCTGATCGTAGTGGGCGCGCGACTTGATGTTCGTCAAACGGGCTCAGACGTGGAAGATTTTGCCCGTAAGGCGCAGATCGTCCAGATCGACATTGATTCTGCTCAGCTAGGCAATCGGGTTCAGGCAGACCTGAATATATGCGCCACTTCAGAAAGTTTTTTCAGAACATTTTTTCCCCATGCAAACATCTTTCCCAATCAGGATACAACGTGGCTGGTCGAATTGTCATCACAACGCGATCGCGCTCAACTAAATGAATATTCAGGCTGGGAGATCAGTCCCAGTGAATTTTTTAAAAAGCTGAATCTTCAATTGGCTAATCGACCAGTCGATTACGTTTGTGATGTCGGTAATCACCAGATGTGGGCAGCACAAAGTTTACGTTTATCACCAAACCAATCCATTCATTACAGTGGAGGCATGGGAGCAATGGGGTTTGCTTTGCCTACGGCATTGGGAATCGCACTTCAATCTCAAAATAAAGTTGTCGTTGTTACCGGAGATGGCAGTCTGCAAATTAACATACAGGAGCTGGACACGCTTAATCGCATGGATCTGGATATGACCGTTATCGTTATGAACAACTCGGTACTAGGTATGGTGAAAAACTTTCAGGACATGTATTTTGACGGGCGTGACCAATCAACCCGGAAAGGTTATAGCAACCCCTCTTTTGTTAATGTCGCAACAGCCTACGGGATCGAGGCACATCGCATCACTAACTCAACAGACATGGATCGCATCCTTAAATTGATAACTGAGCGCAAAGGCCCTTTACTCATAGAAATCATGATGAACGGCGCAACAGAATGTCGTCCGCGCTTGGCGTTTGGGTCGAAACTGGATGAACAATTTCCGAAACTCAACAATTAGCCGACAATCAATATGATGAAAATAGCGATACTCGGAGCAACCAGCCAGATTGCCAGAGATCTGACCCTTTCGTTTGCTGACGCGTCGGACACACATCTGTATCTATTCGCCCGTCAACCTAATGTCGTAAGGCAATGGCTGGAAACCGTTGGTTTAAAAGGGCGCTACCCGGTCAGTGACTTTCCAGAATTCTCCACGCATGAATTCGATGCTGTCATCAACTTTGTTGGCGTCGGCAACCCGGCTCAAGCCGTGGCGATGGGCAATTCCATCTTTGAAATCACCCTGCGTTTTGACGAAATGGTGCTTGATTACCTGCAGAGCCATCCGGATTGTCGTTACCTGTTTTTAAGTAGTGGCGCGGCATACGGTTCGAGCTTCAACGAACCGGCCCAACAGGATACGCCTGCAATTATTCCAATAAATAATCTTGCGCCACACGAATGGTACGGCATTGCCAAGCTACACGCTGAATGCAGACATCGCTCGCATCCTGAGTTTCCGATTATCGACATTCGAGTTTTCAATTATTTCAGTCGTACACAAGACCTTTCTGCGCGCTTTTTAATAACAGACATTCTGCGTGCCATTAGCGACCAGACAGTGTTAATAACTTCTTCCGATTACATCGTGCGCGACTTCCTCCACCCGTCCGATTTCTATAGATTGGTCAACACGCTTCTTTCCGCACCGGCAATCAACGCAGTGGTTGATTGCTTTAGCCGGTCACCCATTGATAAGCCAAACTTATTGGCAATGATGCAACAAGAATTCGGGTTGAGGTACGAAACAACCGATGCAACCGTCAGTGTTAATGCAACGGGTGGAAAAGCTCACTATTACTCGCTGAATACCCGTGCCGCAGATTTTGGGTATCTGCCCGCCTTGACTTCCTTGGAAGGGATATTGAAAGAGGCGACTGTGTTGCTTAACGTCAAAAATAATAATTATGTTGCGTAAACTCATCCTCAGAATTTTTACAAAAATTCATGACACTGTTGCCCAAAATCTCCTCCCTGTCCCCCGGCGAGAGAGGGGACAGAAACCCTCGAGGTAGGGAGGGAGCAAAACCGTCACCTATTATGGTTATGGAAATATCAATAAACAATGCGCCCTTGACCTGAAAGCTTAACTTTTATAGCAAAATCGAAATGAACGAAACTAATAAACAAGTTTGGCTAATTCTTTCCCATGGTTTCAATATGGATGGGCGTGCAGCAAGCCAGACCATCACAGATAAAATCCCGCACCTGCTTGTCCTTGGTATTGAACCCATTGTAATTAGTGCCATCACTGGTAAAAAAGATCAAGTTATTGAGCATCATCAAGTCCTGCCGGCCATGCCAGTCGCTTTGCGTTTTGACCTGCGCCATTTCCTTAAACAAAGAATCTCTTCACGGTTCATTTACAGAATTGCGATGACACTTATTTCTGTGTGTCTTTTGCCATTCATCCTGATTGAAAAGATTTTTATACGAATTGAGACGCATTGGTCATGGGCAATTACGGCCTATTTTACCGGCGCACGAATTATCCAAGCACGCAAACCAGCGATTATCTATTCGACCGGAGGGGCTTATTCAGCTCACTTGGCCGGGTATTGGTTAGCACGCAGATTCGGCTTGTCCTGGATAGCCGAAATTCATGACCCCATGGTTATTGATGAACAACCCGAAAATGCTCGCGTTCGGTTTTCCGCGTGGCTGGAAGGAATAATTTGTAAGCATGTCAATCTTGTTTGGTGGTTCACCGAAGAAGCTTTGGCACGTGCCCGTGCACGGCACCCTGAACTTGGAGCTCGCGGGCATTGCATTATTCCGGGTGCCAATCCGCCGGATTTTACCCGCACACCCTATCAGCGTGGCAATCATCTGATTATCGGACACTTCGGCTCCTTGGCTGAAACACGCAATCTGGAAATATTTTTACTGTCCCTGCGCCGAGTGTTAGAAAAGAGACCCCAATGGGCTGAGCATATACGCGTGCATCTTTACGGTGGCAGTGTTGATCCTGTTTCTGCACACGCCATCAAAGATTTTTCTCATCCGTCATTAATTGAACAATTTGGCCGCATAGAGGCCGACCCGATCACTGGAGAAAGCGGGAGGGAACGCGTTCTCAAGCAAATGAATGCAGCTGACTGCTTGCTCCTGCTGCACGGCACTGTTCCATTCTGCAAAGAGTACATTCCTTCAAAAATGTATGAATATCTTTTCACGCAACGTCCGATCCTTGGCCTGGTTTGGCAAAACCCTCAAATGGAGCGAATGCTTCGCGAACTGGGGCACTGGGCTATAAAAGCAGATGACGTGGATTTAATTGCTGCTGCAATTGAAGAATTGTATGGTCGCTGGATGAACAACGTCCTTGCGGACTCAGGAATGGCTTCACCTTATACAGCCGAAACGACTACGCGTCAGATCATCGTTTTGTCTCAACAAGTATAAAGATTAATTTCAACTTTCAAACTGATCATTCCTTCGAGGAAGCGTTTCAACAATCATTACCCATAAGGCGATTACGAAATTTATCTGAACTGCTGGAAAATATCACACAAAAAATTCCGTAGACGCATTGATATTATTTAATCTATCTTCCTTGATTTCTTGGTTGTAAACACCAGCCTTTAAAATGACAACCGGATGATCCACATCCCTTAACACTTTAGGGGATTGAACCTTCAAGTTGGTTCCATAGAGTCGCTTACCTTGTTTGTTTGGATCATTGTCGAGCAGACTGACAATTCGGCTGGTATCCAACCCGAACGCAATTAAATATTGTGCAAAGACATGCGCGCCAAATAAGTAAACGGGTCGTAAGGAATTACTTATTTTTCCATTTAAATCATGAAGTAACTGTTCATTGTAGCGTATATAGTCAATATAAAGTTGTTTATTTTTATTGTAAAGACCGTGCGGTAATTCTATAGGAGTTACAGAATAGTCACGAACAGCTGCGTAAAAAATACTGTGTTCGTCCATAAAATATTCTCTGGCTATCAACCTGAATCCGTGCTTGGCTAAAAGAAACTCGATATGAGGTTCAGTAAGAAATACAGAGTGCTCAAAGTTATGCAGTTTGTGTACTTCCGTTCGAGCATTATTTGCATGTTTGGTAGCGAAAAAACTAAGTGTTTTCCCTCATCCATAAACCCAGCCAAATAGCGCATGAAATTATCAGGCTCGTAGATATGTTCAAACACATGAGAATGTACTACTGTGTCAAACACCTCTTTATATACAAATTTCTCATCGAAAAACCCCTTAATAAAGCGTGCTTCGCCGCCATCTACAGGTGAGGGATTGGGCTCCAAAATTGTCCACGGGATTTTTTGAATTTTTTTAAATTCTTTAGCAAGAATTCCGTGCGCGCCCCCGATTTCCAGTACAGATGATGGAGCTGTCTTTGCTAAAAAGTGTGCGAAAGCCTGGTGATGTTTTTCCCATAGAGCACCCACAACACCGGCGCCATGAGACTCTGGATATAGGTAACCAAATGTTCATATCGACTGATCTCCATGCCGAACAGCCCAAGTGCTTTGTTGAGGGCATCATAATGCCAATCCTTGGCATCAATTAGCACACCATCCATATCAAGCAAAACAGCTTTGATCTTACACATTAAAAACTTCCTCGCTTCTTCCGGATGATCTGTGCATATCATAACATCGGCACTGTTTATAACCTGCATTCTGTCTAGTTTTTCCCAGAATTCCACAAAAGGCCTGCCATGCAAGTCTGGAGAAACCAGGCACACCTTTTTGTTGTGTTTGATGTGATTCTCAATGGTTGCTTCCTTAACCCAATCGGTTTCGAAACCATCAACCCATACGCCTTGAGATTGCTCATACAATACTGGATCTGGCTCAAAATCGCTCTGACGAGTGAATACTTTTATGCCTGCTTTTATATAAGAAATCATGTCTGGAATTGCCATGTCGAAAACAAAATAGTTCTGAATTTGATATTGCAAAAAAGCTGCCCCTAACAGTTTTTGTAAGCCATCCGCTTTTATTTTAAGCGCCAGAGGCAGATTTAGAGCAGACTGATTGTATGCCGAAAAAAATGTTTCTGCCGACAACGGGCCCTCCAGTGCAGGGGCATGTGAAATGACTAATTCGCCCCCCATGTCCCGCAAGTCTGTTTCTGTACCAAACTCGAGCGAAAATGAACGATCAAAAGCCTCCAATGTATTCTTTTCTTGGGGCGCCTTCCAATAACCTCTATGGCTAATTATTATCACTTTGATCTACAAAAATTATAATTGTCGATTGAAATTTTGAAAAGATAGTGTCACTTGCATCAATTAAGAACCTGAGGACTTAAGATGTTAGTACCAGTTTAGCGAATCGTGGTTGCTAGAAGTTCATTCGATATGTGTTCAACAACAATCGTGGCAAAGCTTTCCATGCTAAATATTTTAGCAGCATCGCTCTCAAGAAAGTGGACAATATTAGCCTGATATTCAGCATAGTCTGCCGGAGAAATTGAAAGAAGGAACTCATGCACTTCGGCAGTGTCCTTAAAATCACGCCTGTCTACAAAACAATCCGCCGGTATATAGTCCAGCACGTTGTCAGCTCCCCAGTAAATTGGTACGCAGCCATACAGAAAACTGTCAAAGATCTTTTCTGTAATGTAATTGGACAAGTCCCGGGTGTTTTCATAACAGTAGGAAAACTTGCTGCGCCGGAGAATTTCTCCCTTATCACGAACCTCGCCCCGATAACTTGGAAACGGTTTATAACCAAATAGTTTGGTTCTCATTCTGGTGATGGGCCGCTTGAACTTCCCCCAGAAGTCAAAGGCTGGAGTTGGCTTGATCCAGCCCATACCATAAAGTTGAAATTTCGCGGGATCATGCGACTCATACCAGCGTATGGTGTTGATGCGTTCGAGATATAGGTCCGACGGCAGCGATTGACGAAAAGCTTTATTGGCATTGATCAGGCAGCTGAATATATCCCTTTCTTCATAACTTGGAAAATTGCCATGAGAAAGCTGATTTGGCACAAGTATTTTAACTACGTTAGGTAAGCAAAACAGTCTGGTATCCCATGCGAAAACCTTGGCGAATTTACCGCAGTATTCAAGATTTTCATTCATGCGGTTATGATTTGGATTTTCGAGCGCAATTAGGTATTTGGGAACCCCGTCTTTAACAAACTTCCTTCCTTCGAGATGCAAATCAAAGGCAACTTTCCTTCCTTGATTAACATCGGGCGTGTTGATTTCAATCCCCCGCTTAAGAAACGACTGCCGTAGCATCCTGAATGTATGGGTCGGATTATACAGATGGGTGCTATCCTCAATTTCGAACAGCGAATTGTTGCTGTGTGCATCTGTAAATATATTTCCGTATATCATGCCACTCATTTTCCCAGCAATTTCAGCATTTTTTTTCGCAACATCGCCGGTATTTCAAGAATTCGCAAATGGCGCCTCACGCGCTGCCAGCGCACAAACAAGCGCATACGTCGGTTGCGTTCAGGATAGGTAATGCAGTCCACATTAGTGGCAATGAATTTTCTGTATATAAAATAGCGGTAGTCGCTCAGGCCTGTCGCGCTTACACAGAAAGGATTGCGCTTGATAAACGCCAAAAAAGTTAGTCGGTCACGCCGCGATTCTTGCATCCCGTCATTTCCGCCGTGCATGTGATAATCCATCAGCGGCTTATTCAACCAAATCACAAAACCAAGCGAAGCCAAACGAAGCAGCCAGCTTACATCGGCGTATTTGCCCCCGTCTATAGGGATGCGCGCGTTACCAGCCACGGTGGTGCGATAGATGTAACCCGGAAACGGTGCTATGCCAGTTTGATAGCGACCAAAGTAATACCGAAAAAGATTCTTCGCAGAGGAGATAACCTGATGCGAACCTAAGGCTCGTATGCTTAGAGCACGCGTGTTTTTCTCCACGTTTACAACCCATGCATTGGCACCTACCGCTACTGCATCAGGATATTGTTCTTTGGCAAGACGCATTTCATTGACATAGTTTTTTCCCATCAGATCGTCATCATGGAAAAGACAGAAATAATCTGCCTGTGCTTCAGCGATGCAGGTATTAAAGTGAACCAAACTTGGCAAATTGCTGCGGCGTTTGATTCTCACCTCAGGAAAATTTTCCTGTACCATTCGTGCCACTCGTTCGTCACTGGAGTTATCGGAAACCGTCAAACGAAAACCGCCCGTATTTTGATCGAGGATAGACTGAATAGACGCTTTGGCAAACTCGGGACGGTTATGGCAAAGCAGGAAAATATCCAGCCAAACTGAAGAAGTAGTCATCGAAATCGGGCAAGTTGTGACTTAGTGAATCTGGCCAGACGTGAGAGCAAGGATTTTCGTTGCGCCTGTTTTCCATAATCCCATTCATATTGCCAATTCGATTGGCAAATGATCCCCATATATTCACGTTGGAGTGTGGCAGTAGATTCTCCTTGCCGACGAAGGGCGTGCCATTGCCAGTTGTAATGATAACAGCGAAACAGAGGCTCAATGGGCATCAGGGGAATACTGTTGAAGTGCAACAATGCCTCACCATACCAGCGTAATTCGCTGGGCCGTTCATGAACGGCTTCCCATAGAGTTATTCCCTTGGGCTGAAGATAGCGCTCATCCAGGTCACGCCAAACTTGGGCTGACCATATCACCGGCGTGGGTGCAAAAAAATAATCCGGGCCAACTCGGCCAAATACTGACTTCATCATCGCACACTCACTGTGATAGTCATCCAGCAAGTTATTAAAACCCTTGTTAGCTGCGAGTTGCAAAAGCTCCTTGGACTGACTCATAACCGTGTAGGGATAACCCCGATCGTCCTGAAAATCGGAAAGATAAAAATCGCGAATAAATTCACTCTCCGAGTCCAGACATAGATAGCTGTCACAACCCGAATAGCGCCAGAACTCGCTTTTCACCACTTGTTGAGATAATCGACCATCCCAGGCACGATAGTGAGTTAGATCAGCTCGTGGATTTGCCCGTACGATCTCTTCATCACTCACCCAGATCAACCCTTCCGATGAGCCAAGAGTCTGCTCAAACAAGTCCCGTTCCGCTTCAGGTATGCTGACATAGAAAGAAATTTTGTCGCGGTTAAAAAGCTGTATTGTCTTCCAGAGACGCTGAATGCGTTTAAGGTCTCCCGAGTAGGATTTACAGAACAGCTGGAAAGTGGCCATTATTTTGTCAATACAGATATCAAACCTGGAATTTTCATACGTAGCATCACTGCCTGTTTACTTAAATGTAGCATGTTAATTGTTACGTTTCCGGCAAGGTTTGTTGTGGAATAATGCCGCAACTCCTGTAATGCGTTATCGTGCTGGCAACTTGATGCTAGCGTCGTATCATGCGGCTCGTCCCTGCGGCAATCGAACATCCACCACAATCTCCGAGTAAGGCGCAACGACACGATTCTGTTCATCTTTTTCAATTGCTTGCCATTCGCACAATTTCCCCACATCACTGTGTACGTTCTTGTAATCGCGCTTCAAGCATCGTGCAAGTGCTGCAATGGTCATTGGGCCGTTTTCCCGAAGAACAGCAAGCAAATCCCAGCGGCGCGGAGTAAATACAGAGAAAAGCTGGCCAATGTCGGAAAAGCCAACGCCGAAATAGGGAGGCGGCGTCTCGCCTCGATCCAATGCTTCCAGTGTTTGAGTAGCTCGTGCCAAACTGGATTCCAACGATTCGCCCACTTTTACATTCAGGATACGTTCGCTCATTTTTTAGCTCCTTTCACATTTATCATAAAATCGGCCATCAACTGTTGCGGAGTCACGAAGCGGTAATTTTCTTCTCTGTCGCCCAAGTGTTTGTGGTCACCCTTGCCACGTTCGTTGTCATAACCGACTACTCGCTTACCCTCTATTACATAGACCAGACGGTACTTGTACGGGTGCCCGGATGGTGGTATCGGTTCCGGCACCTGCCAAATCACGATTTCAACAAAACCGTCACCATATATTTACTTGATACGAAAAAGTTCAGTGGCTTTCATGTATACCATGAAAACATAGTCCATTCATGGTGTCAAGCACCATAAATTACACTAAGAATTTTACCCAAGATGTGCGCTGCCCCCTTGTAAGTAATGTGGAAGCTTCATCAATTCACATAGCGCATTAATTACACTTTTCGCAGGCATATTCTGCAAACAATCACTTAAGCTCGATATATGACGATCACAGCCTTCTTCCATGCATGGTACGCAGTCGCCACCGCCTTGCAGCAGCACCACGTTGCCGACACGCTGGCTACCTTTCATCTGGTAGGGATTGCAGTTTTCACCGAAGCCTGTAGGCCACGGTCCCCATTTAACCGGATTCGATGGGCCAAATAACGCCACGGTTGGAATGCCCAGAGCCGCCGCCATGTGGGTAACCGCCGTATCCGGCCCAACATAGGCATGTGCCTGGTTCAATAAATACGCGACGCCGCCCAAGCTCAACTTTCCCGCAACGTTTACTGTATCCGCAGGTAATAATGGCAGCAAGTGTTGAATATAGATTTCTTCCTCGGGGCTTTTGCCTCCGGTGAGTACCACACGAACCCCTTGGTCGCTCAACCAGCGGGCCAGTTCAGCCCATGCATCAGGTCTCCACATTTTATAGGCAAACATGGGATACACGTGCAACACTGCATAGCTTTGTACTGAAGGATCAAACGGTAAGCTGTTGCGAACCGGCAGCTCATCCTCCGATTGCCATGTCGACACCACTTCGTGGCAAGGCTCCACGCCAAGTAACTTCGCGAGTTGAAGATTCATCAGAACTGTGTGCATCCCAACGTTATCGAATGCGACCCATTGCGACAACAACCATTTTTTCCAGCGGTTCTTTTTATCATCAACTATCATGCCAACTCGTTGCCTGCCGGCGGCAAATGCATATAAGGTTGGGCGGTCACCCGGTGGCACAGATAAAGCCAGATCATATTTCCGCCACAACTTTGCCAACAAACGCAAATGCGCTCCAAACGTGGGACGTTGCACTACGGTGATAACACGGTTAATGTCCGGATTGCCGGCAAGTATTCCCTCCGTACCCGCGAATACCAGAATATCGATCTGTGCTGCAGGCCAGGCGCGGCGCAATGATCGAATTAGCGGGGTAGTAAGCAAGACGTCGCCGATACGTCGTGTTATTACAACCAGAATTGTGTCGGGTGGCGTCATAAATATTGATCTACACCCAACGATGCACGGATATGAGTAGCTTGCAGGGCCGCCTCTAATCTCAGCTTGTTTTCTTCCAGATTACTGCGATCATTCTCCCTGTGCCAAAGATGAAACAGCGGCACTGAAAAACGCGCACTCTTGTGATAGATTCCGGCCCGGATCAGGCGAATCACCAAGTCTGAATCTTCCAACCCCCAACCGGTATAGGATTCATCCAGCCCATTCACTTTGAGCAGGTCAGCTCGAAATGCCGAAAGATTGCAGGTTTTGGCTCCTTGCCAACGGTGCGGAGTAAGTTTGCGCAGTTGCCCTAGGCCCGGCAATCGAATTAGGGGTAACAGGCGCTGAATTTGTCCGCGTCGGCGTGCAGCCAGCCAGTTTTTGATGGCCCAAAGATGGATAGGCAATTTTTCGCGCAGAATTTGTGCTGTAAAATCGGAGGTCAGCATTAGTCGATTTCCGGCCAGAAAGCAACCCGCCTCGGACAATGCTCGATGACAAGCAACAAAACTTGCCGGTGGTACGCAGTCGCCATCCGTGAATATGATGTACTCCGCATCAGTAGCCGCCAGTGCCCGGTTACGTATTGCAGCAGCACGGAAACCCTTATCTTCCTGCCACACGTGGCGTATGGAAAATGATGCGCGTACCTGAAATTGCTTTATGACCTCTGAGGTTTCTGTGGTCGAGCCATCATCTGCAACTAATAATTCAAAATCACAATCGTTTTGTACAAGGTAACCTTCGAGGGCGGCAGCCAAAGCATCGGGGCGGTTGTAAGTGGTAACAATGACAGCGATGCGCATTATTTCTTTCGGTTCAGCAGCATCAATTTAAGGTAGCGGTAATAGGTGCCTTCCGCATTCGATACAGCCAGCATGAAGCCTTCACGTCCGTCAAGAAATCCGGCCCGTAAAACATATGTGCGCATGAAACTCCAAAAACCGCGCAGCACGGCACCGCTAAGCGTTGCCTGCCTGCCGCGTTGCTGCATCATTAGTGCGCCTGCTGATGAATATTGGTTTACCTTGTGTAGCACTTCTTCCATGTTCTCAAAAGCATAGTGAAGCAACAACCCTTTCAGTTGTTTCTTTGAGCCCTCGACCAGCAAGCGCTCATGCACCAGATCATCGCTGAAATGCGCGTTCTTGCGACGGAACAAACGAAGCACATGATCGGGGTACCAGCCTGAATGGCGCATAAAGCGTCCACAATATCCGGATAATCGCGGAATGCTGTAGGCATTAACTGCATTGGCTTCGCTTAACACTGACTCAATGTCGCGGCGCAATTCGGGACTTACCCGTTCATCTGCATCCAGCGACAATACCCAGTTTTTGCTCGCATAGTTTAAGGCGCGATTTTTTTGCGCCCCAAAACCGGGCCAATCGTGAGCATAAACATGAGGGGTGAATTCGCGACAAATTGCAACGGTATCATCCTGACTGCCAGAATCAACCACGATGATTTCATTCGCCCATGTCACTGATTCAAGGCATGCACGAATATTGCGCCCCTCGTTTTTTGTAATGATGATAACGGAGAGTTGGTTAAAGTTCGTCACAATTTACCCATATGCCAGACTGGAAGATTCTCCAGTGACTGTTGTGCCCGGCTCGATAACAGGGAGTTAAATACGTTGAAAGGGGCGATCTTTCAACCGTGAAATTTACGATAATTGGAGTTTATCATAGAAATCAAGCGGCTTAAGCTACGACTCCCTGTGCTGGGGCGATTGGATTGTCAGCGGCGAAAACTAACCGGGGGTTAAATGACGCCAAGACTCTGATCCTTAATTTTTAAGGCTTCACCACTGTGACTTGGCAGCTACAACAGTTTAGTATTCAACCAGCTGACTATAACCAGACCTGCAT
>Ga0316224_1002553_pt1 | contig 16539 bp, 16 predicted proteins | sample TBH18013metaG_FD_206254 | JGI IMG/M metagenome (GOLD analysis project Ga0316224, IMG submission 206254) | Freshwater microbial communities from Trout Bog Lake, Wisconsin, USA - TBH18013 | ecosystem: Environmental > Aquatic > Freshwater > Lake > Hypolimnion/Profundal zone | place: USA: Wisconsin... | reverse complement strand
TTTATATAAAGATTAATACATGATTTAATAATATCAATTGAATACATTGTATATTTTTATTTATATATATTATAGATAAAAAGTTAATAAGAAAATAAACACAATTTTAAACTGGACTTACTATAATTCTAATTCTAAATTTTTAATCGTATCATAAGTTGAATTATTAAAAATTTTTTTATCGTAAAAATTTTTTAAAGCAATTTTATCCGCATATAAATTTGATACAAAAATACTTGTTTTTATAATGGATTCTGTTGAATAAGGATTAAAGAAAATAATCCGTTCCTTATTAAATATTTTTTCATCAATTTCATCAAATGGACCAAAATAAATTGGTATTGTTGAAGCCAAACAACAATTCATTAATTTTTCTGTTATATATCCATTAAATTCACATTTTGTATTTTCAGGACATAGATTAAATAAATATTTATTTATAAATTTAACATTTCCAATTGAATTTAACTCAGTATTAGAACAATTATTAAATAATTGTCCTGGACAATCAATATATGAAATTTGTTTAAGTTGATTATACATATTTTTTCTTGTGTCAAATTTATCATGACTATTGATTAGTGTACAAAATTTTTTATTTTCTAAATCTATTAAATCCATTTGATTATTAATATTTTCAAATTCATTATTTTCATATTGATTGTATGCATATAATATATAAAGAGGATATTTGTAATAACCCATACTAATATTGTTTTCAATACATCCAAAAACTAAATTAAAAATATTTTCTTTAAATAATTTATATGTATATTTGTACATAACATCAATTGGTTCAGATATCCAAAGAATTTTTATATTTTTGAAATTTAAAACAAAATCATAATCTTTTTCATTAACAAATGAACCAACAAACAATATATCTGCTTCATCTATTTGAGATATTTTAAATTCAATATTATATTTTTTTAATAAATTAGTAATAGCGTTATTATTATAATCAAAATTGCCCCAAAAACTAATTAAACATATTTTTTTCATTATATATAAAATCATTAAAAAAATATGGTAATAATAGTCAAATTTTGCTAGTCAAAAATATTTATTTTATTATTATATATATTTTTATCTATCAAATATAATATAATTTTAACGTAAAATTATTTATAAGATGAATTTTATTCATGTGATATTGTGTGGAGGTAGTGGGTCAAGATTATTTCAATTTTCAAAAACAAATTATCCTAAACAATTTGTTAAAATTTTAAATGAATATTCTTTATTACAAAATACCCTAATAAGGGTGTAAATCAAATTCTAATATTGTTTTAGTATCAAATCAAGCACATAGATACATTATAGTAAATCAAATCAATGAGCTAATCGATAATAATATTATCGGAAAAGAAACAACAATAACAATTTTTTTAGAACCAATTGGAAGAAATACTTTACCTGCAATAACTATTGTTTGTGAATATTTTATCAATTCTAAATTATTATTTGTACCTTGTGATCATGTTTATCGTACATCCAGTTTATTTGATGCTATTAAATTGGGTTTGGATACAAATAATAATATTGTGACATTTGGAATTAAACCAACTTATCCAGAAACAGGTTTTGGATATATTGAATCAGATTTATCCGATGGATTTGTCAATAAATTTATAGAAAAACCAAATAAGGAAAAAGCTATTCAGCTTATTAAACACAATAATATTTTTTGGAATTCTGGAATATTTTTATTGAAATCAAATAATTTTGTTGATTTAGTTGGGAAATTAAGACCGAATGTATTGGAAACAATTAATGGACTAACAAATATTGAAATTGATGAAAATAATTTTATAAAATTTGTTCAAATAGATTTTAATTATTCTAAATGTGAAAATATTTCTATTGATTATGGAATTATGGAATTACTTGAACCAAAACAAATTTATATGGTTGCATATAATGATTTATGGAATGATATTGGTTCATTCAAATCAATCCATGATATATCCGAAAAAGATGATTCAAATATAAATATGGATTCTCATGTATTAAATCTTAATTCTTCTAATTGTTACGTTAAATCTGATAAACTTGTATTATTAAATGGTGTTACCGAATTATCTATAATAGAAACACATGATGTTATTCTTATTTCTGATATAAATAAATCACAAGAAGTAAAAAAATTATATGAATTAGCTATTAGTTTAAATAAAAATGAAATATCATATGGTCATTTTGATTATAGACCATGGGGTTTTTATGAAGTATTAGCAGGTGGAGATAATTTAGGATTTAAAATAAAAAAAATTATTGTTTATCCTGGAAAAAGATTGTCTTTACAATCACATAATTTTAGAAAAGAATATTGGTTTTGTTTAAAAGGATTTGGTCAAGCACAAATTGATTCTGATCTAATAAACTTGTCTATTGATTCAGAGTCAATAGTTTTTATTGATATCCAACAAACACATAGATTATCAAATAATTCTGATTCCAATTTAGAAATTATTGAAATACAATTTGGTACATATTTAGGAGAAGATGATATTATTAGGTATCAAGACGATTTTAATAGAAACTAAAAATTCCTAAATCTTATTTTATGACTTTTAGATTTTTTCTCAGACTCTATAATATAAATGGTCCAAATAATTCTAACCAATATGAAAATTGATGAAGAATTAAATAATAAAATAATTTATAAACCAACAGTTATTAAAAAAAATTTAGAATATAAGATAATTTTTAAATCAGAAAAACCTATCCAGATTCAATTTATTTTATATGCAAATTTTATTAATAGTATTGGATTTGAATTTGAATTTGAATCTGATAATAATACATTAGAACCGGATAAATTAGAAACTGTTCCACATCAAGGTTTATCAGTGGGATTTAAAATTGATAAAAATAATGGGGAATTTGTTATAAATATTAATCCGATTGATTTGTGTACAAAAATAACTTTAAAAAATCTAACTACTTATCCAATCGATAATTTAATCCAAATAAAATGGGATAATATATTTATTATTAATTTACCAAGAAGATCTGATAGAAAAGAAGAAATGATTAAAAAATTATCTCAGGCAAATATAACCAAATATAATTTTGTAGAAGGATTTGATGGATCTGATCCAGAATTAGCAAACAAATTTACCCAACTCAAAGCAAAATATAATAATCCAATAGTTACATCAGGTCATTTTGCTTGTTTACTATCTCATATTAAAGCTATAAAATTGGCAAAACTAAGCAAATATTCAAATATCATGATTTTAGAAGATGATGTATTTTTTTTAGATAATTTTTTAAATAAACTTAATAATTTACGTGTTCCTCAATTTGATATGTTATATTTAGGAGGAATAATATCTAAAAAAAAATTATTTTTTAATGATTGGATTTTTGCCAAGGACAATAAAATTATGGGTGCTTATGGTTATATATTGGATAATTTGATGTTTGATATTATATTAGATAAATTAGAAAAACTTTCTGATTATGTTGATTTATCATACATTCAGGATATTCAGCCTAATCATACTGTTATATTATTAAATGATTATATTAAAACAAATTTAACATCCACAGACACTTCTCACAAGTCTAAAAAATTAACTAAGAGATTGGAATATATAAAATAATTAATTAATTTATATTGGAATATTTAAATTGATTATTTTAATATAAATTAATAAAATCCACCCAATCAAAAAATAATTTATAATTATAATTTATAATATACATGAGTCCAAAAAAATGCAATCACAACAAAAATTTAATTAAATTATATTCGTCAACGAATTTTGTTCCTCTTATTTCAGATACCAAACCATTAGGTAAATGGGATATATTTGATGAAAAAATTAAATTTAATTGCAATTTTATCAGCAAATATAGTTCTAATCATGAGTTTTTTAAAGCTGTCGTTACTTTTGATGTTGTAAATGTTAATAGTGTTTTAACTAATAAAAATATCACAGTTAAAGATATTTACTTTAAATCCGAATTTAATGTTTCTACGAGTTCCCAAACTAATGACTATCATTACTTATATGAAATTTCTAGTTCATCAGCAGATAATTCAGATTCAGAATCAAATTCTTCTTCTTCCGCTTCCATTACTTCTATAATTAATAAACGTGTCGAAAAAGAACTTTGTGTCGCTATTAAAGCTTTTTTCGCAAGTCCTGGAAATGTAACTGTTACTTTTGTAGATGGAATAGCTTCACTTACATTAACGGCAAATGAAAATTTTCCATCTGCAAAACTCATTGCCAAATATAAATTTGTTTCTGATTCATCATCCAAATCATCATCTGAATCATTTTCATCTTCATCTTCATCTTCATCTTCATCTTCTAAAACAAGTGTAGGAAAAAAAATAATTAAAACTTTGATTATTGCTTCAGTATCATTATTTGCATTAGTTTTATTAATCAAATTATATAAAACACATAATTGTACTGGATATGATAATATTTTTAAAAATGCTGAACAACTTAAAAACAAAGCTGGTGATTTTACTAATGAGATTATTAAAAAAAGTAAAGCCCTTTTGGGTTTAAATCAACCTGTTTATTATCCTGTTGTTGAACCTATTGTTGTTGATCCTATTGTTGTTGATCCTACTGTTATTGATCCTACTGTTGATCTTACTGTTGTTGATCCTACTGATAACTAAATAAACAAATTTAGTTTATGGTTAATGCTTTAATTAAACAATTACAGTTAATTTGATAAAAAATATTATTAAATAATATTTTTTATTAATCAAATAAACATTTAATATTAAATAATTTTTTTTTTATCGTGATTATTATATTTATAATGAAAATTTATATAATATATATATTTAAGAATGTACGGGATATCTGATATGGAATCAGAAAATGAGATATCTGATGATAACAATAACAATAACAATAACAATAACAATAACAATAATAACAATGACTATAACAAAGATATAATTAAAGATTTTTGGGAAAATCAAATTTGGAATACCAATATAAAATCTATTTCAAATCAAAATATATTGGATATATTTACACAATTGGAAAAATACAAACAAGAATTAGAAGTTAATAAAACATTATTTAATATTGATATAAATTATGAAGTCATGATAATTAATAATAAAAAAATAATTAAAAAAAAAATTAATAAATTTAAAAAAGATAATTTAAATTTATTAAAAACACACGCTGATTGTTTTTATGAATATCACATTAAAATATCAGAATTTATAGAAAAAAAAAATTTATCTTGGAATTTATTAAATCCAAATCCAAATCCAAATCCAAATCAAAACAATATACCTTTTGATTTGAATTTGGATAATTTATCAAATCATCTTGATTTTTTTGCAAAAAATATTTCCAATACCAATACCAATACAAATACTGATTTATATGATTTTTCCGATTATAAAAACACATTGTTAAATAAATTAAATATTAACTTGGACAAATTTAAAAATGATCTTATAAATTTTACCAATATAAATAAATTAAATAATAAAACATATTTGATAATTGACATTGAAAATATACTTAAATCTTTTAAAATACAGCATTTTTTAAAATCAAAATTACCTGAAAATGAATATCAAGATTACTTTAACATTTGGTTCAATGGAGATTTTCAAGAGGATGGGAATCTCAATTATACTAATGATATTTCTCTTAGTCAGTATTCTTCAAACACTAAACACATTGAACCTTTTACTTCTTTAAATCTTAATATTAGAATTAAACTAAAACTAATTAAAATAATAATCAATAATTTATTGTCAAATTATAATACCATTAATATACTTACTACTAATAAAAAATCGGATAAAAAAGATTTATTCTATGATAATTGTTCAAAAACAACAAGTATAGTGGATGAATTGGAAAATCATTATTTTATATCGATTGTGTATAGGAAAAATGATATAAGAGAACAAGATGATCATGTTATATTATTCATATATACTTTACTTAAAAAATACAATTATGACGTTTTATTATTATCAAATGATAAATTTAAATGGTATTCTGATTCAGATCAAGTAAAAATTAAAAATTTTAAATATTTATATGATTTTGATAATTTAACAAAAGAATTGGTTATTGATGATGCATATATCCCAGACACATATAAATTTAATTCAAAATACCACTTATTTCCATTTATAAATTATCCAATTATCTTGGATAAATATTTGAATAAAAATATATTTTTTTCTGAACTTAATCCTATTAAACTAATAACTACAGATATATTGGATGAATTAAAAAATAAATATTCCGATACATACTATGACAATATTTTTAATTTTTTAATTCATCAAAGTGTGCAAGAAAATAATATTAATATTGAAATCAATAAAAATCTAATGAATTTTATAATTGACTATTCTAAAGAAATAAAAAAAAACCTTAATAAAATTTTTTATTTTTTAAATTCCCATACAAAAAAAGAAATATTTAAAATTTCAATTGGACCAATACAAAAACTATTTTCCCAATCACAAATTGATTTATTATTATTTTGGATTGGGAAATTTCAATTACAAATTGAAATGTTTCAAATTATTAAAGTTATTGGAATAAAATTTTATCCTTATGATGAAATTTTTATCCAATCAATCACATTATTATTTTCTAATATTATTGAGATATATGACGGTATACATGATAACCTATATAAAATAAGAAAATTATCAAATTCAAAATCTAATTTAAAATCATTATTTTCTAATCTAAATATTTTGTTTATCTATATAAGAAAACAAGGATTTTTTAAAAAAAATATATATTAAATTTTTATTAAATTTTTATTAAATTATTTATTAATTAAGTTTGATTCAAAAAATACCAATGAAAATATACGTTTAAAATACACTAATATTTTCATCAGAATTAAAATCATTCGGAATAACTTATTGACCAACTTTATATTCAAAACTATTTTTTCTATTTATTTTATATATATATATGAAAATGCTGACAATTTTTTAGGAACAATACTTATTTTCTCATCTCTATTTGCTAATTGAATATCTATCATAATTGCTTTATCGCATCTTTCTTTACCATATGTAATAAAATATTTTTATCAATAGGTCTAACTATTTTATAATCATACCCAATATATCGTTATTTTAATCAATTAAAACATTATATAAAGAAAAATGAACCAATGAGTTATGATTTAATAAAAACATTAATTAAAAATTCTATTAGTAAAATATCAAAAGAATCATATATACATTATTTTAAATCATCATTAGAAAAAATAAAAAAGATATAGAATTATCAAAATCAAAATATATAAAAAAACCCAAAATTTATAAAAACTAAACTTTTATAAATCGTGTCATTTAAAAGTGGTATCTGCTGTAATTTTTTTCCCATTCATAGTTTTAAATTTGTTAATTGATTTTGACAAATGAACTAAACAATTTGACATGATTTATTATTATTGTTTTATCTAATGTTTTCTTATATAGAATAAAAATAATTATTAAAAATATCAATTGCAAAAACTAATTGTTATTCAAACAGTTACTTAAACCAAACCAATCCAATATAAAAAAAATTCAATCCAATATAAAAAAAATCCAATAACTATTAGATGTTTTAACTTAATATAAATTAATTATTCAATAATAAAAATAAATTTATTATATTGTATTTTAATATATAAACTTTATGTATTTTTTATTTGTATTTGTTTTAATACTAATCATAATTGCATTATATTTAAATCAGGATTTAATGATAGAAAATTTTCAAATGTATCAGACATTCCAATCATTTATTCCAGTCAATACTTATAAATTTGCAGGATATCCAATAATAAATCCTGCAAATTCTCCTTGGGCAAATGGATATTATATTCCTTGGTCAAATGGATATACAAATTTACCATGGGGAAACACTAGTTTAGGAAATACTTCATCCATGTCATATGATTTGAGAGGTGATCCTTTAATTATTCCAAGAACTAACTTTATTTGGAATAATGGTACAAATTTTCCTATTTATAATCAAACCATTTAAAATATTTTATAATTTGATAATAAAAATCATGTTTTATTTGTATTAAAATAAAACATTGTTTTATTTTATGCCAATACTCTTGGTGGTTTTTTTCTTTATTTTTATTCCTTCATTATACATAGTTGTTTTAAAAACATTATAAGTTTTTTTTTTGAATTCTTCACATCTTTTTATTTCTTGTTTATTATCGATAATATTTTCATCATCGTTCACATGTTCTAATTTTAATTCTTCTAAATATTCATCATCATTTAATTTTGTATATTTGTTTATTGTATTTAATCTATCTATAAGTGGTTTATTATTTGGATGTGCTGATCTTATTTCATTATTTTTATCATGTGAAAATTTAACTACTTTATCAATCACCTCGGGAATTTTATCATCAGGGGAAAGTTTCCACATTCCATCATCATATATCATGCATTTCTCACGATTAATATCTGAAATATAAATATTATTAAGTTCTGGATATGCTGGATTAAAATGGATCAATTTGAGAATTTCTTCAGGAATTTTTACCCCACATATTTTATTGTTCTTAACAATATTATTGATAAAATGTTTAATATCTATTTGATCCAAATCTTCCTTTCCATAATTAACTAAATTAAAAATAATACCATTATTTGTGTTAGTATTGGAAGAATTAAAAGTATTATTTGCAATATTATTTATAATTTTTTTGTTTGTTTTATTTGTTTTATTTGTTTTGTCTATTTTGTCTGTTTTGTCTGTTTTGTCTGTTTTGTCTGTTTTGTCTGTTTTGTTTGTTTTGTTTGTTTTGTTTGTTTTGTTTGTTTTGTCTGTTTTTGTTATTTTTGATATTTGTTCAACTTTTTCTTCTAATATACATATTTTTCCGATTAACGTTTTGATTTGTTCATCCTTATACTTTATTGTATTTTCTTGTTCCAATAATTTTTTAAATATATTTTCTTTTTCATCATCATTTTGTTTTTTTATTTTACAATAATCTAATATATGTCTTTTAAGAACATCAGATCTTGAAAATACTTTTAAACAATATTTACAAGTTAATTTATTATCATCAGAATTGGACAGTTCTATTTTATCCAATATATTAGGTATGGATTGAGATTGTAAATTAGGTATGGATTGAGATTGTGATTGAGATTGAGATTGAGATTGAGATTGAGATTGAGATTGAGATTGAGATTGTAAATTAGGCATGAATAGTGGAATTTCTGCGTGATAAATTGAATTTTTAACGTTATTTTGTGGATTTCCATGTGGGTTTCCATGTGGGTTTATATATGGATCAATATCTAAAACATCATTTATCCCACATGGAAATTTTTTATTTAAATGTGTTATATAATGAGATTTTTTATTTCCAAAATTTTTACCACATAAATTACATGAATAAACAACCATAATTAATTATTCTATATATAATAAATATATATTTAAATTATTTTTTAGTCATTTATTTGGTCATTTTTGGTCATTTTTGGTCATTTTTGGTCATTTTTTGGTCATAAAGTATTGGAAAATGTGTAAAACAGTATTTTTAAGCATATATGTATACTTTATTTTTTTTAAATGATATTGAGAGAGAGTTGGGTTTTGGTTGAAAATTCCAAAAGTCCATAAATATAAAAAAAAATTTAATTTTGTAAAAATCAATTCAATATTTAACAAAAAAAAAGAAGATTTTAATCAAGATGATTTTTGTGGTATTATAATTATTGATGAAAAAAATAAAGAAGCAACTATACAATCAATAGTAAGTCCAGTTTAAAATTGTGTTTAAACTGGACTTACTATAAAAGAAAACATATTAAAAGGTGCTTATGAAAGACAATATTATTATATTAAAAAAACCTCTAAAACTAAGAAATACAAAAATTATAAAACATAAATTATATAATAAATTTGACATTTAAAATCGGCATTTTAAATGTTAAAAGGTGTAAACAAATTGATTTTCTTGAATATTTAAGTGTGAAAACCGGTTATAACTTTATTGGAATTGAATTGACAGAACCACATGTATATCAGGATTTATTAGATATTCTTGAAAAATTCGATATTAAATGTCCGGATCCTTTAACTGTACCTAGAATATTAGACAAATTAGCCGGACATTTTATCGAACCCGAATGTATTTGTCCAACTTTTATTACACATCATCCTAAAATTATGAGCCCACTAGCTAAACCTCATCGCACAAATCCACTTGTTACTGAACGTTTTGAATTATTTATTTGTGAACACGAATATGCTAATGCATACACAGAATTAAATGATCCTTCAATTCAAAAACAAGCTTTTATTAAACAATCCCAAGACAAAATAACTGGAGATTCTGAAGCCCAACCAACTGATATGGATTTTGTCACAGCATTAGAATATGGGCTACCTCCAACAGGTGGATTAGGTATTGGAATAGATAGATTAGTTATGTTGATAACAGGTCAAGAAACTATAAGAGAAATAATAGCTTTTCCTACCATGAAATAAATAATTCATTAAAATAATTCATTAAAATAATTCATTAAAATAAATAAATAAATATAAAAAATAATCATTTTAATTAATCAAATAATCATGAAATATACTTTATTTTTACTAATATTAAATATATGTTTGTGTGATGTTTTTTTATTTATCTTCAAAAAAAATTACATTAAAAATATTATTTTATCTAAAACAGTTTTATTTAAAAAAAAAGATAATAAAAATAGATTAAATTACAATGATTTAATTTTTAATAACAAACCAAAAGAATTGGAATTTTTTGATTTATCACAATTTGACATAGTTGTTAAATTAGATGATTTAAACAAATATAATAAAAATAATAAAAATAATAAAAATAACGATAAAAATAATAACAAAATTCGTAACACTCGATCAGAAAATTTTGAATTGGTAACAAATACTTCAATGACTTTTAGTAAAATTGGAGGTTATTTAAATATCAAAAAAGAATTAGAACAATGTGTTGATTTGTTATCCAATTATAAAAAATATTCAGGCTATAATGTAAGAATACCTAAAGGTCTAATTTTAGAAGGACCTCCAGGAAATGGAAAAACGATGTTAGCAAAAGGATTAGCTGGAGAAGCAAAAATTAATTTTATTTCTGTGTCTGGTGCCGAATTTCAAGAAAAATATATTGGTGTCGGAGCATCAAAAGTAAGAGAATTATTTGATTTAGCAAATAAAAATAAACCATGTATTGTTTTTATTGATGAAATTGATGCAATTGGACGTGCACGTTCTAGTGATGCTAATTCTGATTCAGGTTCATCTGAAAAAGATAGTACATTAAATGAATTACTAGTTTCTATTGATGGATTTAAAACAGAAAATGGTATTTTTTTAGTTGGTGCTACAAATCGAGTAGATTTATTGGATAATGCACTATTGCGTCCAGGAAGAATTGATAAAAAAATATATATTGGAAATCCTGATATTTCAACACGCAAAGAAATAATTCAAATTCATATTGGAGGCAAACCTCATGATCGAACAATAAATCTTGATAACTTAATTGACTTAACAGAAGGATTTTCTGGAGCTGAAATAGAAAATTTACTTAATGAAGCAATGTTAAATGCATTAAGATACAATAAAAAACAATTTTCATCCCAAGATATTGATGAAGTATATAATAAAATTATTGCAGGATATCAACCAAATAAACATATATTATCTGATAATATGATTGAACGTATTGCAACCCACGAGATTGGACATGCAATAATTGGATTATTATCAACACAATATTCAAAATTATTAAGAGTATCTATAAATTTATCATCACCAAAAAGTCCAGGATATACTGTTTTTAAACAATCAAATATAAATATTCACACACGAGAATATTTATTTGAAAATTTAATGATATTATTAGCAGGTCGAGTTGCTGAAGAAACATTTTATGGATTGTCTGTGTTAACCGGTTCAATTGATGATTTTGAACAAGCACATTTATTGGCTAAACGAATGATTGGAAGTTATGGTATGGGAACCAATTTAATTTATCCAAATTCAAGCGACAAATATAAAGAAATAACTGATACTGAAACAATTAATTTAATAAATAAGGCATATGGGATAACAAAAATGTTAATTGGTAAATCAAAAGAATTAATCAGTGAATGTGTACAATTATTGATAATTACAAAAACAATTAAAGCTGATGAAATTGAAAAATTAATTAATGAAAAATATCCTTACATCCTATCTCTTGGACAAAAAAATTATCTTGATCTTGATCTTAATCTTAATCTTAATCTTAATCTTAATCTTAATCTTAATCTTGAACCCGATAAATAATTAAAGTCTTATATCGTTTTTAGTTTTGTTTCTTAGTGAATATTCCAATCATTTGAAATATTCGTTAAAAATTCTGATGTTAATCCTGCAAATAATTCAGTTTCTTCTTTTTTTTCCACACAATAATATTTGTTAAAAATATTTTTATTAATTAACATTTGATTAAAACATGTATGAACTTCATAAGGAATTTTTACACCATCAGATATTTCTATTCTTAATCGATTATCTTTGGGATAACCAATTGAAGGAATTTTAGTTGTTCCGGTTATAACAAGCAATAATTTATCAATATAATCTGGATCTATTTTAATATTATCTGAAATTAATTTTTTAATCGAATTTATTTGTTTGATATCGGAAAAATTATTAAATTCAAGATGCTCAATTAATAAATCATAATTATTTGTTTTAATCCCATAAATAAGTTCATTAAATTGTTTTAATGGTAATCTATTTAGTTTAGTAATTTCTATATCAATTTGAGATCTAAATCCTCTAACAAAATTATCAATCTGATCTTTATTTGATTTATTTGTTTCTATTATTTTTTTTGTTGTTTCATTTGGAATATTTGCCAAATCAATTTCAATATATTCACCTTCATTATTTATGGTAAAATTACATGATGGTTTTGATTGAGCTATATTCGAATTATAACATGCATATGGATAATTCGAATTTAATAATGTAGAATCATAATCATTGATAATTGATTTAATTTTTTTTGTATTGGACCAATAAAAATCATCATTTGCCATTTGATAAAGTAAAAATAAATCCAATTCAATTTCAATTAACTGGGATAATTTAATAGCTAATCCAAATAATTGACCTATAAAATAAATTTTATCAATTTCTTCCTTACTTGGTTTTTTTGTAAATGCTTTTAATGTATATAATTTAGTATCAGAATCTTGGGTAAAATATAAATTTGATTTGGTTTTACCAAAATATTTTGATAACAAATAAAAAACATTTTTTGTTAATCCTCCTGAATCAATTGCATCATCAAAACTTTTATCAGTTAAATTATAGTATTTGAAAAATGGTTTTGAATTTGGTATTAGTAATATTTCTTTATACTCGTATAAAATTTCAAATATATTTATTTCATCCTGTAATAATTGTTCATTTGTTTCTATATCGTAAAATTTATTTGTGTATTCAAATATTTTTTTATTATCTGTTGACATTAAATAATAACATATTAATGGTTGTTGTATATTTTCATCCGGGTTAAATTGTAAATTGTCAAGAACTGTTTGGATGTTTACAATTTCATTAGTATTAAAACGATCATATTCATCTGATTCTGATTCTGATTCTGATTCTGATTCATTATCATCCGTAAAATTTAAATTAGATTTTATTTGGAATTCATCAGGATCATCAGTATCATCAGGATCATTAATATTATCATTACCACCTTTTTTGATTGGGATATTATTTCTTAATTGTAAATATTTAATTTTATATTTTAAATATTTTTTTTTAAATTGGATATTATCAATAGATTTGGTTAACATTATTTGTTAATTATATAATATTAATGTGATAATATTTTTTATATTGATTTTTATTTTATATTTACTTATTCTAAAATTAAAACAAATACTAATAATTATTTTGGTCCATATTGTAAAAAATTACATAAATTAGATAAGGTTTAATGATACAACAGAATTGGATAAGTATATAGGAATCCAAATCGAGAACACTATTGCTTTGGATTTAACCGATAATTAAAAAAGGAAATACTAATAATTTTAAACAAGATATATATATGGACACATTATGATTTAGATATCCAATATACCAATCATTTTAATATTTTATGAACTGTTATAGTCATCATATAAGAGTTAAAACATCAAATAATTATAATAATTAATTTTAATTTTAATTTTAATTTTAATTTTTTTTTTATAAAGTAAATTTTTTTTATATTTATAGGCTTTGGAAATTTTCAACCAAATCCCAACTCTCTCTCAATTATATCAAAAAAAAATAAAGTATATCAGGGTATGGGAAATTCAGATTTACACATTTTTCAATACTTTTAATGACTAAAAAAACACAAATGACTAAAAAAAACCTAAAATATAAAAAATAATATTTTAGTATTTGTGACAATTTAAATATATTAGATGGTATAATATTCATGTTTAATTTGTGTTAAAAATTTTGGAAATAAAAAATCTCATTATATAATACAAATTAAATAAAAAGTTTCAATGTGGTGAAAATAATGTATTAAATGCAAATCCACATTTTTTCACAAAAAATCCAAATTATTCCACTAAAAATCCACATTTTTAACCTAATTTGTTAAATTAAATCAATGAAATGGAATTTGTTAATGATACAAATAATAATAAAAAATTAACATGCAAGTATTATTTAAAAGTATTTTCAAGATATGATGTTCTTAAAAGACATATATTCGATTATTGCAAAATAAAAAAACAACAATATGAAGAAAAAAATAATATTCTTTGAAAGCAATAAATTAGAAATCAATAAATTATAAACCAATACGTTTACACCCGTGAAGATTTAAAATGCCGATTTTTTTAATAAGACTTGAATATATTAAACCAGTATACTTTTTATAGTTTAAAAATAAATAGTTAATTATATATACATTTATATAATTAATGTTTGATAAATTGATAGATTTATGTTTAATTGATAGATTTATGTTTAATTGAAATTAATAAATTAAATTTAAAAATTGACAGAAAAAGATATAAAATTAAATATAGCGATAGATATTATTTAAATTTTATTTTATTTATGTTGAGAGACATTAATAGTTGGTTTTTTATTTCTAAATTAAAAGATTACAATTCTAACTTTAAATATCATTATAAAACAATTTATAATAAGTTTCTTTATTGGAGTAAAAAAGATGTATTTAAAAATGCTTTTTATAATTTTTATTTTAAGTCAAATACTAATTTATTATTAATTGATGCAACTTCAATTAATAATAAGTATGGTAGTGAATCAATAGTTATAAATCCTGAATATAAAATTAAATTCATTACTAAATTATCAATCATTAGTAATGAATTTAATTTTATCCATTCTGTTGAAGTATTTGATTTAAAAACAAAAAAATGAAAATTATAATACTTCTGTTCATGACGTTAAAATGATAAAAAAATCATTAGAAAAAGTAAAAATTAATAATAATTCAAATTACTTTTATTTATTAGGTGATAAAGCATATAAAAATAAAGAAACATTTAAATTAAATAATAAAATAGTAATACCTGATAAATCAAACACTAAAAATAAAAATTCCGATTATATAATTAAAAAATTAAAAAAAAGAATAAAAGTAGAAAATGTAATTAATAAAATTAAATTATTTGAAAGAATAAAAACAAGAAAAGATAGAAATATAAATACTTATTTAAGCTGGGTTTATATTTTATCATTAATAAATAATTTAAATGTTATAGTAAGTCCAGTTTAAACACAATTTTAAACTGGACTTACTATAATAAAAAATATATATACTTGATAATTTAAAAAATTGATTTTTTAAGTGTAAATGTCTAATATATTCTAGTATTTATAATAAAAATAATGTTATTAGAACATAATGATTATCAATTTGTAGTTAGTAATTTCAATAATAATATAATAATCAATTTTAAAATATATTCAAATCTTAAAACTTTTAAAGGAACATTACCAAAAAAATTAAATAAATTTGGTTTTACAAAATTTAAATTGGATGAAATTTTAGTTGAGAAAATTAATAATAATAATGGTATGTTTGTAGAATATAATGATTTAACACACAGTGTTAAATTAAATTTTTTTGACATTATTTTTCCAAATGGAATATTTTATCAAAAAAATATTAATATTTTTCTTAATGAATATATTGATTTTGATGAAAATATTGACTTTGAAAATGGTGATTTTAAATTAATTGTTAAACAACAAAATGATCATATTAAATTATTAAATGATAAAATAATTTTACTTGAAGAAAAAATTAATAAAATTATTTTAAATTATTAAATGATAAAATTATTTTACTTGAAGAAAAAATTAATAAAATTATAGTAAGTCCAGTTTAAAATTGTGTTTATTTTCTTATTAACTTTTTATCTATAATATATATAAATTAAAATATACAATGTATTCAATTGATATTATTAAATCATGTATTAATCTTTATATA
>Ga0316224_1002551_pt1 | contig 16562 bp, 13 predicted proteins | sample TBH18013metaG_FD_206254 | JGI IMG/M metagenome (GOLD analysis project Ga0316224, IMG submission 206254) | Freshwater microbial communities from Trout Bog Lake, Wisconsin, USA - TBH18013 | ecosystem: Environmental > Aquatic > Freshwater > Lake > Hypolimnion/Profundal zone | place: USA: Wisconsin... | reverse complement strand
AACAGAATATCCGGGGAATTCATATCAATGCGCAGCACATGGGTCAAGTGCTTTTCGCTATCCAGCGTCACCAGATATTGATACGGGGTCATTAACGCCAGTTCGGTGATATATTCCACCGAATTGCCGGGTTCCACACTGATCATCAGCGCCTCAATGCCGCCTATCATCTCGGTCAGGCCGCTACGATCGCGCTCCTCCAGCAAGCGAATGACGTACTCTTCAAAAAAATCCGAATTCTTTTTGTCGCCGAAGCGCTGTTCATTAGTTGATATGAGCATGACAGATAGTTCTCCTAAAAATAAAATTAGCCCTGCCGACGTAAATCCAGCGTCAGCGGAAAGCGCGGGTTAATGGCTTCAACCTTAACCTGAAGCGGCCCGGGGCTGTGGCCGTGATCCCAGAATCGGGCGCGGCGGCGGGCTTCTGCTTCGTTAGCATTGATCGGAAACGTCTCGTAATTACGACCGCCCGGATGGCTGACATGATAGGTGCAACCGCCTATAGAGCGGCCATTCCAGCTATCCAGCAAATCGAACACCAACGGGGCATGGATACCGATACTGGGATGCAATGCAGAAGGCGGCGCCCAAGCTTTAAAGCGCACTCCCGCGACAAATTCACCAGGCACCCCGGTTGGATGCAAAGGCACCAGTCTGCCGTTACAGACGACCTGATGCCGGGTATCTATTAAGCCTGTGACTTTAATTTGCAGGCGTTCCACTGAGGAATCGACGTAACGGGCAGTGCCGCCGGCGCTAATTTCCTCACCCAGTACATGCCAAGGTTCTATCGCTTGCCGTAGTTCGAGTTGAACGCCTTCATAAACAACAGTGCCGTAACGAGGAAAACGAAATTCCAGAAACGGTGCAAACCAAACATCGTTAAACGGAAAACCAGCTATATTTAAATCCCGGCAAATATCGTGCATATCCTGGGCGATAAAATGCGGCAGCATGAAACGATCATGTAGCGCGGTATCCCAATACACCAGTTTGCCGTGATAAGGTTCATGCCAAAATCTAGCCAGCAAGGCACGTAATAACAGTGATTGCAATAAACTCATTTGATAATGCGGCGGCATTTCAAAGGCGCGCAGTTCCACCAACCCCAACCGGCCGGTCGCTGAATCGGGCGAATACAGCTTGTCGATACAAAATTCAGCGCGGTGGGTGTTACCAGTAAGATCTATCAGCAAATTGCGCAGCAAACGATCCACCAACCAAGGTTGTAGACTTTCTTCGCCGATATTGAGTTTTTCCGTCATTTGCTGGAATGCAATTTCCAGCTCGTACAAGTTATCGTCACGCGCCTCATCCACGCGCGGCGCTTGACTGGTGGGGCCGATGAATTGCCCGGAAAACAAATAGGATAAGGCCGGGTGTTGTTGCCAGTAGGTGATCAGGCTTTTCAGCAGATCAGGGCGGCGTAAAAAGGGGCTATCGGCTGGGGTAGCGCCACCCAAGGTAATGTGGTTGCCGCCGCCGGTGCCGGTATGACGACCGTCCAGCATAAACTTTTCGGTGGCTAAACGGGTTTGCCGGGCATCTTCATATAAAGTTTGCGTACGAGTTTCCAGCGTATCCCAGTTGGCGGACGGATGAATATTCACTTCAATAACGCCTGGATCCGGCGTTACCGATAATGAAGTCAGGCGTGGGTCATAAGGTGGCGCATAGCCTTCCAGCCGCACGGCTTGTTTTAGTTGCGCGGCGGTATCCTCAATAGCTGCCAGTAAAGCCAGCCAAGCCTCCAGACTGGTGGTTGGCGGCATGAATACATACAAAATACCCTCGCGCACTTCCAGCGCCAAGGCCGTATGAATAACATCCTTCGCAGCCGGGTTTTCGACAATAGGCTCGGGCGTAGCCGTTTCTTTGTTTAACGGATAATCGCCCAACTCGGCGCGCTGTGCAAAAGGATCAGCCGGTAATTCCACTTCAAAATCGGCGGGCGCAACCCAAGGCAGGCTGCTTAACGGTAAACGTAAACCCAATGGCGAATCACCGGGTAATAAATATAGATACTCGTGTTTTAGCGGCCAGAGGCTGGATTGCCAAGCATCAACAGTCTCTTCTCCCACCGCTTTTAGCGGCAACACATAGCCGACAATGGCATTCAAGCCCGCGCGTAATTGCCTGGACAAACTTTTCCTGACGGAGGCTTGCTTCAGATCGGCTTGCTGCGGGTCTATGTTGTTGGGCAAACGACTTTCTTCATCCAGTGCCAGCCAAGGGTCTTCATAGGCTGGAATCAGATAATTCGGATTTAGACCCAACCGTTTTACCAGTTGCTCGGCAAAACCGGCTAATTCAATAAGCTCATCATCGGCGGTATCGGCAATTAAAGCCTGATCGCGCCAAACCGCTACACCATCGTTGCGCCAATAGATGTTTAAGGCCCAACGCGGCAACGGTTCACCAGGATACCATTTGCCTTGGCCAAAATGCAGTACACCACCCGCAGCAAACCGCTGGTGCAAGCGCCTGACTAAAAGGTTGGCCAATTGCCATTTTTCAGGACCTAAGGCAGCGATATTCCATTCGGCACCGTCCATATTATCCACGGATACAAAGGTAGGCTCGCCACCTTGGGTTAAACGGACATCGGCGGCCTGCAATACTTTATCGATCTCCCGACCTAGGCTACGAATGGCTTGCCATTGTTCATCATTATAGGGTTTGGTAACGCGCGGGTCTTCGTGGATACGACTGACAGACATCACCACATCCAGCTTGGACTGGCAAATGCCGGTCATGCCGCTGATCGGAGCCGCCGACGCCGGAATAGCAGTCACTGCCAGCGGAATATGGCCTTCACCAGCCAACAAGCCGGAAGTGGCATCCAACCCTACCCAGCCGGCGCCGGGGATATAAGCCTCGCACCAAGCATGTAGATCGGTAAAATCAGAAGTTGGCCCTGCAGGACCATCCAGAGGTTTTTCATCAGCAGTCAACTGAATTAAATAACCGGAAACAAAACGGGCCGCTATACCGAGATGACGCAAAATCTGCACCAATAACCAGGCGCTATCGCGGCAGGAACCGGAGCGTTTTTCTAATGTTTCCTCAGGTGTCTGCACCCCTGCTTCCAGGCGAATTAGATAAGACACCAAACCATGCAGTTTCTGATTTAACATCACCAAGAAATTGGTGGTGGAAATTTCTGCGGGTATTTCTGAGCGTAATTCTGTCAACCAAGCTTGTAACAACGGGCCGGCAGGCGCGGTTTCCAAAAATGCCGCCAGTTCGATTTGCAAGGTGGCTGGATACTGAAAAGGATAATGCTCGGCCCAATCCTCTACAAAAAAATCGAAAGGATTGATCACTGTCATGTCGGCCAATAGATCGACAGTCACTTCAATTTCGCTGGTAACATCTGGAAAGGTAACACGCGCCACAAAATTGCCGTAGGCATCTTGCTGCCAATGGATAAAATGCTTTTCCGGTTTGATTTTTAAGGAGTAACCGGTTACAGGCGTACGACTGTGCGCCGCAGGCCGCAGCCGAATTTCATGCGGCGACACAACGACTGGACGGTCAAAAACATAATGCGATTTATGGTGCAAGGCGACACGGATGGTCATGGCAGCGGCTCGGTAAGATTTACGTGAAGGGCGATTTAGTAATAGGCATAAAATAACTTGGCTTTTTACGGCTCTCCCGATGCTGTTTGCCTAAAGGCAAAGCCTTGCAGACAGCGTGACAAGAAAGTGGATTTAAAAACCAAGCTACTTTGTACATATCCCTTAGGTTTTCTGGTCGGGCGTATTAATATCCGACAGCCAGTCAGGATTAGGCAGTGAGGCAAAAACACCCCGCAAACCTTCGCTCCAGCGTCGGCTGATTTGTGAAAAATAGGGATCTTCCGCAGTAATATGCTGGAGCAAATCCAGACGAAAACTAGACTCCTTATAACAAGCCAGATCTATCGGCAAACCCACAGACAAATTGCTGCGGATGGTGGAGTCGAATGACACCAGAATGCATTTTACCGCTTCGTTCAAGGAGGTTTCCGCGCGAATGACCCGATCAATAATCGGCTTACCGTATTTGGTTTCGCCAATTTGAAAAAACGGGGTTTCTTCGCTGGCTTCGATAAAATTGCCTTCGGCATAGACTAAAAACAAGCGCATACGCTCACCTTTAATTTGGCCACCGATAATAAAATTGGCACCGGCATCGACATTGCTTTGTTTTAAATACAGACCGTCATGCTCGCGCACCTCTCGCAAGGCTTCGCCCAGTAATTGGGCGACATCAAACATGGATTCAACATTCCACAGATTACGCTGCTCATGATGACGGCCATGCTGTTCCAGCTGATTGACGGCATTTTGGGTAATAGACAGATTGCCGGAACTTAAAATGATAATCGTTCTATCACCTTCCCGAACGAAGCTGCGCATTTTTTTAAAACTGGAAATCTGATCGACCCCCGCGTTAGTCCGGCAATCGGATGCGAACAACATGCCGGCGTTTAATTTCAGGGCAACACAATAAGTCATGATCGTTTAAATGGGTTATACTTTACGCACAGGCGCCGGGGAAAATTGGTCACGGCGAGATAAATAAGCGTCGCGAATTTCCCGGCCCAGCAAATTGGTGTTCTCCAGAAAACCAGATATATACTCGTGCAGCCCTTCCGCAAACACATCTTCCACCAAACCAAAATGCAGCGAGGCGTGTAACTCACCGGCACGGCGTCTGGCTTCCTTACCTGCCGTACCATCAATAGCAATCAATTCTGCTTCGACTTCGTTCATGCAGGCATGTAAGGAACGCGGCATATCGTCGCGTAAGATCAGCAGTTCTGCAACTCTTAATGGCGAAATCACATCGCGATAAATTTTTCGATAAGCTTCAAAAGCACTGACCGATTTTAATAAAGATCCCCATTGGTAATAATCGGCGGCGCCGCCAACATCGTTTACGCTAGGCAATAGAATATGGTATTTAACATCCAAAATACGGGCAGTATTGTCAGCACGTTCTAGAAAAGTACCCAGTTTAATGAAACTTAGGGCAATATCTTTCAAAATGGTGCCTAAAGTCACACCGCGAAATAAGTGCGAGCGTTCTTTAACCCAATCGAAATAATCCGGAAATTTTTCGTCATCCATCTGCCGGGATAAACGATTAACTTCCAGCCAGGTGGCGTTGATGATTTCCCACATTTCCGAGGTAATCGCGCCACGTACTGCACGGGCATTTTCGCGCGCCAAACGTAAACAGGTGTAGATACTGGCAGGATTGTCCGGGTCGAGCGCCATGTAGCGGGTAACGGTGTTTGCGCGAGCCAAACCGTACTTCACTTCATAGCTGGCGGCGCAACCAGTAATATTAAGCGGCGCATACCATAAATACGCTTCAGTGCCTTCAATATCCAACGGTAATAGCGAGGTACGATGCGCCACATCCAGTACCCGGGCGGTGTTTTCGGCGCGCTCTATATGACGCGCCATCCAAAATAAGTTATCTGCGGTGCGAGACAGCATTGTTTAGTCCTCCAGTACCCAGGTGTCTTTAGTGCCGCCGCCCTGTGACGAATTGACCACCAACGAGCCTTCGCTCAGTGCCACGCGAGTCAATCCGCCGGGAACCAATCGCACTTCCTTACCGGATAATACGAAGGGCCGCAGATCGACATGGCGCGGCGCAACGCCGGATTCAACCAGCGTTGGGCAGGCAGATAATGCCAAGGTGGGTTGGGCGATGAAATTTGCCGGTTCAGCCAAAATCCGTAGACGGTAGGCCTCTATTTCCGCTTTGCTGCTGGTGGGGCCCACCAACATCCCGTAGCCGCCGGAACCTTGCACCTCTTTAACCACCAGTTCCGGCAGATTAGCCAACACATATTTTAGATCGTCGCTTTCGCTCAGCCGCCAAGTTGGTACATTGGATAGCAATGGCGTTTCACCCAGATAAAATCTAATCATGTCGGGCACATACAGATAGGTGGATTTATCATCCGCCACACCTGTGCCGATACCATTAGCCAACGTGACATTGCCGCTGCAATAGGCATCCAACAATCCGGGTACACCCAGCGTGGAATCCGGGCGAAACACCAAGGGATCGAGAAAATCGTCATCCACGCGCCGATAAATGACATGTACTTGTTGCGGGCCATTGGTGGTATGCATGTACACCTTTTGTTGATGTACAAATAAATCCTGGCCTTCAACCAATTCCACACCCATTTGGCTGGCTAGAAAAGCATGTTCGAAATAAGCGCTGTTATAAGCACCTGGTGTCATTACTACAATCACCGGATCGGCAACATAGGGCGGCGCCGATTCACGTAAGGTGTCCAACAGTACTTGCGGATAATGTTCCACCGGTTCGACGGTATGACTGGCAAACAACTCAGGAAACAGCCGCATCATAGTCTTGCGGTTTTCCAACATGTAGGATACGCCGGACGGGGTGCGCAGATTGTCTTCCAACACAAAAAACTCGTTTTCCGCCACCCGCACCAGATCAATTCCGGCAATGTGGGCGTAGACCTGATTAGGTAGATCTATGCCTTGCATCTCCTTACGGTACAACACATTATCCAGCACTTGATGAGCACTGATGACTCCGGCCTTGATAATTTCTTGATCATGATAAATATCATGCAAAAATGCATTCAACGCCCGAACCCGTTGTTTTATGCCCAGTTCCAGACGTTGCCATTCCGCTGCGCCGAAAATTCGCGGCACGATATCGAAAGGAATCAGTCGTTCAGCACCATCTGCTTCGCCATAAACAGCAAAGGTAATGCCCATGCGTCTGAACAAAAGTTCTGCCTCCACACTCTTTCGTTCTAAGGCGCCGTCAGGCAGCGTTGCTTGCCATTGCGCGTAACGCTGGTAGATTTCACGGATCACACCGGCATCGGTGTGCATTTCATTAAAGTATTTTTTGGTAGGCTTCGTATTCATGATTACAGTTTTGCAAGAGCCATGCCAAAGCTTGGCAAAGCGCGATTGGCAAATTTATCAATAGCTGTAGCAGTAGTTTTCTGCCAGTTTGACTGTAGAAGGACTAAAAAATACGCATTTATTCGAGCTTGCTGCTCTGAGCAAGAACCATAAAACAACAGCCCCTCTTTTGTGGTAACTATTTTATGCACCAACTTGGAATATTGCACTGTGCACTTGAACCAGATTGGTGCGTTAACGTTTTTCTGTATCATTATCCTTTTACCCCTTTGCCTTGGTGGAAAACCGAAATTCGTTAGGGTAGCCCGATCACGTCACTCTTGAGAGCCTGAACTAGGTGACCAGCAGTCACTTTTCTCAAGGAATCGGGTTAAAATCATAACAACATGCCAGTCAATTCGGGAAGTTATTTTATAATCTGCTTAGCATGACTGTTCAGCTACCCCTCGTAGGCACAATCTGCATGCCCACTTTACGCCTTACCCGCATTATCAAAAGCAACTCCAGTGCCAATTTTGATAGGCGAACAAATCTTAAATCCAGCCGGCAAATGGCTGCACCAAAACTTCAGCACCGACTTCCAGTCGCGTTTGCTCAGCCTGCAACACGATAAAGCAATTTGCCAGCGACATAGACAACAAAATACCGGAACCTTGGGCACCTGTTTTGCTAACGGTTAAACTTCCGTCCGCCGCCTGATTGAGAATACCGCGCTGATATTCAGTGCGACCGGCCCGTTTCCGTAAGGTGGAAGTTGTCACCGCCCTCAGCAGCAACGGCAGTGCCACTGTTTCACCGGCCAGTCGTTGCAGGGCTGGTTGCACAAACTGGCTAAAGCTCACCATCACCGCCACCGGATTACCCGGCAAACCGAAAAACAACGATTGTTGCAAATAGCCAAAGATTAACGGCCTACCCGGCTTCATCGCCACTTTCCAGAAATTGACATCGCCTAGTTCGCTGAAAACCTGCCCCACATGGTCAGCCGCGCCGACCGATACCCCGCCGCTGCTGATAATAACATCGTGATCAAGCGCGGCTTGTTGCAACACGATACGCAAGGCTGTTGGATCGTCGCGGACCACGCCCAGATCGCTAATCAGACAGTGCTGATGACTCAGCATGGCGTATAAAGTATAGCGATTGCTGTCGTAAATCTGCCCAGGTTTTAAGCTTTCGCCGACACTACGTAACTCATCGCCGGTGGTCAAAAAGGCAACCCGCAAGCGGCGAGTAACCACAACGTCTGCGATACCTAAAGAGGCAAGCAAACCCAGATCCGCGGCCGTGATACGTCTGCCCTTAGCCAATACGGTTTGACCCTGACAAATATCTTCCCCTGCCGCCCGGACGTTATCACCGCAGCGAGTTTGAGCGTCTATGCGGATGGTGCTGCTATCAATACATTCAACATGCTCTTGCGGAATCACAGTATTCAAACCTGCCGGCAACACAGCACCGGTCATAATGCGCACACACTCGCCCTGCTGACAACTTCCTAAAAACGGATGCCCGGCAAAACTGTCACCAACCACCGTCAACCGGCGCACACCTTGTGCAGGTAGATCATCGCCGTTCAGCGCATACCCGTCCATGGCCGAATTATCCAGTGGCGGCACATTGATTTCAGCAACGATAGGTGCCGCCAGCACCCGATCCAACGCTTGCCGTAGCGGCAAGCGTTCCACTGCATCAGCCGCCAACGGAACAATAGCGGCCAATATACGCTCTAGTGCTTGACCCGCTGATAGGGAAGTAGGATCGTGATCGTCGGTGCAAAAAGGTTGTTTAACTATTGTATTTATTGTCATTTTGACCAGATCCGTGATTAAGTGGCCGACAACGCCAGCCATAAAAACCTATATAGCTATAGCAGAATACCGGCAACAAAAATGCCGATTGTAAGCCTATTTTATCGGCAATCGCGCCTTGTATAAGCGGCAGGATAGCACCACCGACAATGGCGGCGCACAAAATACCGGAACCCTGCCCGGTGTGCCGACCTAAGCCTTGTAGCGCGAGCGAAAAAATAGTGGGAAACATGATGGAATTGCATAGCCCAACCGCTAAAATACTCCACATCGCCAGATAACCATTGCCAAACACTGCTGTCAGCACCAAAACGCAGGCACTCAAAGCATTAAAAACCAAGGCATTTGCCGGTTGAATGCGCTGCATGACGGCTGCGCCGAAAAACCGCCCCAGCATAGCCCCGCCCCAATAAAATGACACATATTTACCGGCATCCTGCTCAGCCAAGCCGGCAATAGTCGGCAGCTCCAGAAAATTGACCAAAAAACTGCCTATCGATACTTCACCGCCGACATAAACAAAGATGCCGACCGCTCCCAGCAGTAACTGCGGATAATGCCAGGCGCTGCGACTGTTGAGGCTTTCCGGTTGGTTAGTTTGCTGGTCGGCGTTAATTTCCGGTAATTTCAGCAAGAAAAACACCGCCGCAATTGCAAACAGCACTGCCGCCAGAAACAGATAAGGGTTTTGCACTGCCGCAGCCTGAGAGGTCTGATAAACAGATAATTGCTCGCTATTTAGCAGGCCGATTTCATCAGCACTTTTTACTGCGTTACTCAAAATGAGTAAGGAGCCGAAATAAGGCGCCAGTGTAGTGCCCAATGAGTTAAAGGCTTGCGTTAAGGTCAAGCGGCTGGAAGCGGTTGCAGCATCGCCCAACACGGCGACATAAGGATTGGCAGCCACCTGCAACAAGGTAATGCCGGAAGCCAGCACGAAAAAGGCCGCCAAAAATAAGGGATAAGAATGCAGCGCCGCCGCTGGATAAAACAACAGGCAGGCACATCCGGCCACCAGCAAGCCAACGATGATGCCACCTTTATAACCGATTTTTTCAACTAAATAACCACTGGGTACTGAAACGATGAAATAAGCGGTAAAAAAGCAGAACTGAATCAGCATCGCCTCGGTGTAATTCAGCGTAAAAACAGCTTTTAAATGCGGCACCAAAATGTCATTCAGGCAGGTGATAAATCCCCAGATAAAAAACAAGGAGGTTAAGATAAGCAAAGGTCCTGAATAACCCTGTTTAACATTGCTTTGCACTTTATGCATAGATTTTCCGTCACTATTGAAACTTTATAGGATGTGCCGACGCTAGGTAAGCGCATCAATCGCGAACGATGCGCTTCACGCTGTTCAGCACATCCTATAACACTAAAGCCCCTGAATAAGCTTGTGTAACATTGTTTTGTGCTGTGTGCATAGATATTTTGTCGTTATTCCGTGCAAACAGGTTGGGATGGCGGTTAATAAATCACGGTCAGTGTGCCAACCATCGGACGGCGCATCATTCCGCAAGAGGCCTTTATCGGCAAAACGCACCCAATGTTCAATGCGATTGTTGCAACGGGTCGTTAGACCACCTTGCCGGGGATTGGGCTTTGAATTGATGCGCCGCCCGACGGTTGGCACATCCTACCTTTTTAGCCATTCATCCATGAATAGTGACAGATTATCAATCTTTCAGCACAGTAAAGCCGGCCGTTTCTTCACCAACCATAACCTTAAATTCGCCCGGCTCCACCACCCGTTTCATATCGACGCCGATAAATGACATATCTTCCGGGGTGATAGTAAAGCGCAGGTTTTCCTGCTGACCGGGTTTTAGTTCAATTTTTTTAAAGGCTTTTAACTGTTTGTTGGGGCGGGTAACCGATGCAGCCACATCGTGCAGATAAACCAGCACAGCTTCCTTACCGGTTACGGCGCCGGTATTCTTAACGTTTACCGTCAAATCCACGCTTTCGCCAAGCGAAATAGTCTGTTTTTGCAACTGCAAACCGCTAGTTTGAAAACTGGTATAGCTTAAACCGTGACCAAATGGAAATAACGGCCGGTATACATTAGTATCAAACACTTCTATCGGTTTATAGTCGTACAGCACAACGCCATTGGTATTACGCGGATAAGTAATGGGTAATTTGCCGCTGGGATTGACATCGCCAAACAAAATATCGGCCATGGCTTCCCCGCCTTCCATGCCCGGTAAAAAGCCCAGCACCACCGCAGGAACTGTCTCGGCAATATCGGTAATAATCCGTGGACGGCCGCCGAAGGTCACTAAAATCACCGGTTTGCCTGTCGCAAGTACCGCTTTGGCGAGTTGAAGCTGGTTTTGCTCCAAATTTAAGGTTTCAATATTGCCGGCAGTTTCGGTATAGGTTTTTTCACCCAAGGCTAATATCACATAATCGTGATTACGAGCAGCCGTCACCGCCTGTTCGATATTGATCTCATCGCCGAAAGCCTGACCACCGACATAAGTCACCTTGCCTTTGCTCTTTTGCTGCAAAGCTTGCAACAGGGTTAATTTATCCTTGGGATACAGTTCTTCTTTTTCGCCTTGCCAGGTAAACGTCCAGCCGCCGTTCATCACGCTCAATAAATTGGCAGTAGGACCGGTCACCAAAATACTGGCCTGTTTAGACAGCGGTAATAAATGATTGTCATTTTTAGCCAGAATGATGGATTCCTCGGCTGCTTGTCGGCTGACAGCAGTGGCCGCCTTAATGGCCTCTTTATTTTCTATGGCTATCGTCGGCGCTGTCCGCCCAAATAAACCGGCTTGAAATTTCACGGTCAAGATTCTGGCAACTGCTTCATCAATTCTGGCTATCGGCACTTCGTGTGTTTTAACCAAATCCAGCAACAAATCATAAAATGAGTAATTAAACGGCACCATGCTCATATCAACACCCGCCATCACGGCGATTTTTACCGCTTCATGCGGTGATGCCGCCAATTTATCACGACTATACAACCGAATAATGTCTTCCCAATCGGAGACGGTAAACCCTTTAAAACCCATTTCACCGCGCAGTATTGTGGTCAGATACTGATAATTGGCATGACCTGGAATACCATCCACTTCTGAAGAGTTAACCATAATGGTTGGCGCACCGGCTTTAACCCCCGCTTCGAAACTGGGTAAAAAATATTCGCGCAGCATCCGTTCACCGATCCAGGCTGGAGTTCTATCTTTGCCGTTAAAGGGCAAGCTGTAGCCGACAAAATGTTTTAAGCAAGCAGGCGCCTTATCCGCCGCCGAAAAATCATCTCCCTGATGGCCTTGGATAAAAGCACTGCCCATGGTACTGGCCAGATGCACATCTTCGCCATAGGTTTCCCACAACCTGGGCCATAGCGCTTGCCGGCCTATATCCATCACCGGTGAAAAATTCCAGTCCAGGCCGGCAGATTTGACTTCACGGGCGGTAATTTCCCCTTCCTGGCTCGATAATTCAGTGTTAAAAGTGGCCGCCATATTAATAGCTTGCGGAAACAGTACGGCATTTTGCGTGTACGTCGCGCCGTGAATAGCGTCTATGCCGTAGATCACCGGAATCTGCAGCCGACTTTTAGCCGCGGTTTCCCGAATGGTTTGGGTAATTTGCCGCCATTTTGTGACCGGCTGGGCTTTATTGTTTGGCGTGGAAGGTGCGTTCAAAATCGAGCCTACATGATGATTCAGCACAGCATCATCCAATTTGGCTTGATCAACCGGATTTTCCGCATCCTGACCGTTTTCAACCGAAATGACACTGAAGTCTATCTGCACCATTTGGCCGATTTTTTCCTCTAAGGTCATTTGCGCAAGCAAATTTTTCACCTTGCTGTTGATCACTTCTTCGGTTTCTTGGGCTAGCACTGCAGACTCTATTGGAAATAATAGTGAAAAAATTAAAATTTGTGTCTTGAAATTCAAAGGATTTACTTCATTTGCTAAGTTATTGACAAACCGGCTGACGGCAGTAACGGATTCTAGGCTCTTCAAGCCGTTAATTTTATCATTCCTTCAGGACTACCCCATTAAAAACCTGCGCCAGAATTTCTGATAACACGAAATCATTCCAAGCTATGATAACCCACCCCCAAAAAGACTATGTCTATGCACCAAGCAATGGACAAGGCATCGTTTCTAACTAAAACGTCATCGACAAAATCCACAATTTTTACAATATTAGGTCTATGAACCTAGAATCAGCAGTTGACCGCTCCACTGTTAACGTGTCCAACTGCTGATTCTAGGATGAATGGATATTTTTTCCTGTACTCTAGTCTATTTGTGTTCATCACTATTTGGAAACTAGGCATTAGCCACCATTATGTTAATATGTGCGACCGATTTTTTGCGTGTATCTTATGATTAATTTGCGGCAACAAGCACCACTGATAGACCGTTTCGGCAGGGTCGTCAACTATTTACGGGTATCGATTACTGATCGCTGCGATTTTCGTTGCGTTTATTGCATGAGCGAAGACATGGTTTTTCTGCCGCGCCGGCAGATTCTAAGCCTGGAAGAAATCCTGTTTATCTGTCAGGCCTTTGTCGAATTGGGGGTAGGCAAAATCCGTATAACCGGCGGCGAACCGCTGGTACGCCAAGGTGCGCTGAGCTTGTTACAACAGTTGGGAAACTTGCCTGCTCTTAATGAACTGGTGATTACCAGCAACGGCTCGCAATTGGCAAAAATGGCTAAGGATATTAAGGCCGCCGGCGTCAAACGCATTAATATTAGCCTGGATACTCTCGACCCCGCAAAATTCAAAGCCTTAACTCGCACCGGCGATATTGAACAAGTCTTGATGGGCATTAATGCCGCCCGCGAGGCAGGTTTTCAACGCATTAAAATCAATGCTGTCATTCTAAAAAACCACAATCATGATGAAGTCTGCCAACTGGTGCAGTTTGCGGTAGATCGCAGTTTGGATATTAGCTTTATCGAAGAAATGCCACTAGGCATTACCCAAGACCGGCAGCGTGGTGAAAGCTATTATCCCAGCTCGGCAATCAAACAGGATTTGCAGCAACGCTTCCACTTGCAACAGCAAGAGGAAGACCACACCGGCGGACCATCCAGTTATTATCAAATCGTAGGCAGCGATAGCCGGGTCGGTTTTATCTCGCCCCACAGCGCCAATTTCTGCAGTCACTGTAACCGGGTGCGGCTTACTGCCGAAGGCCGTCTGCTATTGTGTCTGGGCAATGAAGACTCAGTTGATTTAAAAGCTGTGGTCAGACAGCATCCCGGTAATATGGCAATACTCAAACAAACCATCATTGCCGCAATGCAGCTTAAACCGCAAAAACACGAATTTAATATTCACGAAAAACCGATCATCATGCGCCATATGAGCGCAACTGGCGGCTAACACTGACGGAGACGGAAAATGACCCATAGTAAAGCCCATCAAATCGTCGCCGAAGCTCGGCGTAACAAAGAAGAGCGCGAAAAAGGTTATCGCGAGCAGGCGCTTAAACTGTATCCATGGATCTGCGGACGTTGTGCCAGAGAATTCGATAACAAAAATCTGCGTGAATTAACCGTGCATCATACTGATCACAATCATGACAACAATCCTGCTGACGGCAGTAACTGGGAACTGTTATGCCTGTATTGCCATGATAACGAACATCAACGCTACGAAGAACAAAGCCGTTATGGCAGTAAATCCATCACCGAAACCAAGGCCCAAGCGGGCAGCTTTAACCCCTTCGCCGATCTGAAAAAAATGATGCAAAAAGATTAATGAATAAATGTGCATGGGCATTACAAAGCGCCAAAGAGGAGCTTTATCACGATCTGGAGTGGGGCGTTGCCCAGCATGACGAACACAAACTCTTTGAGTTCCTGATACTGGAAGGCGCCCAAGCAGGTTTGAGTTGGCGTACTATTCTGGAAAAGCGCGAGGCTTACCGAGCAGCCTTCGATGAATTCGATCCGACTAAGGTAGCCAACTATGACCACTGCAGGATGACACAATTACTGCAAAATCCCGGCATTGTCAAAAATCGTCTAAAAATAGAGGCCGCCGTTAATAATGCCAAAGCTTTTCTGATAGTGCAGGAAAAATTTGCCGGATTTGATGAATACATCTGGCGGTTTGTTGATCATCAACCGCTGCAAAATCACTGGCTTAAGCCTAACGAACTGCCGGCTTTTACACCATTATCGATACAGATCAGTAAAGATTTACAAAAACGCGGATTTAAGTTTGTCGGCAAAACAATTTGTTATGCCTACATGCAAGCTATAGGCATGGTCAACGACCACACTGTCGATTGTTTTCGACATCCGCAATTAGCCATACCATGAAATTTACAAACGTTTCCGAAACTGATGTCCGCACTTTGATAGCCAGTCAACAAAGCCTGCAACTTGCCAGCTGCAACGCGGCAGGTGAAGCTGAAATCAGCTATGCACCTTTTATACTATTAGAGCGGATTTTTTATATTTTCGTCAGCGCATTAGCACCGCATACCAGCAATATGCTGCAAACGGCGCAAGCCTCTATTATGTTTATTCAAGCAGAAGCCGATGCCGCCGATATTTTTGCCCGGCAAAGACTAACGTTCAATTGCCAAGTTATAGAAATCGACAACGAACATACGCTTTATAACAAGATACTGGATGCTATGCTGGAGAGGTATGGAGACATTATCACCATACTCCGAGCCCTTCCGGATTTTTATTTACTGGCATTAACCCCAAACCAAGCAGGACGCTACGTGACAGGGTTTGGCAAAACCTTTAAGGTTGATTGGGAATAAGACTATCGGATTGGCGTATACAAAAACCGCAACTATCGAATTGCAACAGCATAACCATAAGTATCACTCTGCAGGGCGCATGTGTAATGCACCCTGCTAGAATGGCAATTCGGCCATTAAAATCCAGGCCGTACCGAGCAAATTAAATGGACATCTATAGCTAAATAACTAATTGATCCCAGTAATTTGCCGGAATTACACTTTGACCAAATCAGTTGGGTTGACAAAGTTATCTAATTTCAAACTCGCTTTTATTGCGGCCTGAAGCAATTAGAGCCTGCAACCATTTTGGAGGCAAACCGCGTCCTGTCCAAGTTTGCAAAGGATCAGCCGGATTACGGTATTTAGGATCAACCTTGCTGTTTCTTTTATCTGTGAATTTTTCACCTTCCCGAATATCGGCTATTGCGCCAATAGACGCCGCCAATTCTCTAATTTGCAATATAACTTCTTTTCGTTTTGCAAATTGTTTTTCTTTTAACGTTTTTTCTGCCTGTTCGATAAAGGCTTGCAATTCAGGTTCTGAAAGACTGTTAAGATCTGTCATGTTTTTTGTTTCCTCATGTACTTTTTAAAAACGTGACAATCTTAACATCTTATTCAAATAAATAAAAATAGTTATTCAACAGCAAGCACAAAATTAAGCTTATTGTATAGTTTACCGTATCTGTCAATTAACAAGACTTGCCATCGGCCTTTGTCCTTAAAAGTAATTCTCTTGCTAAAAATAAGCTTTTTTCTACTCTCATTTAAATCGAGTCGCTTTTTATAAAAAACCCCATCAACCTTAGTCCACACATAAAATAAGCCATTATATTTTAAGGAATTTATTTTATTTATCCAAAAAACATCAACAGTTTGATTTCCTAAAATTTTAACAGACGAGTTAACTTGCTTGGATAAATCGCCATCTTCGCTCTGGGTATTTAAGGATGACTTAACGACTACCCCATCCAAAATAACGACAAGAACATTTTTAAACCTAAAGATAGGCGGCTGAGTTTTTATGGGATTTTTTCCAGCATTGCAGCTGATTGCGGCAAGCCA
>Ga0316224_1002546_pt1 | contig 16575 bp, 12 predicted proteins | sample TBH18013metaG_FD_206254 | JGI IMG/M metagenome (GOLD analysis project Ga0316224, IMG submission 206254) | Freshwater microbial communities from Trout Bog Lake, Wisconsin, USA - TBH18013 | ecosystem: Environmental > Aquatic > Freshwater > Lake > Hypolimnion/Profundal zone | place: USA: Wisconsin... | reverse complement strand
TTGATAATTTACGGGTAACTTTTTTTACTAAAAAATTTTGTACAGGAGCAAATTGAAGTGTAATGAACAACAATAAAAAAAATCCAATTAATACCAATAATATTTTACGACCTATTTTTTTTGTAGCGGCCCAAATTATTGAAATGAGTATTAAAAAAAGATACATGAGGGGTGCGCCAGAAAACCAGTAAATAGCAGATGAAGCTAGCACCACAAAGGGTAATAGTAAAGGGATGTATCCAACTATGTGAATTGTCTTTCTCAGATATACGATGCTTTATTTGTAAAAATAACGTTTCGCTTCCTTAGTTCAAATTCAATACCAAACTTTAATAAAGCATTAGATTCCAGTATAAATTTTGTTATACTGGAAGAATCGATGAAAGTCTTATGGCTGCTTGGTTTTACCTTGTTTAATGGAATTGTTGTAATGACGACTGCTTCCTTTGCCTTTAGGTATACTGAGTGACGTCCATTGTTCATCTTTTATCCATCTTCCGATATAAACGATTTGACCAACATGATAAGGATAATGGGCCATTTGTCGAATGATGGAATCTACAACAGTTAATGGTTCGGTTCGGATATAAATGGTTTTTGAAAGATCTTCTTCTGTTAAATTCTGTAAAGTCTTGAAAAGACAATCCCATCCTGTATTCCAAAAAGATAGCAAATCTTGTTTGCTGCAATGTATCACTTCAAATTCTTCATCACGTTTGCGCCATTCTTTTTCACCATCTTCGGTTAAAAAATTAGTCCACCGACTCATCATATTGCCATATAGATGTTGAATGATGATAGCAATACTATTGCTTGCTTCATTGGGTTGCACAAAAAAATCTTTTTCTGCTAACTGCTCAAAAGTTTTATCGCCAAGATCTTTGTAATTCTTAAATCTTTTGATGGCTGAGTGTAAAAAATCTTTTTCAATTGACATGATTGAAATAGGTTGAATGGTGTTTATATAAATAAGTTGAATGTTTAAAATCCCGCAACACTATCATCACCTCTTTTATCAGCAGCAGTTTCGCGTTTGCCATTAGGTAATATTTTGATTACTTCCGTTCTTCCGATAGCACTTCTTTCAACAATTTTATAACCCATGGCTTCTAATTGCTTTCTGGTCTCCACAGAAAAACCTTTTTCAATTGCTACTTCATCAGGGAACCATTGATGATGAAATTTTGGTTGATTAACTGCATCTGTTGCATTCATGTTAAATTCAATAATATTAATCAATGTTTGAAATACCGATGTTGGGATGGTTGTTCCACCAGGAGTTCCGGTAACAATAAATGGTTTATTATTTTTATCCAATACAATCGTTGGCGACATAGCACTCAACATTCTTTTATTGGGTTGAATGGCATTTGCTTCACCGCCCAATGCACCATACATATTCGGTACGCCGGGTTTTACACTAAAATCATCCATCTCATCATTTAAAATAAAGCCGGCACCGGCTACTACCGTTCTGCTTCCGTAACTATTGTTTAATGTAGTAGTAATACTCACCACATTCCCATATTGATCGATTATACTTATATGCGTTGTTTCTTCACTTTCTTTTATCATGCCTGCTTTAATATTCTTGCTGGGCGTGGCTTTCGTTGAGTCGAAATCTAACATGCGTTGTTGCAGATAGGTATCACTTGTTAATGTTTTAATAGGAACTTTCCAAAAATCAGGATCACCCATATATTCTGCTCTGTCTGCATAGGCTCTTCTTTCTGCTTCAACCATTAATTGCGTTGTTCTGGGTGTTTGAAATCCATCCAAATATCTTTTTTCCATCATTTTCATTAACTGACAAACAATAATACCACCGCTACTGGATGGTGGCATTCCAATAATGGTATTGCCTTTGTATGTAAATACCAATGCAGTCCTCTCTTTAACGGTATAATTTTTTAAATCATTCAAAGAAATAATACCATTGCCTTTTTGCATTTCTGCAACAATTAATTCAGCTGTCTTTCCTTCATAAAAACCTTTTTGCCCCAAATCACGAATTCGTTTTAAAGTTTCAGCCAACTCTTTTTGAATTAATGTATCGCCTTCTTTCCATTTAACATCTTTTATAAAAGCAGATCTTGTGCTACTGTTTTTCAGAAAAGATTCACGCATTGCATTTAAACTATTTGCTTCTCTTGCTGAAATAGCAAAACCGTTTTCAGCCAAATCAATAGCTGGTTGAATTAATGTTTTGATTAAAAGTTTTGCATGTTGATGCATAGAAAATAATCCCGCCACTGTTCCGGGAACACCACTTGACAAACGACCATACTGAGATAAATTCAATTGTGGTTTTCCGTTACTATCTAAATACATATCTCTGAAAGCCTTTGCTGGTGCGGTTTCGCGATAGTCTAATGCAATTGTTTTTCCGGTAGTTGTTTTTGCAACCATAAATCCGCCTCCACCAATATTGCCGGCACCTGGATATACAACGGCTAATGCAAAATTCACAGCAATGGCTGCATCAAATGCATTGCCACCTTGTTTCATTATAGCTGCTCCAACATTGGCAGCGATAGGACTGGCACAAGCAACAGATGCTTTATTGAATGTTTGAGATTTTACAATAGCGTAATGATAAGGATCAACTTCTTTACCTGCACCAATAATTGGTTTTGTTTGTGCACTTACAAAAATTTTGGCGACACATAAAAAAGAGAGGATAATTATTTTTTTCATGATTGAAAATTAGAGCATTTACTGAAAACTTTTATCAATTATTTGTGGAAGATATTTTTTTCTTTACCTACATTCACAGTTCATACAATTACATTATGAAAAAATTAAGCCTGTCTTTTTTGTTTTTATGTATTACCGCTATTAATATCAATGCACAACTATTGCAAAGTCCTGAACAGTTTTTGGGGTATTCCATCGGTACAAAATTTACCAGACATCACAAGATCGTTGAATACTTTAAAATAGTGGCGCAATCAAAACCGGATATGGTTAAGATTGAAAAATATGGTGAAACCAATGAAGGCAGAGAGTTGATGCTGGCATACATTGCATTGCCCGAAAATCTTAAAAGATTGGATGAAATTAGAAAAAATAATTTACGATTAACAGGAATATTGAATGATGATACGAAAGCAATTGCAAATAATATTCCTGCCATTGTATGGTTAAGTTATAATGTGCATGGTAATGAAGCATCTTCCAGTGAAGCAGCGATGCAAACTTTATTTGCGTTGGTAGACCCTAACAATCAACAAACAAAAGAATGGTTAAAGAATACGATTGTGATCATTGATCCATGTATCAATCCTGATGGAAGAGATCGTTACATTAATTGGTTTAATTCAGTAGTAGGAAAAAATTTTGATACCAATCCGCAATCTCGAGAACATCGTGAGCCTTGGCCGGGTGGCAGAAGCAATCATTACAATTTTGATTTAAACAGAGATTGGGCATGGCAAACACAAATTGAAACGATACAACGGTTAAAAAAATACAATGAATGGATGCCTCAGATACATGTCGATTTTCATGAACAGGGTATTAATGAACCTTATTATTTTGCACCTGCTGCAGAACCTTTTCATGAAGTGATAACGCCCTGGCAACGTGAGTTTCAAACAACTATTGGAAAAAACAATGCAAAATATTTTGATGAAAAAGGTTGGTTGTATTTCACCAAAGAAAGATTCGATCTGTTTTATCCATCTTATGGAGATACCTATCCCATATACAACGGAGCGATTGGTATGACGTATGAGCAGGGTGGTGGACCTGCAGGCGGTTTGGCTTCCATCAATGAAGATGGCGATACATTAAAATTAACAGACAGGGTGCTGCATCATTATACCACGGGATTATCCACTGTTGAAATAGCTTCTAAAAATGCACAAAGAGTGATTGATGAGTTTAAAAAATTCTTTGATGATAATCGCAATGCAAAAAATTCGGAATATAAAATGTATGTTATAACTAGAAATAATGATGAAAATAAAATTAATGTTGTTTTAGATCTTTTAAAAAAGAACAGAATCCTATATAGATTTATTGATGGGAAAATAAAAGGGTATAATTATTTTACTAATAAAGAAGAAGAAATAGACTTACCGAAATATTCTATAGCAATTTCAGTTTATCAGCCTAAAAGTACACTGCTAAAGGTTTTGTTTGAGCCGCAAAGCAAGTTAGCAGATAGTGCTACTTATGATATTACAGCATGGAGTATTCCTTATGCCTATGGCTTACAAACTTATGCAATGAAGGAAAAAAAGGAATTCTCATCGGATTCGGAATATTATAAAGAATTAAAAATTGAGTACAATAATTATGGATATCTTATTCCATATACCTCTTTAAATAGTGCAAAAGCATTGGCTTATTTATTAAAGAATAATGTAAAAGTCAGAGTTGCTTCCAAACCATTTGTCTACAATAAAAAAAGTTACGAAAGAGGAACATTGATACTATTAAAAACGAGCAATAGTAAAATTGATTTAGATAAAGTGATCAACTTTGTTGTTGCTAATTTTAAAATAGAAACAAATCCTGTTTCAACAGGCTTTGTAGATAAAGGTGCAGATTTTGGAAGCCCTGATGTTCATAGCATATCAGCGCCTAAAGTAGCATTGATAACAGGAGAAACAGTGGCATCAACCGATGCAGGTGAAGTATGGAATTTATTTGATGCGGCATTAGATTATCCGATTACTTTAATCAATGCACTTGATCTGCAAAGAGTGAATTTAAAAAACTTTACTGTTGTTATTCTGCCCGATGGTAATTACAGAAACTTAAATGATAAAGTAATCGTTGATAAATTAAAAGATTTTGTAAGAAGCGGGGGAAAATTAATTGCCTTACAAAATGCGGTGGCGCAATTGTCTGCAGGGGATTGGGGAATAAAAATGAAAGCTGATAAAGAAGAAGATAAAGGTGAATATGGAGCATTAAAAAAATTCGGTGATAAAGACAGAGAATTTTTACCCAACAGTATTCCCGGCGCTATTTATAAAGTGGAATTAGATAATACACATCCGTTGGCTTATGGTTATCCGAATTTTTATTATACCTTAAAGCAAGATGCGAATATTTATGAATTTATGAAAGAGGGATGGAATGTAGGCATATTAAAGAAAGACAGTTATACTGCAGGTTTCAGCGGATACAAAGTAAAAAATAAATTGAAAAATGGATTGTTATTCGGTGTAGAAGAAATGGGTAACGGTTCTGTTGTTTTTATGGCGGATAATCCTTTATTCCGCTTGTTTTGGGAGAATGGCAAACTATTATTTTGTAATGCAGTATTTTTGGTGGGGCAGTAAAATATTTATTGATTATTGTTCGCAATCTCTATAAAAGGTTTTTTACGAATAATAATTTTTGCTTTTTTAGGAATCAACGGATCAAATTTATCGGGCGTTAAATAAAGGACCAGAAAAATTAATAAGGGAGCCATTGAATAAAGTAGGGTGTCCATCCAAAGCCATTTAAAAGAATTGATCTTGGCATCTTTTGGATTATTTGTTTGATAACGTACCGAAACAATGCTTCCTTCTTCCATTTCATCATTCATGGTATCAAACCAAAGACTGTCATTGCCCACTTTATATTTTATCACTAAATGCTCACTGATATTACCCAAGTCTTCTAAAGTGTGACCTTTAAACCACATTCTTCCACCCGTTACAGTAGAATGAGCGATCCAATTAAGTTTCACTGCATAGAAAGGCATTACAATCAGCATAAATAATAGCAGAAAAAACTGATTGCGGCTTAAAATCATGTATTAAATCTAATTATATTTTTTATTAAAGACAAATAATGGTTGAAATTAGTTTTGCGTCAAAAGCGTATTTGTCAACAATGAATTTACAGTCATCATTTCTGTAATGCTGCATTCATTAGTTCCATTATCTTCGTAAATACTTATCTGTATAATTATGATCAGAAAAATAGTTTATGCATTTTTAGTTTTTGCTTTTCACTTTTCATTATCAGCACAAGTATTGCAAACCAATACCAGCGCAGATATTTTATTGCAATTAAAAAAGTTGAAAGTATTGGGTAGCGTTTTATACATAGCTGCTCATCCGGATGATGAGAACAATTCTTTATTGCCTTTTTTAGCAAAAGAAAAATTATATCGCACGGGCTATTTAAGTTTAACACGAGGTGATGGCGGACAAAATTTAATTGGCAGCGAGCAAGGCATTGAATTGGGATTGATACGCACTCAAGAATTATTGGCTGCCAGAAGAATTGATGGCGCAGAACAATATTTTTCAACTGCCTATGAATTTGGTTTCAGTAAAAATGCAGATGAAGCATTGCATATATGGGATAAACAGAAAATTTTAAGCGATGTAGTTTGGGTTATTCGTCAATATCAACCCGATATTATCATTACCCGTTTTCCTCAAGATGCAAGAGCAGGTCATGGTCATCATTGGGCTTCTGCCATTATTGCCAATGAAGCATTTAAAGCTGCAGCCGATCCTAATCAATTTCCGGAGCAATTCAAATATGGTGTGCAGCCATGGCAAGCAAAAAGAATTTTATGGAACACTTTTAATTTTGGCGGTACCAATACAACCAGTGACGATCAGTTGAAAATTGAAACAGGTGTCTTCAATCCATTACTGGGAATGAGTTATGGAGAGATCGGTGGTGAAGCGAGAAGTATGCATAAAAGTCAGGGAACAGGAAGCCCCAGAAGAAGAGGCTCATTAATAGAATATTTTACAACAACAGGTGGCGATGCACCTAAGAGTGATTTGATGGATGGCATTATTACTGATTGGAGCAGAATAGGGGGGGCAACTATTGAAAATAGCATTGAGCATATTATTGCAAGTTTCAATTTTGAACATCCCGAATTATCTGTTCCCGGATTGGTTAAATTATATCAATCAATCAAACAATTAAGTCCTTCCGTTTGGCGAGATAAAAAATCAGAGGAAGTTCAGCATATCATTGAATTGTGTTCCGGTATATATGTTGATGCAACCACTTCTCAACAATTTATTGCGCAAAGTGATGTATTGCATGTGAATTTATTTTTAAACAACAGAAAGGGAAGTAATATTGTTTTGAAAAGAATTCAATTAGAAAATATGGATACTGTTGTAAACCTGATGCTTACAACAAACCTTAATTGTTCTTTCACTAAAAATATCGCAGTAGCTGATAATAAACCGATCTCTCAGCCTTATTGGCTGGTATATCCCAAAGCAGAAGGCATGTTTGATGTAAGAGATCAAAAATTAATTGGTAAAGCAGAAAATGACCCTTCCTTTGAAGTTGTTTATACGATTAATATTGAAGGAATAGATTTTTTATTGAGAAGACCAGTTCAATATAAATATGTAGATGCAGCAAAAGGAGAATTATATGAACCTATTGCTGTATTGCCAAAAATAGAAATGAATTATGTAAAAGATAATTATGTTTCAATGAATGGTGTGCCGGTTAAAACGGAAATACATATTAAATCTAACATAAAAGATTCTGTTACTTATTCTATAAATCAAACTTATTCAAAACAATGGAAAAATAATTTTCCTTCTATAAAATTCACTTCATTTAATAAAAATGAAGTGAATACCAACGCGGTTTTCACTGCTCAATCAAAAGAGGAAAACATGCGCGAAGAAATAAGTTTAGGAACTGATGATGAAAAATATAATACCTATACCAAGGTAATTTCCTACGATCATATCCCTGCCATCACTTATTTCCCTGCTGCAAAAGCTAATTTGGTAAAAGTGGAAGTAAAAACTATTGGCAAAAAAATCGGTTACATAATCGGTGCAGGTGATAAAGTGCCGGAAGCCTTGCTGCAATTGGGTTACGAGATAAAGTATTTGAATGAAGATGATTTAAATGAAGAGAATTTAAAGCAATTCGATGCAATCATTGTGGGTATTCGTGCGTATAATTTATTTGAATATTTGAGCAATAAGAATGAAGTACTGAATCAATATGTTGCCAATGGAGGTAATCTCATTGTTCAATACATGAAGAGTAATCAGGTTGGTTTAAAGAGAATAAAAGCAGGCCCTTATAATTTTACTGTAAATGCCGGCATTCGTGTTACTGAAGAAGATGCAAAAGTGAATGTTTTATTGCCTGAGCATCCTGTATTTAATTATCCTAATAAAATAACTGAAAAAGATTTTGAGGGATGGACGCAGGAGAGAAGCACCTATCAGGCTGAGCAATTAGATGCGCATTATGAAACATTGATTGGCATGCATGATAAGAATGAAAAAGAAAGCAATGGCAGTTTGATTATCGCAAACTATGGAAAAGGTAATTTTGTTTATTTAAGTTTGGTGATGTTCAGGCAATTGCCTGCCGGGGTTCCTGGTGCATATCGTTTGATGGCTAATTTAATTGCTTTGCCAAAAAATAAATAACATGCAACAAAGAAGGGGCATAGGAATTGTTGCAATTTTAATCATTGCATTGATAGCAGGTCGTTTTTTTAAAAATGTAGAAGTCGGATTAATCATCGGATTGGCAATTGGGCTATTATCAGGTAGCTTAATCAGAAATAGTAAAAAGAGTGATGATGATTAAGGTATAAAGTCAATATTGGCATTTAAATTTTTAAAAATGAAACAGCAAAATAAATTACCAATCTTTTCAACCTGGCGCCGTTGGTACTTTTTTGTGATCATTTTTTTATTACTACTCATTATCTTTTTTGCATGGTTCACTAAATATTTTGCATGAGCAATTTAGATTGGATAGTTTTATCTGTAACGTTGATTGCCATCATTGCTTACGGCTTATTTAAAAGCCGTACCAGCAAAGATTTGGAAGGATATTTTTTAAATAACAGAACCATGCCATGGTATTTAATTTTACTAAGTATCATGGGCACTCAGGCAAGTGCTATTACGTTCTTGTCCGCACCAGGACAAGCGTTCACAGATGGAATGCGGTTCGTTCAATATTATTTTGGTTTACCTATTGCAATGGTTATTGTGTGTATCACATTTGTTCCTTTATTCAGTAAATTAAAATTATTTACAGCATATGAATTCATAGAACAACGATTTGATATTAAGACAAGAACTTTTACTTCATTTTTATTTTTATTATCTCGAGGGTTATCAACCGGCATTAGCATTTATGCGCCATCTATTATTTTATCATCTTTATTGGGATGGGATATTTTCTGGACCAATATTGTAATGGGTGGATTGCTGATTATTTATACTGTAAGTGGTGGTGCTAAAGCAGTTGCATATACACAACAATTACAAATGCTCATCATTTTTGCGGGAATGATGATTGCCGGATATTACATCATTCATTTATTGCCGGAGAATATTGGCTTTAAAGAAGCATTGAATGTAAGCGGTGCCAGTGGAAAATTAAATGTTATTACAACAGGCATAACAAAAAATGGCTTCGATTGGAAGGATAAATATAATATTATCAGTGGTGTTATAGGCGGTTTTTTTTTAGCATTAAGTTATTTTGGAACCGATCAAAGTCAGGTGGGTCGCTATCTTACAGCCAAAGATGATACTGAAAGTAAATTGGGTTTATTGTTGAATGGATTGGTGAAACTGCCTATGCAATTTTTAATTTTATTATTGGGTGCATTATTATTTTCTTTTTATCAATTCAAACCGCAACCCATTTTTTTTAATTCTGCGCTGCAGGAAAAAGTATTGAAGAGTAATCAAAAAGGGAATGCTGAAATGTTAGAAAATCAATTTTCTTTACTCAATACACAGAAGCAGGAAGTATTAGATCATTGGAAAGCTAATGAAGTACAATCCAAACAGAAATTAAATGAACTCAATCAACAAAGTGATGCGTTAAGAAAAAAATATAAGGCATTAATTAAGCTGACTGATAAAACTGCAGACGACAATGATACCAATTACATATTTCTGCGTTTTGTGGTAGATTATTTACCGCAAGGTTTAATTGGTTTATTAATTGCCATAATATTTTTATCGGCTTGGGGTTCTATTGCAGCTGCATTGAATTCTCTGGCAAGCTGCTCTGTAATTGATTTTCATTTACGTTTTAAAAAGAATCATTTACATCCGGATAAATCAGATTTAGCTGAAGAAAGAAGGTATCATATCTCTCGCTATTACACTTTTGCATGGGGAATTTTCTCGGTCATCGTTGCAGAATTGGCAACAGGCATGGGCAGTTTAATTGAAGCGGTTAATGTTTTGGGTTCTTTATTCTATGGCGTGATATTGGGAATTTTTCTGGTAGCCTTTTATTGCAAACAAATAAAAAGTAATGCAGTTTTTACTGCTGCAATCATTGGTGAGATGGTAGTGATTGCTTTATTCTTTTTGGACAAATATAATATTATCGGACTTGGATTTTTATGGCTGAATGTAGCGGGAGCTTTGCTGGTAGTGTGTTTAAGCTATGTGTTGCAAATGACCATCATGAAAAGGTCAATTAATTAATTATCAAATGGCCACTCATTATTTTTCTTTGCTTTTATAAAAAATGCAATCAATCCCAAGCCAATTACCATCAATCCTCCTGTCATCATTTTTGTGCCGGTTGAATAAAAAATAAATGCCCAAATTATAATAGCAAGTAATGCTGGTACCGGATACAATGGCATTTTCCAAGCAAAATGTTTTAATCCTTTTAATTTAACAAGTAATAATAATCCAATGGCTTGTGCTATGAACTGGATTAAGATACGCATTGCTAAAATTGCATCGATCACATCTTTTAACTTAAATAATAGACTAAATACAAAGGCAACACTTCCTAAAAATAATAAAGAGATATAAGGAAAATTTTTTGTCGGATGTAATTTGGCAAACACTTTAAAGAATGCACCATCTGCCGCTGCTGCATACGGTATTCTGCTATAGCCTAATGTTGCAGAGAATACAGATGCGAATGCTACCCATAAAATCAATCCTGTAGCTACTTTAGCGGCAACAGTCCCTGCGATGGCTTGAATGAATTCACTAACCACAAAATGACTATTTTGAATTTGTTGCATAGGTAAAACAGAAGCAACACTAATGTTCATTAATAAATACAAAGCGGCAATGCCTGCAATAGAAATAAACATGCTCTTTGGAATATTTTTTTTGGGATTTATAATTTCTCCACCTAAATGACAAACATTATAATAGCCTAAATAACTGTAAATGGATTTTACTCCTGCAAATCCTAATGCAGCAGCAAATGGAGCATTTAATTGTATTCCATCATTGATGTGTTGAACCGGCTCAAAAAAATGCCCGTGTAATATTCCGCCACCAATAATCCAAGCCATGGTTATTAATACCCCCATCCATAATAGCACACTTATTTTTCCAATCGCTTCAATTTTTCTGTACAATAAAATAACGATCAACACAACCACTAAACCGCTTACACATTTTGAAGCAACCTCATTCAGTTGAATAACATAACCTAAATATTGAGAGAAACCGATGGCGGCAGAAGCAATCACCAATGGTGCCTGAATCATCGTTTGCCAAACAAATAAAAAACTCATCAATCTTCCTGTTTTTTTCCCAAAACCTTCTTTCAAAAAATTGTAACTGCCTCCTGCCAAAGGATAAGTAGAGCCCAACATACTCCAAACGGTAGCATCGATAAAAGACAAAAAGGCACCGGCCAACCATGCATACAAAAATGCATGACCCATTTGCTGTGCCACCAAACTCAATACTACAAAGGGTCCTATGCCAACCATGTCGATCATATTAATGGCAGTTCCTTGTAGTAAACTTATTCTTCTTTCTAATTTTTGCTCGCTCATGTGTGGATACAAAATAATACATTTTCTTTGTTGTAGGGAGCAAACAATTATGGCAACACATTTTCCAACAGTTTCATGGGCGAACGGTGCAGTTATTTATGAAGTAAATATTCGTCAATATACCAAAGAAGGAACCTTCAATTCATTCCGTGCTCATTTACCACGATTGAAAGATATGGGTGTTGATATTTTATGGTTGATGCCAATTACACCTATTAGTGAAGAAATTCGTCAGGGTACATTAGGAAGTTATTATGCATGCAGCTCATATGTTGAAGTGAACAAAGAATTTGGGAATATGGATGATTTGAAATTATTGATCAATGAAGCGCATCAATTAGAAATGAAAGTGATTATTGATTGGGTAGCGAATCATACAGGATGGGATCATCATTGGACAAAAGAACATCCTGATTGGTATATGAAAGATGCGAATGGCAGTTTTACAGAATTAAACGGTTGGCATGATGTGATTGATTTGAATTATAATAATCAGGATATGCGTTTTGGAATGATTGATGCAATGAAATATTGGATCAATGAATGTAGTATTGATGGATTTCGTTGTGATATGGCTCATTTGGTGCCACTTAATTTTTGGGAAGAAGCAAGAACAGCATGCGATAAATTAAAAGAATTGTTTTGGCTGGCTGAATGTGAAGTAGTTGAATATCATAATATATTTGATACAACTTATGCTTGGTGGTGGATGCATGAGACAGAGAAATATTTTAAACATCAATCATCTTTAAATGAAGTAAGAAATGTATTACATGCTTATTCACAATATCCGAAAGATGCAAAAAAACTGTTCTTCACATCAAACCACGATGAAAATAGTTGGAATGGAACTGAATATGAAAAATATGGTAATGCTGCAGAAGCCTTAGCTGTATTCACTTTTACATGGAGTGGAATGCCGTTGATTTATAGCGGACAAGAATCTCCCAATAAAAGAAGATTGAAGTTTTTTGATAAGGATTTGATTGAATGGAAAGATCCGGTACAATTACATTCATTTTATAAAACGTTATCTTCTTTACATAAAAGTGAAGCCATTTCAAATGGCGAAACATTTATTTTACCAACTGATAATAACAATTTGTTTGCTTTTTTCAGAAGATGTGAAAGTGAAGTGATATTGGTATTACTGAATTTATCTTCTGCTGAAAAAAATAAAATTACTGTTAAGCATGAATGGTTAACGGGTAATTTCGAAAATGTTTTTTCTCAAATGGTATATGCGTTCAATGGTAATGAAGATTTTGAATTGCAGCATTTTGAGTATATCGTTTATAAATCTGTATAAAAAAAAGTCGGAGTATTTTACTCCGACTTTTTTTATAATTGTCTCAAAATTATTCTTCATCCAAATGAATAGGATATCTGTAAGTATCTGTGTAACCGGGATAAATTCCATCAAAATAAACAGTGCCAGTAACGCCTTTCAATGCTTCTTTCAAGTCATCCAAATTTTTAATTTGCATATTATTTACTGAAGTAATAACAAATCCTTCCTGAATTTTTGTTTTTTTACCGATCAATCCAGTTGGATTAATTTTTTTGATCACTACTCCACCTGCAATTTCATTGGCAGCGGCAGTTTTTTTATCAAGGTCAGCCAATTCTGCACCAAACTTATCTAATACATTAACTGTTTTAACTACATCTGTATTACCCACTTTGTTTTTTAAAGTAACAGGGATGGTATTTTCTTTTCCATCGCGAATAATGGTAATGTTGATTTTATCACCGGGTTTGTAACGTGCAATTTGTTCTTGTAATTCAGGACCTGAAGTTACAGATGCGCCATTTATTTTTGTAATAAAATCTCCTTTTTTTATACCGGCAGCTTTAGCAGCACCACCTTCAGGAACATCAGTGATATAAACACCATCACCATCCTTTACGCCCATTTCTTTTTTCTGCTCATCACTCAAACCTTCTTGAGCATAAGATACACCAATGAATGCACGTTGAACTGTGCCATATTTAATAATATCGTTCACTACTTTTTTTACAATATTTACAGGAATTGCATAAGAATATCCTGCATAAGAACCTGTGGGAGATGCAATGGCAGAATTAATTCCGATCAATTCGCCATTGGTATTAATCAATGCTCCACCACTATTTCCCGGATTCACTGCTGCATCTGTTTGAATGAAAGACTCAACAGGTGTTTTACTTTGTCTTTCATTAATATTAATACTTCTTGATTTTGCACTGATGATACCAGCTGTAACAGTTACATCTAAATTCAAAGGATAACCAATAGCCAAGACCCATTGACCCAATTTACTTTCATCGCTATTTCCATACACTAAATAAGGAAATCCTTTCCCATCGATTTTTATTACAGCTAAATCACTGCTTGGATCTGCACCAATAACTGTAGCTTTATAAGATTTTTTATTTGGCAATGTGATATTAATTTCATCAGCACCATCAATTACGTGGTTGTTGGTTACTATATAGCCATCATCACTAATGATTACTCCGCTACCACTAGCTCTTTGTTCGGGAATCATTCTTGGTCCGCTATTACCAAATAAATCACCGAACAAATCATCGCCTCCAAAAAAATCACCAAACGGATTATTGCGTTTAGGTAAATTATTACTTACCTGTTTTGCTTTGGTACGAGTTTTAATATGAACAACGGCCGGCGTTGCCGAAGTGGCAGCAACTGTAAAATCAACTGGGCCAGTTGGTGCATTATTGCCAAAAAATCCTGCATAATTTACAGGAAGCTTACCCGATTCTTGCATACCTGCATATTGTGTTTGCACGAATTTTCCATAGCCCCACACACTCAAAATGGCGGTGGTTGCACTGATTGCTACAACTGCTAAAATGTTTTTGAGCTTCATGTTCTTAATTTTTTTTATTATTATTCAAATTGTATGCCTTTATGATTGCAAATAAACGAACCTGTTTAATAGTCAGTTCGGCAATTACAACATTTAACGAATGTTTTACGATATTCCTCGTATCTCTTGCTCAAAGTTATATTTTCTTTCAACAAACTTAATTAAGAGATGATAAAAATTGAAGGGTATCTACACCATCAGCATAATCTGATAAGGCTGGCTGTTGCGCTTTGCCGAAAGGAACGAACTGATGCCCAACAATGCATTGCACATCTTGATTGTTTTTTAAGGAATTAAATACAAGATTCTTATCATCATAAAATTCATAATGAACCTGACTAACCGGAGAAAACAATGAACTGTTTTCTGTAAGAATGATAGAACCATTGTTCATATAAAATTTGTTACCCATAATCAATAGTGCCAAATGGTAATCGAAATTATGTTTGTATTTATGAAAATTTACAAAATAATCATAACGTTTTAAGGCATCTAAAAGTTTAATGAAATCATAATTGATTGGCACATATAATTTGGTAACATTTCTGCAACCCAATCCGAAATATAATTGAATATCATCTGTTAATAAATTTAATTCTTCTTTTGTTTCCTTTCCGTCTAAAATGGCTACAGACGTGCGATTGCGGCGAATGATATTTGGATATTTGCTGAAATAATATTCAAAATATCTGCTGCTGTTATTGCTTCCGGTAGCAATATAGGCATCACAATTTTTTAAGTTATCAGCAAATAAAATAAACTCAGCGGCTTCTTTATTCCATTCAATTAATTTATCAACAATGTGGCGAATTAATACCTCATCTTTTGAAGATGGTTTGATAATAATACGATGCCCGCTTATCCAAACACATAAAAAATCATGAAAGCCAACTAAAGGAATATTGCCTGCCATAACAATCCCAATTTTTTTAGGGTGGGTTAATTCAGTAATAGAATAAGACTGAATCCATTTTTCTAAAAGTGGCTGTTTTAAGAAAGCTTCAGCAATGTTTTTTACTGCTAATTCAATAAATTCCGGCGAAAACCAGGGATTTTCTCTGGAGGCATTATTTTTAAATAACTGCCATTCGTCAGTATTTGATTCTATGTACTCGCCTAATTTTACCATTAAACGTATTCTTTCTTGTAAATCCATTTTCTATATTGATTTTACTTTTACTTTTGTATAACCTATTATTTAAAAAACCAAAATTACAGTTATGGCAATTAAGATTACTGATGAATGTATCAACTGCGGTGCTTGCGAACCTGAATGTCCAAACAACGCAATTTATGAAGGCGGCGTAGAATGGGCTATTGCAGATGGTTCTACCGTTAAGGGAACATTTACTTTAATGGACGGAAGTTCTGTTGACGCAGATGCTAAAAATGCGCCAATAGCAGTAGATACTTATTATATTGTACCCAATAAATGTACAGAATGTCAAGGATTTCATGAAGAGCCACAATGCGCTTCAGTTTGTCCGGTTGATTGTTGTGTACCGGATGAAGCCTACAGGGAAACCGTAGAAGAGCTAATTGCAAAGAAAGAAAAATTGCACAGCTAAATGTGCTAAATTTTTTTCTGCAAAAAGCTTGCATTATCGATTTAATGTTTTTAACTTTATAATGTAATATTTGTTGCTGTAAAATGGCAACATCCAATAACGGCAGGTGATATTTCCTGTCAACGTGAGGTGAAGAAGATAATAACTTTTTCACCTTTTTGTTTGCCGATTATTCTGTTAAATATTCTTGCAGGCTTTGCTTGTTTATAATCCTTATTATATTTGATAGTCATAAATGTATAGCATGAAGAAAAAAATTGCTTTGGTTACCGGTGGTTTTAGCGGTGAAGCAGAAATTAGTTATAAAAGTGCCATCACTGTTGGCAATAATATCAATCCTGAAAATTATGATGCCTATAAAATTGATATTAGAAAA
>Ga0316224_1002543_pt1 | contig 16595 bp, 18 predicted proteins | sample TBH18013metaG_FD_206254 | JGI IMG/M metagenome (GOLD analysis project Ga0316224, IMG submission 206254) | Freshwater microbial communities from Trout Bog Lake, Wisconsin, USA - TBH18013 | ecosystem: Environmental > Aquatic > Freshwater > Lake > Hypolimnion/Profundal zone | place: USA: Wisconsin... | reverse complement strand
TAAATCCGGATATTGGTCAAGGTCTCTTTTTATCTGCAATAAAGCCTTTAAGGTAATATCAACCAACTTGCAATAGTTTGGTTTTGAAATTCTTTGTTGCAAAATCGTGACCGTCCACTTTGGGTCGGAAGTGATGAAATTCAGTGTCTGCTCAGGGGAAGTTTTGAATAGATGCATTATAAATTTTGGTGCATCTCTTTGAAAAACTCTTTACCATGCATTTAATAATGTTATGTCGATAAGATAACTCAAATGCAACAAAATTTTCTTTTATGGTTTACCCCTCTGATTCCTATCGCCATTTTGGCTGTACTCGAAAGAATCAAATTCAACAAGAAGTTATATACCAATAACCGTGATCGAGTCATTTTAAGTATTGAGATATTATCGATTCCAGCAAGCTTAATTATTGCACTATTTGTCATGTATCCACTTGTAAATCTTTTGGCCCCTTTGCAGCTTATCAGTGTTGCTGGACTTCAAATGCCAAGGATATTAAATATAGCACTAAGTTTTTTATTGATTGATTTAGCTTACTACTGGATTCATAGATTACATCACTTAGTACCGTATCTATGGCGCTTACATAGACTGCACCATGCAGATGAAGAAGTTGATGCACTCACAACGGTTCTTCATCATCCTTTTGAGATTATTTCTGGATTTGTCATTCTCACGACTATATTTGTGGTGTTTGACATACCCGTCATTGTCATCACATATTACTCGATGATATTTATTGTTCATTCTGCTATAACGCATACTCGGCTTCTAATGCCAGTCCAAATTGACCGTTTAGTTCGACTTATTATCGTGACGCCTAATATGCATCGCAAACATCACGCCAAAGACAAGACGCTTGGCAACACAAACTTTGGACAACTATTTTCTTTCTGGGATAGGCTTTTCGGAACCTATTCTGCTGAGTCAACCTATTATGGAAATGAACATCCCTTTGGTATTAATGCTAATGAAGGGTTGAATGTTTTTTCATTAAAGCAAGCATGTCTTAATCCCTTCAAATAAGATTGTATCTACGTATATGAAATGATAGTATAAAAATTGATATCAATAATACTGGGAGGTGTCATGAATCGAAAGCCAATTAGTTTGTTTTTTACCGCTTTAACGGTATTTTTTCTTGGTTTGTTTGTGCAAAGTGCTTCCGCAGGTCTAAATTGTTTATCTTGTACAGTACCCTCCTCCTCAATAAGTCCTGGCTCAAGAACTGATAATAAAATATACGCTGGTTTGGTCTGGACTTTAAAGCATCAGTCACCTTTATTACCTGACTTATCTTTTGGATTTAGGTCTTTAAAGGTTAATGCTAATAATGATGTTAACGGTGGCGATCTAAATGGTCGTGTCAGTTTCAATGGCGGACTGTCATTTGATAGTTTTCGGTTAGTGTATGTAGGTGGGAATCGTGACATACAAGGAAACTTAGGTGGTGGCTACTCATTTAATCAAAAGAGCTTGCTAGCAAGTGGTGCTATTGAAGGCCCATATATTAAAGTGGGCTCTGACTTCATGATTAACGATAAGTCATTTGTCCCTTACGTTGAATTAAACTCACTATCAAAGCCTAAGAAAGTTGCAAATGGGAATGAAAGTTTAGCTTGTCCTAGTGGTAGTTCTTTGAAATCCGTTGACAATAATTCCTGGTTTACTGATGGCTTATATTTCTTTTTTGCTAATCCTTCAGATGTTAGCGGCGGTTATACTTGCTATAGCAACCCTCCTGGCTAAGCCATAGATTTAAATTAAACCACTTCTCGGAGTGGCTTTTTTTGTATTTAGCGAACGACCGCTTTGGTATTAAGGCTAATGAAGGGTTGAATGTTTTTTCATTAAAGCGGGCATGTCTTAATCCCTTCATATAAGTTTGTATCTAAGTTTATGAGATGTTAGTATAAAAATTGATAACAATAATCGTAGGAGGCGTCATGAATCGAAAGCCAATTAGTTTGTTTTTTACCGCTTTAACGGTATTTTTTCTTGGTTTGTTTGTGCAAAGTGCTTCCGCAGGTCTAAATTGTTTTTTCTGCACGGCACCCTCTGGCTCAACTAGTTCTAGCTCAAGAACTGATAATAAAATATACGCTGGTTTAGTCTGGACGTTAAATCACCAAGCATCCTACTTGCCTGATTTATCTATCGGATTTAGGTCATTAAAAGTTAACTCTAATAATGATGTTAAAGGTGGTGATTTAAATGGTCGCGTAAGTTTCAATGGTGGACTGTCATTTGATAGCTTTCGTTTAGTGTATGTAGGTGGAAATCGTGACATACAAGGTAACCTAGGTGGTGGCTACTCATTTAATCAAAAGAGCTTGCTAGCGAATGGGGCTGTAGAGGGTCCTTATATTAAAGTCGGCTCTGACTTCATGATTAACGACAAGTCGTTTGTCCCTTATGTTGAATTGAACTCGCTATCAAAGCCTAGAAAAGTTGAGAATGGGAGTTTAACTTGTCCAAGTGGAAGTGATTTGACGTTAAGTAACGCACCTATATATGGTAATTATTATGTCGCTCCTAGTGATAGCAGCGCCGGTTACACTTGTGTTTTTCCTCCACCATCAGATAGGCGACTTAAAAATAGCATTCATTTGATTGCTAAGTTGGCTACTGGTTTGAAGATTTACTCATTTAAGTACAATTGGGCAAACGAAACATACGTTGGTGTAATGGCTCAGGACTTACTTAACAATAAAGTGTGGAAGAAATCAGTAGTGACAATGCCTAATGGTTTTTATGGAGTAAATTACACGTCACTGGGTTTAAAAATGACAACACTTAATAACTGGAATAAAGAAGGGTTAAATTCTATTCAGTTACATTAGCAATATAAAAAATCAAATATCACACTTTTTGCAGAAGTGCTGCTATTAGTCAATTAATTAGCCCCATCAACAACATGAATTCTTGTGATGCCATTCACAGAGTAGCGGATAGTAATAGCGTCGCCACTCCTGTCCGTTTCTACGCCAAGAAAATCAATTTCAATGAAATCAGCCATCATGTTCCTTTAAAAGGTTTGTTAGACAAGTAAAACGATAATCACTTTGTGACTGGAAGGCTTTAGTAGACGTAGCAATTTCCATTCTCAAACGAAAATCGAATCTCCCCATCGCTACGTGTAGTTAGAACGTAACGCATACCAAGGCGAGATCTATATCCATCAATACCTCGCGCTTTACTTGCATAATAATTTGTCGTTTCTTGAGTCTCATACTGCTTATAATCATCACTGATCACAACTAGGTTCGGTTGGCAACCGTACAAGTCGAAGATATCCTCGCAGATACCGTTATCTCGACCGTGGTGTGAAGCAATGAGAACGTTTACGCCAGACAATATCTGACCGAACTGGGGGCACGTTGCCAGAATATTATTCCAACCTCGGCCCTCCATATCGCCTGGAAACATGAAGCGAAACCCATGAATATCAAGAGTGGCAATTAGACTCAGGTTGTTCTCATCATCGAAATACGGATATGGATTCCATGTCCAAGTAAGACTGACACCTGGAATCAACGGAGGTGATTGTACCCAACCGATTTGTCTACGTGCGGCTAATACTGATGCTACGGTCTCAATACCAGCCCCCATCCCATCCTCAGTCTTTAGCTGCTCAATAGTTTCAGCGCTAACCGTAGGGTTACCCAAAATACAGCCCACAGTGATACCGCGACTCACCAAGTCTGGGAAGCCAGACGCATGGTCTTCATCGTAGTTTGTGCATATCAGCATATCGATGTATTTCACACCCATTCTGGCCAAATGAGCACCAGGGCACCATGCATCCCCCTGTAAATCGACTGAATGCCCGCAGTCGATTAGCACACGAGAAGTGCCAGCGGGGCTAGGTATCGTTAGCAACGCACATTGACCGTGGTCTACGTCAAAAATTTGCAGTGCTCCGTCATGTAACTCCAGACTCATTGCATTTTCCGGACGGGCTTCTTACCGACGGTTTCAAGCGACTCCCACAGCCGTAACGCGTAGGTAAAGCCGGCCTGTTCTACAGTATTTGGCGTGAAGTGGAATATCCACATGAGCAATTGAACGGCACTGACAGTAAGTATCAATATATGAGCAATCTTTAGGGAATACAAATCAGCCATCTGAAACCAAGGTTCGGTAGTTTGCAGAGCACCAGCCTGAGTAAGCGTTGCAAACATAACGATAATTGTTACTATGACTCCAAACCAACGAGCACCAAAAGCATTGCGGTTAAACCCATAAGCAACAAGCTCTTTGAAGATGAAAGGATATTTCTTTTTATCTCCAGTCAATGGACGCAAGGCATCTGCAGCGGCTCTGTAAGAATTATCAGCAGCCCCTGGGTCGGCAGCTTCTTCATCTGATGAGGGCATCATGATGCCAAGCTTGCATTTCACGAGTTGTTGATAACGAAGTTTTGTTTGGTTCGCAAGACGCTGGTCACGATGACGCAACAGAATGGTCGAGGGCTGAGCACCCCACTTTTTGTAAAGTCTTTCTTGCGCACTTTGGCCCCAAGTACGGATAAAGCTTGCAAGAAGATAGGGACCTCCACAAGACGAAAGAACAGACAGGAGGGCAACTAGAACCGGATTTTTAGAGCCATAGAGTAGCGTCAGGAAAGCAATGGCCGGCAGGAGTACAAGTAGTCCAGGCAACAAGCATGCCTTGAAATCGTATGGATCCAATAGCTTTGCAACAACACTTTTCCACGGCACAAGCGTCTCCTTGATTATCGCAACTTATGGTCTATTCAATAGCATCTTATGGTAGCCAAATCGCAGCTTATGCCTCACCCCACACTTTATTACCTGTATTTAAGGGAAAATTACAACATTGGTCACATAGCCTTAATTAACCCTTTGATTTTACTTAACCAGCGCAACCTAAGTTTGCTAACAAAAAATTACGACTTTGTTAACAAAAAATACAACTATGCTCAATCCTACAGGCCTGCCCAATCACATCTTATGCTAGCAAAATCTCAGCTTATGCCTCATCTCACACGCAGCTTGCAACTTATGGTGTGTAAACTTGCAGCTTATGCTGTCAAACTTGCAACTTATGGTGTATCCCACAATTCTTCCATTACATCACCATAAGTTTAAATGCTAGCCACATTTACTCTCGCCACAACTTAAACAAGTTAAGCAACCGTCCATCATAATCACGGCCTTTGTACTACACTTCAGGCAGACACTAGCCCCTTTAGGAAAGCCGTCCGTGTTCACTTCCTCACCTGAACTCGCTTGTTTTTCCATATATTCTGTGCGCTTTTCATCCACCAACTTTTGTTGATGTTGATCTAAACCTGGCTTTTTAAGCATGCCAATCTCTTGCAGATGTTGCTCTACCACTTCACCAATTTCAGCCACTAAACTCGGAATGAATTTACCACCTTTTTTGAAGTAGCCTCCACTAGGTTCAAAAACACTTTTGAGCTCTTCCACCAAGAATGTCACATCACCACCTTTGCGGAACACTGCTGACATCACGCGCGTCAGCGCAACTATCCACTGGAAATGCTCCATGTTTTTGGAGTTAATAAATATTTCAAAGGGCCGTCTATGCTCTTGCGGTGTGCCTTCATTCATCATCACATCATTAATTGTGATGTACAGTGCATGCTCAGTGACCGGAGTTTTAATTTTGTAGGTATTACCCACCAATTTATCTGGACGGCTTAGTGGCTCACCAATTTGGACCACCTTAGCAGCTTCTGCTTTTTGCTCTGCTACTTTGGCTGCTGCATCTATTTTATCTTGTTCATTCACCAGCGCGTAGCCGACGATTTTTTTCTCAATTTTAACTGCCATTTATATCCCCTTTATGCTGCGCTTCCATCTTTCTGGTAGCGCAGTCTCTGTCATATTGCATAGTCGATAAGCAATAATCTACTTAGAATTTTCCGTAATAACCTTCTTTAAGTGCATCATAAAGATTAGCGGCAGAGTGAATTTCACCATCGTATTCAATCTCTTCATTGCCCTTCACTTCAATCTCTCGACCATCTTCAAGCGTAAATTTATAAGTAGTGCTTTCCAAATCTTTCTCTGTCACTAATACACCTTGGAACGCTTCTGGATTAAATCTAAAGGTAGTACACCCTTTCAAACCTTTGTCATAGGCATAAACATAAATGTTTTTGAAATCTTCAAAATCATAATCAGTAGGCACATTAATAGTTTTTGAAATTGAGCTATCAATCCACTTTTGGGCTGCGGCCTGAATATCTACGTGCGCTTTAGCTTGTATCGTTGAAGAGTCTAGAAAATAATCCGGCAATTTAGTTTCTTCGGTTTCACCAAACGGCATTGCTTTGGCGTTAATCAATTCACGGTAAGCCAATAACTCATATGAAAATACATCGACCTTCTCTTTTGATTTCTTACCTTCACGAATGACGTTACGTGCATAGTGGTGCGCAAATGAAGGTTCAATGCCGTTACTGGCATTATTAGCCAATGACAATGAAATCGTACCAGTTGGGGCAATTGAGCTGTGGTGCGTAAAACGTACGCCCTTACTAGCGATTTGATTTCGCAAACCTTCAGGAAATTGCTGCATGTAGCGGCTATATTTACCCAACAATACTTTACCTGCGATTTTACTTCCCACCTTAATACCGTCGGCTGCCATCTCTGGACGCTTAGCTAACATATCAGCCGTAACTTCAAACTTCTCATCCATAATCGGAGCAGGACCCTTCTCTTCAGCTAACTGTACGCCGATTTCCCATCCAACTTCCGCCATCACGCGCGTCACTTCATCAGTAAACTTCAATGATTCATCCTCGCCATACTTCATTTTCATCATAGTGAGTGCTGAGCCTAAACCCAAGTAACCCATTCCATGACGACGCTTACGAACAATCTCATCGCGTTGCTGTTGTAGCGGTAGTCCATTAATTTCAACAACGTTATCAAGCATACGTGTGAAAATAGCTACCACATCATGGTACTCATTCCAGTCGAAATAGGCTTCGTCAGTAAATGGTTTTTTCACAAAGCGCGTTAAATTCACAGATCCTAATAAGCATGCACCGTAAGGTGGTAAGGGCTGCTCACCGCATGGGTTAGTCGCACGAATATTTTCGCAAAACCAGTTATTATTCATTTCATTAACGCGATCAATCAAGATAAAACCTGGCTCAGCAAAATCGTATGTTGAGGACATAATCACATCCCACAAACGACGTGCCTTAATGGTTTTATACACACGGCAAGCTACCTTACCTGCATCCACACCTTCGTTTTTAGTCAGGTATTTACCTTTGACTGGCCATTCGCGCCATACTACTTGACTCACATCATTGACATTTAGACCATCAATAATGGCTTCTTTTTCAGTCACCGGGAAAGCCAACTTCCACTCAGTATCAGCCTTCACCGCTTCCATAAACTCTTTAGTAATGAGGCACGATAAGTTAAATTGGCGTAAACGGCCATTTTCACGTTTGGCTTTAATAAAGTCCATCACGTCAGGATGCGCAATATCAAAAGTTGCCATCTGCGCGCCACGACGGCCGCCAGCACTAGAAACGGTAAAGCACATCTTGTCGTAAATATCCATAAAAGATAATGGACCGCTCGTGTAGGCACCCGCGCCCGCGACAAACGCACCTTTAGGGCGCAAGGTTGAGAATTCGTAACCGATACCACAGCCAGCTTTAAGCGTTAATCCTGCTTCATGCACCTTGCCAAGGATATTATCCATGCTATCTTCAACCACACCAGACACTGTGCAATTAATAGTGGAGGTCGCTGGCTTATGCTCCAAAGCGCCTGCATTTGAAGTAATACGGCCTGCAGGAATAGCGCCGCGGCGTAAAGCCCACAAAAATTTCTCATGCCATTCAGGACGTTTTTCCTCAACCTCAACATCGGCCAATGCACGTGCTACACGTGAATAGGTAGCATCAATATCAGCATCAATATTGTCCCCTTGCTTAGATTTAAGGCGATATTTTTTATCCCAAATATCAACCGAAACTGGCTGCATAGCAATTTCTTTATCAATGCTCATATTCTCAGCATTCGATTTTTTTGTGGTTTCAACGGCTTTAAGCATTTCTTCAAACTCCCTTATTATTAGATCTCAACTCAACTTAAGAATATGCTTAAGGAGCACCAAGTTAAGTCTATATTTTGTTTCATTATTTAGCATCTACATTTGCTTAACTTAGATTTGATCAACAATATGATTAAACCTAAAAACCACAACATATTGTGTTTTTTTAGTAATTTAATCATATTGTAGGGGTAGGTCAAGGTATTTATCTAAAATAAAATATAAATAATTCACATGATTTTGCTTGCATATTTAAGGCTCCTTGCCAGCATTGGATTACATCCTATTTACATTTAATAATGAGCATTACCTTCTCAAAATATTTGTGCGAAAATAACAACATGACAAGAAATGTTTATTCCTTCCTACTCTATTTAATGCTGCCATTCACGCTGCTTAAATTATTATGGCGGTCACGCAACCAACCAGAGTATTTGCAACACTGGGGTGAGCGTTATGGTTTTTACCGTATCAAAAATCAGCATCCAGTAATTTGGCTTCACTGTGTCTCAGTGGGAGAAACCAGAGCTGCTTCGCCGTTAGTTCAGGCTTTATGCCACCACTACCCCAAACATCAAATTCTACTCACGCACACTACGCCCACAGGACGGGCAACAAGTGAACAGTTATTTGGCAACAGCATCATTAGAGTCTACCTCCCTTATGATGTGCCGTTTGCAGTCAATCGTTTTCTTAAACACTTTAAACCCACTATTGGCGTGTTGGTTGAAACCGAGCTTTGGTTTAATTTAATTGCCTGCTGTAAACAACAGAAGATCCCCTTACTCTTAGTCAACGGTCGCTTATCTCAACAGTCAGCTATTGGTTACAGGAAGCTAGGGAGCGTTGCGAAAATCGGTTTACAAAGCTTAAGTGCTATTGCAGCCCAAACCGAGTCTGATGCGGCACGTTTTGCGAATTTAGGCGCTGGCAGCATCATTAGCGTAATCGGCAATCTAAAATTTGACGTCATGCCGCCGGATAACGCAATCAATCTTGGCCAACAGCTTCGCAATACAATTGGTGCCCACCGCCCAATTTTTCTGGCAGCTAGCACCCGTGATGGGGAAGATGAGCTAATACTCGAGGCAGTGGCTCAGGCGAAAGTTCCCAACTTGCTTACCGTGATAGTGCCCCGACATCCGCAACGCTTTGATGAGGTGGCGACCTTATTAAAAAATAAACAGCTTAAATTTATACGGCGTTCGGATTTAACCGCAAAAGATTTGGATTGCGTGTCGGATAAAATATCGTATATTTTGGGTGACAGTATGGGTGAGATGTTTAACTACTACGCTGCTTGTGATGTGGCCTTTATTGGCGGGAGCTTATTACCACTAGGCGGCCAGAACTTGATTGAAGCCAGCGCGATGGGCAAGCCTGTCTTAGTCGGCCCCTACACTTTTAATTTTGAGCAGGCCACGGAGTTAGCAATAAGTGCTGGTGCAGCAATAAGAGTGCAAGATAGTCGTGATTTAGCGCGCGCCCTAAACCTGCTCTTTGCAGACCAAACACTTCAACAACGCATGGGTTCTGCTGCACTTCGCTTTAGTGAGTATAGTCGAGGCGCTACCCTTCGAACTATGGTGTTGATTGCTGCGTATATTAAAGATTAATTGTTAATATATAGAAATTAAACTAACGGATTAACTGACTAATTACTTTAAAGTTTTCGCCTTCAGCTCTACCCAACCACTCAAATACAATCGATTCTGTATTACTGATAATGCAACCAGCATCACGCATTCTGGCGATGGCATTAGCTTTATGCTCTGGGCTCCGTGAAATAATCGCATCTTCCACCACGAATACTTGCTTGCCCATGGCCAGCATATCTAGGGCTGTTTGTAATATACAAATATGGGCTTCCATACCTAAAAGCAACATCTGCGAACGATCACGTGTCAGTTGGCGACTAAATTTAGGTTCACCCATACAAGAAAAATTAAGTTTATCTATGACCTTAATATTAGGTAATGCGGCCAGCAACTCAGGCGCGCTATGACCCAAACCTTTGGCATATTGCTCGGTGAGTAAAACTGGCACATCAAGCAGATTAGCGGCTGCAACCAAAATCATACTATTTTTTATGAGGCTCTGCATTGCCTCTGGTACCATCACTGCGGCGAGTTTAGTTTGCACATCCACAATCACGAGTTGGCTTAAATGGGCTTTGGCCTTTAACGGGGTTTGAGGTGAATTACTAGGCATGATTAAACTCTTTGGGTTGATTAATATTTATCACGGCGACCTTAACGGCTCCTGAACTGCTCACAAAAATTTCTTGTCTTAACCTAGTGATATAGGAGAAAAATTTGACAATTGGATCAGTGCAACTAAAACGTAAACTGTGAACTTTTAGGGGCATGCTCTAGATAGGGCAAACAAGTTTCAAACAAGGTTTCATGTCTAAATGCCTCTTCGGCAACACGTAAAGTTAGCGTCGCATTCATAATAGGCATTTCTCCAGTCACTACGAACAAGCGGCCGCCAATATTCAGCATTCTTTCTGCTGCGACTGAACGTTGTTCAAGTGCCCCAGCGAAAACAATCACATCATAGGGCGCGGCATCAGCAAATCCGTTGACGCCGTCCGCTACATGCAAAGTGACATTATGGATTTTTTGTTTTTGTAAGTGCGCTTGGGCAAGAGCAGACAATTCAGGGTGAATTTCTACTGCATGCACATGCTCGCCTAATGAAGCTAATAGCGCAGTTAAATATCCACTTCCAGTGCCGACTAACAATATCTTGTCAGTCTTTTTAACATCTAGCGCCTGTAGAATTCGGCCTTCAAGTTTTGGTGATAGCATGGTTTGTCCGAAGCCAATGGGTAATTCCACATCAGCAAATGCTAAGCCCACTTGTGACTCTGCCACAAAATTCTCACGTTTCACAGTATCAAACAACCCAAGTACCTTTGGATCCAATACCTCCCAGGTACGAATCTGCTGCTCTATCATATTAAATCTAGCTTCGGATTTGTTGAATTCAGAGGCGGGTTTTAGTTGTGTTGATGTCATGTTAATACTCTAGATTGTTATTAACTTCAATTATAGCCCAACTGTCAGTTTGTAAATCATGAATCAATGACTGTAGAAGCTAATCCCATTTTAAATAGGATTAACTTAGCTATGATTTATTTCAAATTTTTTTGGGATTTCTAGTATTGGTCTTGCTATTACTTACATTGGAAGGTCATCGTTCGATAGCGCCAATTGGCATTCTCTGTTTTATCTAAAACAATGTAGTCATTGGGACACGTCTTCAAGGCTTTACTATAACAAGTACTCCAGTCCTCAGCGACATTGCTGCAACTAGTAAACATAATCTGCTTTATCGCATCCTTAACAATTACAGGCTGCTGATCACCATGCTCTAAACGAGCACATCCGCTTAATACAAACATTAAACTTATGATTAGTAATTTCATTGTATTACCTCATACTTTAATAGATAACAATATTCAATTGTACCTAATAAATTAGGTATAAATTTAATTAGCTAAAAGTGCTTGATTGAGTAGCTGTAACATTGAGATAATTTCTTATTACATCGAAACGTCATCCTACTAACAATATCACTCAAGAATGAGCACTCCTCAACTTTCCATATAAAAATGCTTCATTTCGCTTTTACGTACAAAGGTCAGCGCAATCAGTTGTAGCTCATAACAATAAATGCGGTCACCACTTACATCGTAAGCCGCAATACTTTTTGTAGCTCTGGCAGTTCATTAATCTCTACTGCTTTTTGGTGTACAACTATATGCCCGTGTAACGCTACGCCTAATCCCACTATGATGTCCACTTTACAGTAATCTAGCAATATTGCGTATTGCCATATCTGCCGACAATCACTTAGTAAACGACGTACTAAATCAAAAGCGCCTCGTGCTTCCATCTTTTGTAATAAGCCCAGTAATTCTAATTTGGTAATGAGCTGTATGTTCTTGTTAGCCACATACCTAAACATATTATTGGCTAGTCTGCTCTCTACTACTTCTTTATGGCGTGGAGACCATTTCAATGCTTGTCTATCTAACCAATCAATCGTTACTTTCTTAAATTGAAGATGTGTACTATTGAGTTTTCTTGTTTTAACGGGCTGATTGCTTTGACTAATGATGTGATTTTTAAGATGCGCAAGATTGAGATATTTCTTTAATATCAACACTTCGTAGAATGCGATTGCACTTGGATAAGCAACTAACTTATCTGTTGTTTTAGTTGTGCGGCGATATGTGATGCCTTTGTCCCAGTGAACAGCTTGCCAATAAGGCGAGGCATTGTTCAAATACACTTTGAGTTTTTTAGGATAGCCTGGCACTGTTGTTACTGTGCCGATAATGACTGCTGTTTTATGACGTTGGGTTTCACACATCACTTAAGTGTATGGTCGCACCCTTTGTTGGACAACTTCAAAGTAGTCGATTAGCAGTCGATTTAGTAGTCGATTTAGTGCTCAACTACTTGGTCGACTAAATTGTTGAGCGAGGGGTGAACTGTCGTGTTAAACGACAAATAAAGATTGCCGTTTAATAGCAAATATATTACATTGTATACAACGTAATATTTATGGAGAAAACAATGAAAAGTGTCATCCTTACATTAAGATTAAATTTAGATACAAAAGATAAATTAGATAAGTTAGCTTTAGCCACACACCGCAGCAAATCATTTTTAGCCGCTGAAGCAATTAATCGCTATTTGGAAATTGAGTCTTGGCAAATTAGTGAAATTGAACAGGCGTTGGTAGAAGCAGATGCTGGGGACTTTGCGAGTGATGCTCAAATAGCACAATTGGCGACGAAGTATGCAAGTTAAGTGGCTTAAACGTGCGCTACAAAACTTAGATGCTGAAGCCGCTTACATCGCACAAGAAAATCCAAAAGCCGCAAATGAGTGTGTGTCACATATTTTTAAGTCGGTACAACAGTTAGCCAATCACACAAGTATTGGTCGTGCTGGGCGAGTATTTGGCACAAGAGAATTAGTCATTACGCATTACCCTTACATCGTGCCTTATCGCATTAAAGATGATGCGGTGGAAGTGTTACGTGTATTTCATACATCACGTAAATAGCCTATCCACTTCTAGTCCTTAATCCATTCTGCTGCTTATACAGTCGTGTTAAACGACAGTTGTGTGGAGATTAAACTACTTCCAGTTAAGATTAAGTTTGCGGTGTGATGCCGCACAATCTCTTAAATAAAGATTGATTAGACTTTGATACGGAATGCCTACTTCATCCGAAACAGACTTAAAGTATTTTATAGAGTCTTCGGCCAATCAAATAGTAATTGGTTTCTTAAGCTGAGAAGCATAAGGATTCTTTTTTGATTTTGAAAAATCATATTCTTCGCGCATGATATTCACCTTTAATCGTAAGCTTTCTTTTCAGTTACAGTCGCTTTTCGTGCTGAAATAATTCGAATCACGTTGCCTTCACTGCGATAGTAATGACAAACAACAATGACACAAAGCGAGCTACTAAAACCCAACAAAATAAAGCGTTCTTCACTGAACATCTTCAAGATCCATGGAAGATTTTACGAAAAATTAGGGCAGTTATTCCAACTCATGGCTGCATTGTTGCCTGTATTCCAAATGCACAACATTGGTCAATACAAGTTAGATTAAGTGTCGCGGATTTTCGTTATGAAAATAGTGGATTATTGGATAAAACTCATTTGAGATGGTTTACAAGACAAATTATTGTAGAGTTATTTGCAGATACTGGATTCAAAATAATCGAATGTTTTCCAAGAGTATTTAATGAGCCGAATAAAGACCCTTTCATCTCATTAATAGGAAGTATGGCTCAAGCTGCAGGTTTCGATGCTGCAACAGCCATTACCGATTCATTGCCACTTCAGTATGTTATTAAAGCAATACCTATTTAAAAATCTACTATTTAGTAGTTTTGATTGGTTGCTTTACTGAAGAACGCAAATATGATCAGGCGTTACCTCGTCTCGATATCGCTGATACATCTCTTGATAAGCGAGTTCAATATTCTGAGTAAATAGTTTTGAATTAAATAACAATGAATTTGAAATGTTATTTAACAATTTATCCTTTATCTCCTTAAGCCATATTGGATTGGTTGCAAGTTCAATTGCTAATGACTCATATTCTTTTGCCGTTGTTGTTATCAACTCAGGCAATCCAACAGCGTTTAAAAGACTAGCTGCCATTCTGCTTGCAAAAGATTCCCCCAGCTGCGTCAATACTGGCAATCCAACTCTTAGTGCATCGCTTGCCGTTGTTCCTGCATTATAGGGGAGAGTATCAAGGAAAAGATCTGCAATACGGTATCTTGCTAGATATTCTGGCAAAGGCAAATGTTTGGCAAAAATAAGTCTATTGGCATCAACTCCTCTAGAGACTGCCTCTTTTTTTAAGTTTTTTGTTGCTGTTTCATTAGCATCTAATAATAACAACACGCTATCATCCACCTCGTTCAAGATTCGCATCCAACTATCAAAGGTAGTAGGTGTAATCTTAAAGATATTATTAAAGCAGCAAAAGATAAAAGCATTCTCGGGCAAGCCAACTTCTTCACGCGTAAATATCTTTTCTGAAACTTCAAGCTGACTATCATTTACTTGGTAGGATGGAAGGTAAACAATCTTCTCTGAATAGCATTCTTTTTTATCTGGAGGTATTAAAATTTGATCTGCCACTAAATAATCAAAATATTTAGCACCCATTGTGCCTAGATAGCCGATATAACTTATTTGAATAGGAGCAGCTCTCACTGCAAATATTCCAGTCCGGCAACCTCCAGTAAAACCACCCAGATCTACTGCAATATCAATTTCCATTTCTCTCGCAAGCAATGCAATTTGCATATCTGACTTTTCTCTAACATCAATAAATTGGTCAAACCCTTTCTCTAACCTTTGCCTCATAGAATCTTGTGTATTCAAACCAAAAGAGAAAGCAATAATTTCAAATTGTTCACAATTACGCAATTCAAACAATTCAGCCGTTAAGTAGGAAACTGGGTGATTACAAAAATCTGCTGAAAAATATCCAATACGGATCTTTTGATGTTTTGGATACTTACTAATCTTCCGCAATGAATCGCTGTTAGGGTGTTTGTCGTTAATATATATTTCAGCAGATTTCTTTTGTAATTCTGGATTATCTATTAGTGCTAAGGTACCAAATGGAGCTGTTACTTTTTCGTACTTGGCTATCTTCTCTGTCAATTGATTGACTAAAGTATAAAAATTACTCCAATCACAAAGATGCATTTTTGCGTGTGTTAAGTTTCCTAGGAGATAATCTATCTCCGGTTTGAGTTGAATTGCACGGTCATAGTTAGCCAATGCATCTTCATAGCGTTTAAATTCAGCAAAAGTTAAACCACGATTACTAAATGCCTCTGCATAATCAGGGTTGAGTTGGATTGCACGGTCATAGTTAACCAATGCATCACCATACCGTTTTAATGAGTAATAAGCGTTCCCAAGATTACTAAATGCTTCTGCATAATCAGATTTAAGTTGGATTGCACAAACATGAGCATCTATTGCATCGTGATAGCGTTTTAATTCTTTAAGGGCGACACCAAGGTTATTATATCCAAGAGATGATTCAGGTACTAAAACTAAAAAATGCCTAAAAATAGCAACTGACTTTTCATAATCTTTAAAATCCTCTAGATAAATAGTCCCAATATTGTTGTATGCACTCGCATAACCTTTATCTAATTCAATGCATTTCGAATAACTAATGATTGCTTCTTTATACTGCCGAAGTGCACGTTGAGTTTTCCCAAGATTGAAGTAAGCATCTGTATAGTCTGGTTTTAAAATTAGCGCTTTATTAAAACTGAAAATTGCCTCTTTATATTGCTTTGTATTAAGTAAACCTGCTCCAAGAGCGTTATGAGCCCAAAATTGTTTGGGATCTTTTGATAAAGAAGATTTCAAAAGTCTTATCCCTTCAACATCCCTCTTAGTTTGAACGCATATCATGCCTAACATTGTTTTAGCACCAATATGAGAAGGACTTATCTGAATTATATTTTTATAGATCAACTCAGCATCATGTAATCTCCCGTTTTCTTGTAATTGAAATGCTTCCTTGAAAAGAATGTTTGGGTCTACTTGAGAATTTCTTGAGTTCATGGGTTAATTATCCCATAAAAATATTGCATTAATTGGTGGATTTTTTTGCATCACTTAAGTAACTGTTTCATCAATAAATACAAAAAATATGTAAGTATTTTACTAGCGATAAACCAAGAGCTAGGTATCTACACAATAAAAAAGTAAACGATTAAGAAAACTTCCCACAAATAAAGTTTCACTTAAGGCATAATTTTACTTCGTTATTAAAATCCAATCAAAGTTTAAGAGATTTCTTAAGACGACCTTTAAATTAAATGGCCAAATTTAATCGGCGAGCTTTTTTAACTTTAACAATTTTAAAAATTACACAAATAATTCTTTGTGATTCGATGAATTAACACAATAAATCCATCAAGCCACTTAAAACAATAG
>Ga0316224_1002540_pt1 | contig 16601 bp, 10 predicted proteins | sample TBH18013metaG_FD_206254 | JGI IMG/M metagenome (GOLD analysis project Ga0316224, IMG submission 206254) | Freshwater microbial communities from Trout Bog Lake, Wisconsin, USA - TBH18013 | ecosystem: Environmental > Aquatic > Freshwater > Lake > Hypolimnion/Profundal zone | place: USA: Wisconsin... | reverse complement strand
GAGTGAGTAGCGGTCAGTGGCGGTGGGCAGGGTGAGGGACTGGGAGGCGTCGCGGCTGAGGTTGAGGACGAGCAGGGTTACTCCGCCGGAGTGGCTGGGGAGGCACTGCGCGTAGAGGTGGAGGGCCGGCGAGGGTGCGGGGCCGGGGTTGAGAACGGTCTTGCCCATGAGGCGATGCCAGAGGAGGGCGAACCAGTAGTTGGGGCGGGGCTCGTAGGTTTTTTCGTCGAGGAGCCCGTAGTCCGAGGCGGCCAGGGTGTTGTGCATGTGGACCTGGAGGCCGAGGCGGGCCAGCGAGCCGAGCTGGTTGAGGTAGCGGAAGCTGTCAAGGAAGGTGCTGGCCCAGCGGTCGCCGCCGCAGGCGGTCTGGGCGGTTTCGGTGTTCCACATGGGCTTGCCGGGGAGCTTTTGGTCGCGGATGGCGGCGTAGAACTGGAAGTTGGATGCGCCGCGGGAAAGCCAATCCTCAGTGAGTGCGGCTTCCTGGGTGGTTCCGCCACCCATGGCGGCGCAGCGGCTGGAGACACCGCCGTAGGTGTGGTAGCTGAAGGCGTCGAAGATGGGGCCGGAGGCGGTGAGGACGTCGGTGGTCTTCATGAGGTGCATGGAGGCGGGGACGAGGGCGGTGCCTTCGCCAACCGAGCCGGGGCCGAGGAAGATCATGTCAGGGGCGGCTTTGCGGGCCCAGTCGCGGAAGGTTGCGAGGTCGCGGGCGAAGGCGGTGGCGTCATAGCCGCGGGGAGCGCCGCCCATTTCTGCGAAGGTGGGCTCGTTCATGAACTCGGCTGCGGCGATGTGGCCGCCGACGGAGCGGGTGTAGTCGAGGAACTGCTGGGCCTGGGCGGGGGTCCAGGCGCCGGTAGCGTCACGGGTGCCCTGGCTGATGGAGAAGCTGGTGACGAGTTTGGCGTTGGTGGCGTTGGCGAAGTCGATGACGCCCTTCCACTGGGCGCGGGTGAGGGTGCCCTTGAAGCCGGCGGGGGGTGTGGCGAGGGCGGGGGCGTCGTCGTTCTGGAAGAAGGTGGTGTTGGCCCAGGTTCCGGAGACGCGGAGGTAGATGGGGCCGAGGGCGGCGGCGAGCTTGCGGAGCTTGGGATTGGTGAGGTTGATGGGTGCGCGGTACTCGTAGAGAGAGGGATCGAGGCCGGTGGGTGCGTTGCCGCCGGTTTCCTTGACTTCGGATTTGCTGGCGTAGGGCTTCCAGAATCGTCCGCCGGTGACTTCGACCATTTCCATGTTGAAGGACTGGAATCGGTCGTCGACGGTGGCGACAGCGGGGAGCTTTGCCGGCTGGAGGCTGGGGGCCTGGGCGTAGGCGGAGCCGAGGGGCAGAAGCAGACCGATGACGGCAAGAGCGAGGGTGGCCGGGCGGCAGAAGGCGAGGCTGGAAGGCATGGCGGGATTCCTTTCGGGTGTCCATTCAAGCGGTTGAATGAAGCATTGCAAGGGTAATCGCAGGAGGGTGGATTTGGCAAGGCAAGTGTGGTGCGGGACTGGAGATGAGGAAGAATGTAAGAATAGTGACACGCAATTTTATGGAGGATTTTGGGAATGGGTGGAGTGGAAGAGATTCTGGCGTCGCTGAAGAATGCGCCGATTGAAAAGCGGGCGATTACGAACCTGGAAGTGCTGAACGAGGCGTATGACTATGAGAAGCCGAGTTCGTTTTCGCGGGGGATGCGGATTGATATTGGGGATGTGGTGATTCTGCTGATTTCCGGTACGGCGAGCATTGATGAGCAGGGTGTGAGCGTGCATATCGGGGACCTGCCGGCGCAGATGAAGCGGACGTACTACAACATTACGAAGCTGCTGGAGGCCGAGGGCGCGACGTGGCACGACATTGTGCGGACGACGTGCTATCTGCGGGATATTGACCGGGACTATGACGTGTTCAACATCGAGCGGACGAAGTTTTTCAAGGAGCAGGGGTTGGATCCGGTGCCGGCTTCGACGGGGATTGAGGCGCATCTGTGCCGTCCGGAGTTGCTGATTGAGATGGAAGCGATTGCGATGTTCCGGAAGGGGAAGAGCTAGTTGTCAGTGGTTAGTGGTTAGTGGCCAGTGACCAGTGGTCAGTTGGATTGAGCTGTTGTCGATTTCGGTTTGTGGGTGGATTTCTCGCTGCGGCCGAAAGGGCAAGTCTTCGTTTGCATGAGTTGTGGTTCTCATCCATCCGGCAGAGTGTGCCGGATGGGTGGGGTAGGCGAAGGGGCGGATTTGGGCGATTTGCCAAAGTGAAATGTAAAGGATTACATTCGTTAGCCGGGGTGAATTTATGAAGCTGATGACGGGAATTTTGCGGATGGCGGTGCCGGTGATGGTGGCTGGCGCCTTGTTGCAGGCGGGCGTGGCCAAGGCGGCCGAGGCTCCCAGGCTGGAAAAGAAAGACGGGCGGTTTGCGCTGATGGTGGATGGCAAGCCGTTTTTGATGCTGGGCGGACAGATTCACAACTCGAGCGCCTGGCCGAGTGAGCTGCCGCAGGTTTGGGAGTCGATGGCGGCGCTGCATGCGAACACGGTGGAAGCACCGGTGTACTGGGAGCAACTGGAGGCCAAGGAAGGCCAGTTTGACTACAGCAACGTGGACGCGGTGGTGAAGGGTGCCCGCGAGCACGGGCTGCATGTGGTGATTCTGTGGTTTGGCACCTGGAAGAACGGGAACATGCACTATGTTCCGAGCTGGGTGAAGCGGGATACGAAGCGGTTTCCGCATACGATCCGGCCGGATGGTGAGCCGATTGACGTGCTGAGCCCGCTGGGCACCGAGACTCTGGCTGCCGACAAGAAGGCCTTTACGACGCTGATGCGGCATCTGAAGGAGATAGACGGCGACGCGCACACGGTGATTGTGGTGCAGGTGGAGAACGAGAGCGGCAACGTGGGCAGCGTGCGGGACAACTCTGCGGAGGCGAACAAGCTGATTGCCGGCGCGGTTCCTGCGGATTTGCTGGCTGCGGCGGGCAAGAAGCCGGGTACCTGGCGAGAGGTTTTCGGCAGTGAAGCAGACGAGACGTTCCAGGTGTATTACCAGTCGAAGTACATCAACGAGATTGCGGAGGCGGGGAAGAAGGAGTTCAACATTCCCTGCTATGTGAATGTGTGGGTGAACTACCCGGCGGCGGAACTGGCGCAGCGGCAGATTGATTTGCCGGGCATTGGATACCCGAGCGGCGGCCCGGTGCAGAAGATGGTGGGTTTGTGGCGGAAGCTGGCTCCGGCGCTGGATATGGTTGGGCCGGACATTTACGCGGATGACGCCGGGTTCTACCGGGATACGGTGGCGGCGTACAAGCGGGATGACAACGCGCTGTGGGTTCCGGAGACGGGCCGCGATGACAGCTATGCCAAGTTCTTCTACTACGTGCTGGGGCAGGGTGGGCTGGGATTTTCGCCGTTCGGGGTGGACGCATCGGGGTGGAATATTCTGGGTGACCAGCCGTTTACCGGCCATGCGAAGAATTTTGAGCTGTTTGGGCCGATGAGCCGGGAGATTGCCGCGCTGCAATACGAGGGCAAGGTGAAGACGGCAATTGAGGAGGCAGGGCTGGCCACGCAGGAGGTTGACTTTGGCGAGTGGCAGGCAACGGTGGCCTTTGGATTTCCGCAGATGGACGGGCGGCGCGCGCCGGGGACCAAGGATGCGCATGGAGCGGTGATGATTGCGCAGCTTGGGCCGGACCAGTTCCTGGTGACGGGGCTGGATGTGAGCGTGACCTTCCACCTGAAGGGCAAGCAACCATGGAGCCACAGCCAGCCGGAGACGGTGGAAGAAGGCAAGTTCGTGAACGGCGAGTGGAAGGTGCAGCGGCTGCTGAACGGCGATGAGACGGACCGCGGCGTGAGCTTCTACCAGAAGCCGGTGGTGGCGAAGGTGACGATGGGGAGGTTTTGACGAGTGGTTAGTGGTCAGTGGTCAGTGGTCAGTGATCAGTGGTCAGTTGTATCTGGCTGGGCTTGATTTGGAGCTGGGCCGAGACTGACTGAGAACAACTGCCGCAGAAACCGTTTAGACTGGCGCGGGGCCTTTTGGGGCTCCGCGCTGTTTCTTTGTGGGGGCGACGGGATGGGCGGGAAGTGGCTGGCGCTGGGGATGGCGGGGCTGTACCTGACGGTGCTGGCGACGGTGGGGTGGGTGCTGGGGCGGCGGAAGTATGACAGCAACCAGTATCTGAACGCGAGTGCGGCAATGCCGGTGTGGCTGTGTACGGCGGCGGCGATTGCGGCCAACTGCGGGTCACTGGACGTGGTGGGGATGATGGCGCTGGGGGCGCAGTACGGGATGGGGGCGTGCCATTTCTACTGGATTGGGTCGATACCGGCGCTGCTGGTGGTGGCGTTCTGGCTGCTGCCGGCTTACAGGCGGAGCGGTGCGCCGACGATTCTGGACTTTGTGGGGCGGTATTACGGGCGGGAGACGCGGGCGGTGGTGGCACTGGCGATGGCAACGGTGATGCTGCTGATTGCCGGGGTGAGCTTGTGCGCGTTTGCACAGGTGCTGGGGGCGTTTCTGGGCTGGGGATTTTGGACGGCGGTGCTGGTGGGTGCTCCGCTGGTGCTGTTTTATACGTGGTCGGGGGGATTTCGGGCGACGGTGGCGAGCGACCTGCTGTATTTCGCGCTGGTGGTGGTGGCGGTGGCGCCGGTGGTGTTTCTGGTGATGGGGCGGTTGGGGGGATTCCGGGCGATGCTGGCGGCGCTGCCGGCGGACCGGGTGCATGTGTGGCAGGGGATGCCGCTGGTGAATCCGCAGGCTCCGATGGATGTGCTGGGCGTGGTGGTGGGACTGGGCGTGCTGATGAGCTTCAGCTTTTGGGCGACGGACTTTGTGCAGATGCAGCGGGCGCTGGCGGTGAAGCGGCCGGAGGATGCTCCGCTGCTGCCGCTGAGCGTGGCGGGGGCGAAGCTGGTGTTTTCGTTTCTGATTGTGGTGCCGGGGGTGGCGGCGTCGCTGGTGTTGGGCGGGCATGGGCTGGGGGGACGGTGGAATACGGCGTTGCCAAGGCTGCTGCAGGAGCTGGATACACCGGGATGGCTGGTGGTGGGATTTCTGGGGATTGGAGCGAGCTTGCTGGCGACATTTTCGAGCAATGTGGCGGGTTTTTCTTCAGCTTGGGTGCAGGGGGTGTATCAGGAGTGGGTGAGGCCGGGGGCGACGGATGCGCACTACAAGCGGGTGAGCCGGGCAACGGTGGTGGGTGCGGTGGTGCTGAGCGCAGGGACGGCGGGACTGGCGCTGCATTTCGGGAGCCTGATGGAGTACATCCAACTGGTGCTGTCGACGATGAATGCGCCGTTGTTTGCGCTGGTGCTGCTGGCGATGGTGAAGCCGGGACGGAAGGTGCGCGGGGGAAGGGTGGGATTCCTGAGCGGGCTGGGCGTGGCTGTGCTGCACCAGGTGCTGGTGCTGGCGGGGGAACTGCACTACGGAAGCCAGATGGCGGCGAATTTCTATGGGGCGATGCTGGGATTTGGGGTGGCTCTGGGGGTGACGGCGGTGGTTGGGCGTGTGTGGGTTATAGAAGCCGCGGGCGGGCCGGAGCTGCAGGTGGGTGAGCGGCTGCGGCTGGGGCCGGGCGTGATTGCTCTGGGAGTGGGGATTGCGGCGGTGACCGTGGCGCTGAACGTGGTGTTCCGGTAAGGAGTTTGGGGGAGAATCAGGCGCGCGGGGCGGGGCCGGTGGATTGGCGGACGACGATGTTGACGGGGAGCTTGAAGACTTTTCCTTCGCGGGCGATGTCCTCTTCGCCGTACTGGAGGGCATCGAAGAGCATGTCGGCGTACTGGCGGCGGGAGATGCGGAGGGTGGTGAGTGGGGGATGGACGATGTCAGCCAACTCGATGTCGTCGCAGCCGGCGATGGAGACATCCTGGGGAACGCGGAGGCCGAGGTCACGGGCGGCACGAAGCGCGCCGATGGCGGTGAGGTCGTTGGCAGTAATGATGGCGGTGGGGTGCTGAGTGCAACTGAAGATGCTGCGCATGCCTGCGTCGCCGCCGTCAATCTTGAAGTTTCCGGGGACAATCCAGCCTTCGCGTGAGGTGAGGCCGGCCTGCATGGCTGCGGTGAGGAAGGAGTCGCGGCGGACGCGTGAGGTGGCGAGACCGTCAGTACCGCCGATGAAACCGAGGTGGGTGTGGCCGAGTTCCTTGAGGTGCTGGACGATTTGGGCCATGCCGCCGGCGAAGTCGACGACGATGTCGCTGGTGCCGGGCCCAGTGCGGTAGTGGTCGGTGGTGACGACGGGGATGCGATTGCGCACGAGGGCTTCGATGGAGGCGGTTTCGAGTTCGGAGCTGAGGAAGGCGACGCCATCGACGCGGCGAAGGATCATGCGGCGGATGGAGTTCTGGGCGCGGGAGGAGTGGAAGTCTGTGTTCGCGATGAGGAGTTCGCGCTGATTTTCGACGAGGAGGCCTTCGAAGATTTTGACGAGTTCCATGAAGAATGGATTGTTGAGGTCGGGAATGATGGCGGAGTAGATCTGGCTTTTGCCGTGCTTGAGGTAGATGGCGGAATTGTTGGGGACGAACTGGAGTTCCTGGATGATGGAGCGGATGCGAGCGGAGGTTTCTTCGGTGACGGCAGGGGAGCCGTTGATGACGCGGGAGACGGTGGCGACGGAAACACCGGCCATTTTGGCGATCTCGCGCATGCTGGGTGGCATAGGGACCTCGTGGAATCTATGAAATGCAGGATAGCAGGAAAAGGGGAAAAATCATGGTGAGGGTCGATGCAGGCGGAAGTCGGTGGAAGGGGCCACTCGCTTGGGGTGGTGGATGTGGGGGGATGCGGCGAAAATGTATACGGATACATTGCAGTGCGAAAACGGTTAAGTGTATTGGAATGAGGGAGATGATTTATGGCGTGAGAGGGGGGAGGAAAAACGTTTTCCAAAGTTCTTGACAACGTTTTCACTCTGGGTGTAGTGTTAGCCCCGGAATTAAACAGCACTCAATGTAAACGAATACATTTTGTGCGACCCGTTGTAAACGACGTTGAAAGAGGAAAATCTTCGACAGTCGTCGCTAAAGGTGGTTTGGTTCCAATTTTCAGGAGATCACTCGGGAGGCAAATCAACATGGTGAAACGCAGAGGGATATTCTCCCTACTTGTGTTGTTTCTGCTTCTGGCGCCAGCGCGCATGATGTTTGCGCAGCAGGACCAGGGCACAATCGCCGGTGTGGTTCAGGATCCTACGGGTGCGGTCGTTTCCGACGCATCAGTAACCCTGACCAACGTTGATCTTGGACAGGTCATCAAGTCCAAGAGCGACGCCGCTGGCAACTTCACGTTTCCGACGGTAAAGATCGGCAGCTACTCCATTACAGTGGGGGCGCCGAACTTTGAAACGACGACGCAGACCAACCTGCATTTGAGCATTCAGCAGCACTTGAACATCGTGATCACGCTGAAGCCGGGCGCGGTGAGCGAAAACGTTACGGTAACGACGGAAGCACCGTTGCTGCAGACCGAAGATGGTTCGGTTGGCCAGACGATGAACTCCGAAACGATTAACAGCGTTCCGCTGAACGGACGCAACTGGGTATACATCGCGCAGTTGTCCGCTGGTACGGCAGTATCGGACGGCGCACGCGGCGGCGGCAAGGGCGACTTTGAAGCTAACGGTCAGCGTGCCGAAGAAAACAACTTCATTCTGGACGGCGTGGACAACAACGCCAACGTTGTGGACTTCTACAATGGCGCCAGCTATGTGGTGAACCCTCCGCCAGATGCACTGGCTGAGTTCAAGGTACAGACGAGTGATTACTCTGCGGAATTCGGTCACTCGGCCGGCGCAGTTGTGAACGCCAGCATCAAGTCGGGATCCAACTCGTTCCATGGGAGCGCGTGGGAATTTCTTCGCAACACGGTATTTGATAACCACGACTGGAATCCGAATGGATACCAGCCGATTCCGAACTACCATGACAATCAGTTTGGCGCGACGTTGGGCGGACCGTTCTGGAAGAACAAGCTGTTCTTCTTTGGCGATGCGCAGGCGACGCGTGTAACGTTTGGCGAGCAGGGGACCTACTGGGTTCCATCTGCGCTGGAGCGGACCGGAAACCTGTCGGAACTGCTGAACCCGTCGCTGACCTCGGACGGCTACGCTCATCAGATCTACATCCAGGATCCGACTGGCGAGACTGCGCCGATTCCGGTGCCGAACAATGATTTGAGCACGTACGCAGGTGGTTCTCTGCTGAACGCCACGGCCCTGAAGTTCCTCAACTACTACCCGAAGGCGAACACGAACGGGACGAGCCTGTACAACAACTACATTGCTCAGCGTCCTGTGCTGGACAACACGTTCCAGTGGGATGCACGTTTGGACTACACGGTAGGGGCGAAGGACAACACGTACGCTCGCTACAGCTACTGGAACGAAGTGGGCCACAATGCTCCTCCGCTTGGAAACATTCTTGACGGCGGCGGGTTTGGCGACGACGGCAAGCAGAAGGATTACGGTGCGAACTTCATGTTCTCCGAAACCCATTTGTTTACGCCGACGTTCACGAACGAAGCTCGTTTTGGCTTCAACTACCTGCACACGGGCTTTATTCCTCCGAACTCCGAGGTTACTGGATTTGCAGCCAGCGTAGGTTTTGGCGGCATTCCAGAAGGACCGGAGAATGGCGGGTTGCCCGGAGTTTCCGTGAGCGGCATCTCTGGCTTCGGAACCCCCGGCTGGTCGACGACCGACGAGCATGAGAACGTGTATCAGATCATCGATAACGTTACGAAGATTTGGGGCAACCACACGGTGAAGGCCGGTGTGAGCTTCCAGAACATTCGTTTCTCGACTCTGCAGCCGCAAAATTCGCGCGGTTCGTACAACTACAACGGCGCCCTGTCTCAGAACGTAGTGGCGGGCAGCCCGGTGCAGCACACTGGTTCGGGTATTGCGGACTTCCTGCTGGACAGCCAGCATGATGCCGGATTGTCGAACGAAGTGACGAACGGCGATCAGCGTTCGAACAATGGCGTGTATGTTGAAGACGACTGGCGTTTGAACCGGAAGCTGACGCTGAATCTGGGACTTCGCTGGGAATTCTTCCAGCCCTACCAGGACGTAGGCGGCTTCCAGGCTTCGTTTGTTCCGGATGCGAGCACGTTCAGCTTTGACGCGACGACTGGTTTCGGCAGCGGCAAGGCGAACTACCTGATTCCGTCTGAGTCCTGGGATTATGCTCAGACGATCATGAACAACGCCAGCTATAGCCCGAACTATGCGACTGTGCTTGCCAGGGACGGGATTACGCCGGTTAAGACCAGCGATCCGCATCTGTTGAAGGCGCAGCACACCAACTTTGCCCCGCGTGTCGGCTTCTCGTACTCGCAGGATGCAAAGACGGTGGTTCGCGGCGGCTTCGGCATCTTCTACGGTGGTTTGGAGAGCGTTGGTTACTGGCCGAATCTGGGCGAGAACTATCCGTTCCAGTTCACTGGCACCTTCACTCCTGCAGGCTGCGGCACCAACAACTGCCCTGGCGACGGAATCACAATCGGGAACGGTTTCTCCTCGATCATCGCAGCAGGTTTTGCGTCGAACACGACTGGCCTGACGATGCGCGGCACGGAAGCTGCTCCGAAGACTCCGTACACGGAAGGTTGGAACCTGTCGTTGGAGCGTTCTCTGTCCAGCGATATCGTGGCAACCGCCAGCTATGTTGGCAACACCGGCCGTCACCTTCTGACCAATATCGACGGTAACTCTCCGTTGGCAGCTGCAGCGCCTGGCCATGGTTCGAACAACCAGCGTCCTTTCCCGGATGCGGGTGGTTCTGCAAACGTGGTGAACGAGGGCATCAGCACCTACCATGCTTTGCAGTCGAAGATTGAGAAGCGGATGTCGCATGGCTACAACCTGCTTGCAACGTATACGTGGTCGCATTCGCTGGATGACGTAGACACCCCTCTGGGTTCTGGCGGCGACTCCGGCAACTCAAACTACTACCTTGTTCCGCTGAAGTACGACTACTCGAATTCGCCCTGGGATACGCGTCATCGTCTGACGTTTAACGCACTGTATCAGTTGCCTTTTGGGAAGGGACGCCAGTTCCTGAACACGAATGCAATTGCTGATGCGGTAGTGGGTGGTTGGAGTGTCAACACGACGTTCACGGCGCAGACAGGCAACTACTTTACCGTGTATCCGAGCGGTATTGAAACGCCTTCCAACATCGGCTCGCGCGCAATTCGTACTGGCAACCCGTATTCTGCGGGTGGCACGGCCCCGAATTCGAGCGTAACCTGCCCGACTTCAGTGAAGAATCACGAGCACTGGTTCAACCCCTGCGCATTCGCTAATCCCTGGGATGCGACTGCGGGTTCGCCGCATGAGTTGCTTCCGGGCAACTTCCTGACGAATCTGGGAACGATTGCCAACTATGTTGGTGGCCGTCGCAACCAGATCACTGGACCTGGCTTTAACCGTGTGAACGCGTCGGTCTTCAAGAGCTTCAACGTGTATCACGAGTCGAAGCTGGATTTCCGTGCGGACATCTTCAACGTGCTGAATACCCCTGCGCTGGGTAACCCCAGCGACAGCAACATTGACGCTAACGCAGGTCAGATTACGGGTACCCGCAGCTTGCAGCGGTACTCTCCTGACTCGCGCTTCATCCAGCTTTCGCTGCGCTTCGCGTTCTAACCAGAATACGAATGCAGTGATGGTGTAACAGAAAAGAGGAGGCCCGCGAAGGTGGGTCTCCTCTTCTTCTTTGTGTGGGGATTGATTTAGGCTGGGCCATGGTGCGAGTGAGACGAGCTGCGATGGGAACGGTGGCGGTGCTGGCGGCAATGGTGCTGACGATGCCGTGTGCGCGTGCGCAGAGTGCTGCGGTGAGCCCGGAGAAGATGTTTGACCAGGCGATGGCTGCCGAGGACCGCGGGGATATGGCGGCGGCGGAGAAGCTGCTGGTGGCACTTGAGCAGAGACAGCCAGGGAATTTTGCAGTGGAGGAGTCCCTGGGACTGGTGTACGCGCAGCAGAGCGAGTTTGAGAAGGCGCTGAGACCGCTGAAGAAGGCGGCGCAATTGCAGCCGGGAAGTGATGCAGCGCATGCAAATCTGGGAGCGGCGCTGTACAGCCTGCACGAAAATCCGGAGGCCGCGGCGGAGCTGAAGAAGGCGGTGGCACTGAATCCTGCGAATGCCGGGGCGCTGCGCAGCCTGGGGCGCGTGGAGATGGAACTGGAGCAGCCAGAGGCCGCGGCAAAGGCCCTGGGGCAGGCACTGGGCTTGACGCCGGAGGATGCCGAGTTGCGGATGGATTGTGCCGAGATGCTGGTAGCGGCGAAGACTCCGAAGGCAGCGGTCGAAGTGCTGCAGGGATGGCCGCAGGCGGGGACGACGGCGCGGGCGCAGGTGCTGCTGGGTGAAGCGGAGGAAGCGCTGGGCGATTTCAAGGCTGCGGGCGATGCGTTGACCAAGGCGGTGGCGCTGGAGCCGAGCGAAGAGAATGCCTGGCGGCTGGGCGCGGAGTTGCTGAAGCACTGGACGTTTGCAGCCTCGGCCGAAGTATTTCATGCGGGGGCGGTGAGGTTTCCTGAGAGCAGGCGCATGAAGACAGGGGAGGCGGCAGCACTGTTTGGAGCGGGGAAATATGGGGAGGCGGTTCCGATATTTGCTGATTTACTGGACTCAGATCCTGATAACCGGGGATATGCGCAATTGCTAGGGATATCGTGCACCGTGCAGGAGGCGGGGCCGAAGTGTGCCGCTCTTGAGCGTTATGCTGAAGGCCATCCGGGCGATGCGCGGGCGGCGGTGTATGCCGCGCAGGTTCTGGAAGGTGCGGGCGACGCGCAGAACACGCGGGTGGAGAAGTTGCTGATGCAGGCGGTGAAGGCGGATCCAAAGCTGGCCGAGGCGCAACTGGAGATGGGCTCGTACTTGCAGCGGGCTGAGCGGTTTGCGGAGGCGGCGACGTATTTGCAGCGGGCCGTGGAGCTGAAGCCTGACTCGGCGGTGGCGCACTATCGGCTGGGCTTGGCGTATGCGCGGCTGGGCCGGAAGGAAGAGGGGCGGGCCGAGATGGAATTTGAGAAGAAGCTGGCCAAGCAGAAGCAGGAAGAGCTGGACAAGCGGCTGGAGCAGATAACGACGTTTGTGGTGGATATCAAGTGAGTAGTGGCCAGTGGTCAGGGAACAGTGGTGAGGAGTTGAGGAGGCAGAGTTGGAGTTGAATCGGAGACAGTTGCTGACGGCTGCGGCGGCGCTGGTGGTTGACCAGTGGGCGGCGGCGCGCGGGATTGAGAGCGCTGCGCCGGTGGGCCGGAAGATGATTGTGGTGACGTGCGGGGGAATTCGGCGGGAGGATACGTTTGCGGATTCCGGGATTGAGAATATTCCGCACCTGTACAAGGATCTTTTGCCGCAGAGCGTGCTGTTTGAGAACTTGCGGAATGAGGGAGTGACGAGCCACTACAACACGATTTCGAGCATCTTGACGGGCAACTGGCAGCGGCTGGATGACTGGGGGAAGACCTCGCCGGCGAGTGTGACGATATTTGAGCAGTTGCGGCGGCAGATGCGGGTGAAGCGGGACCAGGTGTGGCTGATTTCGAGCAACAAGGCGCTGACGGCGAAGATTGCGTCGAGCTCGGTGGCGGAGTTTGGGCCGGAGTATGGGGCGAATGTGGTGTTCCCGAAGCAGTTGCTGATCAAGGCTGTGGTGCAGGCGGCGCAGAAGGGCGAGGCAGTGCACTCGACAGACCGGGCGACGGTTGCGCCGGAGATTGAAGCGATTCTGAATGGCGACAACTACGACGGGCTGGGATGGAATGTGGGGGGGGACCCGTCGACCTTGGACAAGATTGCGCTGGGCACGATTGAGGATGCGATTACGGACCTGGTGAAGACGAATGCGCCGGTGACGGGGGATGAGTTTACGTACCTGGTGACGGTGGAAGTGATGAAGCGGTTTGCGCCGGCGCTGATGGTGGTGACGTTTTCGGATATGGAAGTGGCGCACTTTGGGTCGTACTCGCTGCATTTGGGCGGGATTTCAACAGTGGACCGGCTGGTGTATGAACTGTGGAACACGGTGCAGGGGATGCCGGGGTACAAGGACCAGACGACGATGATGGTGATGCCTGAGTTTGGGCGGGATTTGGATGGTTCGACGACGAACGGGTTTTTCAATCATCGGCAGGGAAGCGAATCAACGCGAGGAACGTGGATGATGTGCCTGGGGGATGCGATACGGAAGCCGGGGCTGATTGAGGAGCCGGTGTTGCAGACGCAGATTCACCCGACGATTGGGAAGCTGTTTGGAATCAAGACGGATGCGAGCGGGAAGCCGCTGCCGGGGTTGTGGCTATGAGCATGATGGACGGGATGGGAACGAACGAGCTGGCGGAGTTCCGGAAGGCTGTGGCGCGGCTGCCGCTGACGATGCGGCCGAGCGTGAATGGGCAACTGGCGGAATGGGCGACGCTGTTTGGGTATGAGCGGGGCCGAGTGCGTGAGTTCTTGAGCGGGGTGACGGCGATGACGCCGGCGGAGCTGGAGGCGCTGACGGAGCCGCTGCGGAAACTGGAAGGAAAGATGGGGCTGGACCGGGCGGAGTTTCACCAGAACGCGGATTCAATGGAGAATGCGTCGCTGCTGGCCCGGAATGAGTTTTATGGGGAGTGGCGGGAGCAGGTGAGGCGGGTGTATGCGGCGATTGAGGCACGGGCGCGGCAGGGCAAGGCCGCTGAAACGGTGAAACCGCGGGTGGTGCTTGCGGTGCTGCCGGCGAGCTTGCCGTATGACGCGGAGAAGGTTTGGAAGCGGTGGAAGGAGCCGGGGATTGCGCTGCGGATTGACGGGGATGTTACGGAAATCGCGACGCGAGTGGTGAGCGCGGTGAGCGGCAGCAAGGCTGCTGCGAGCGATGGGAGCGACCTCTGGCTGATTGATACGGAGACCAAGCTGGGCGGGGCGAAAGCTGGAGATGCCGCGGCGATGGCGCTGAGCTGGACGGAGCTGGACGGGCTGCGGGCGCATGTGCTGGAGCGGGTGAATACGGTGCCGCGCAGCATTGAGATGACGGACCAGATTTTGGCGACGATTCGGGCGGAGGATATGAGCGCGCTGGAGCCGGCGGGGTTGAAGGAAAGTCCGCAACTGCGGCGGTTTTTGATTGACCTGTACTTGAGCGGGAACGGGGCGTTGATCTTCTCGAATGCATTTGTGCAGTGGGCGGCGAGCGAGGCGCTGCGGCGGGCAAGGCCGCGGGTGCTGGTAGCGCGGTTTGGGATGCGGCAGAAGCCGAAGCCGTTTACGGGGATTGCGATTTTTGAGAACCAGGAGCGGATCAGCAAGTTGCCGGCGGTGGACGACCCGAAGGGGAGCGCGGTGGATGCGGAGATGCTGGCGCGGTATGTGTACCTGAGCGCGCGGCGATATCCGGAGGGTGAGGCGACCGCGTATGTGGTGGTGGCGGAGAGTGCGGGAAGCGCGCTGCTGCTGCTGCCGGAGGCGATGAAGAAGGAGTGGGCGGGGAAGACGACGGCAACGCCGGGGGAACTGGCGGAGTGGCTGGGCCGGGTGGCGCAGGGCTGACGGGGACATAGTATACAAATCTGATATTTGCAATTGAGAGTCGTGGGATTTCCGTGCAATAATCTCGTTCAATCGGCTAATAAGTACGGTTGAAATTGGCAAGATACGGGTGTCTTTGTGCGGAAGTTGTTGCTTTCTTCGTAATCCGCAGGAAAGACGGAAGGAAGCGGGAATGGCAGAGACGCGACTTGCACCTCCAGAGGTAGTGGAGCCCTCAAAGCGGTTGGCCTCAATCGACGCGCTGCGTGGATTTGACATGTTCTGGCTGATGCAGGAGCAGGCGAGCCTGATCCTGGTGATAGCAGCGACGTTGCATTTGCCGGGCCAGGCATTGCTGGCGAAGGAACTGGATCATACGCCGTGGATCGGGATTACGGCATGGGACCTGATTGCGCCGCTGTTCCTGTTTATTGTGGGGCTGACGCTGCCGTTGGCGCTGAACCGGCGCAAGGAGTATGGGCAATCGAACCAGGTGATTGTCGGGCACATCCTGAAGCGGACGGTGATTCTGATTCTGCTGGGGTTGGTGTTCAACGGAATCCTGAAGATGGATTTCGCGGACTACCGGTGGACGGGCGTGCTGCAGCGGATTGCGCTGAGCTATGTATTTGCCGCGCTGATTACGCTGTTTTTCAAGCTGCGCGGGCAGATTTGGTGGACGGTGGGCCTGCTGATGGGCTACTGGGCGATTATGGCGCTGATTCCGGTGCCGGGGTATGGCGCGAATGTGCTGACGCCGCAGGGCAACCTGGAAGGGTACATTGACCGGCTGTTTCTGCCGGGGCAGTTCTGCTGCTATATCTTTGGCGATAACGAGGGGTACCTGAGCACGTTTCCGTCGATTGCGACGGTGATGCTGGGGGTGCTGTGCAGCCATCTGATTCACTCGAAAAAGAGCGAGATGTGGAAGGTGAAGGCGCTGGTGGCCGGCGGAGTGGGCTGCCTGATTGTCGGGCAGGTGTGGGGCATCTGGTTCCCGATTATCACGCGGCTTTGGACGAGCAGCTACACGGTGTATTCGAACGGCTGGTGCATGCTGGTGTTTGCGCTGTTCTACTGGCTGATTGATGTGAAGGGCTGGAAGCGTTGGGCGTTCTGGCTGACAGTGATTGGCATGAATCCGCTGCTGATTTACGTGGTGCAGGAGGTCTTTGACTTCAGTCAGGCGTCGAATATCCTGTTTGGCGGGATTGCGAACCATTCGGGATTTCTGAAGGTGCTGATACTGGCGGTAGGGACGGTGCTGGTGAAGTGGCTGTTCCTGTACTTCCTGTACCGGCAGAAGATATTCCTGAAGACGTAGCGTGGAAGAGATAAGCAACAAAGGGCTGCCGAAGGGGAATTCGGCAGCCCTTTTGTTGTGTGGTGGGGAAAGTGTCAGGCGTGTTTGAGGGCCTGGTGATGGGCGATGGCGGGGAGAACGTTGTGCCAGCCGTGGACGCGGGTGTGGGCGGTGTGGGTGCGGTTGTGTGGAGCGTCGAAGAGGAGGCCGGTGCCGCGCATGCCCTCAAAGTGGGCGGGAGTGTCGTCGAGGAGGTAATCGACGTCGAGGACGAATTTTTCGCCGCAGAAGATGATGCGCTCGACGGGAATCTGGGGGACGTAGCGGGCGATCCAGTCGATTTTGTCGCGGAAGGAATCGGGGAATTCGAGGGCGGCGCTGGCGATGTAGACGCGATGCTGGTCGCAGAGCTGGCGCATAACTTCGAGCGAGCCGGGCATGGGGGGCAGAGCGGCGAATGCGCCGGGCTGGTGGAGCATACGGAGGACCCAGGGGCGGTGTTCGTCGGGGACGATGTCGGCGAGTTCGGTGCCGTGCATGTCGTCGGGGACGACGTTGGTTCCGAAGTGGAGGTTGTAGTCGTAGAGCATTTTGCCCAGGGTATCGACGAGCACCTCATCCATATCGATGGCGATGCAGAGCTGGCCGTCCTGTTTACTGTTCCAGTGCAAATTCGTGGTCCTCGGGGTTGGGAAAGGGGGAGGGGGTGCCGGGGCTGCGCTGGGCGAGCGAGCGGGCGGCTAGGGAGAGCTGTACGGC
>Ga0316224_1002529_pt1 | contig 16694 bp, 19 predicted proteins | sample TBH18013metaG_FD_206254 | JGI IMG/M metagenome (GOLD analysis project Ga0316224, IMG submission 206254) | Freshwater microbial communities from Trout Bog Lake, Wisconsin, USA - TBH18013 | ecosystem: Environmental > Aquatic > Freshwater > Lake > Hypolimnion/Profundal zone | place: USA: Wisconsin... | reverse complement strand
TGCCAGGCAGTGGCAAAAGCACTTGGATCGCCAACCAAAACTTTGACTGGAACAAGACAATGGTTGTATCCACGGATGCAATAATTGACCAGCGTGCTGCTGCACAGGGCAAAACCTATTCTGAGGTGTTCCAGGATGAGATCAAGGGTGCCACGGCACAGATGAATCAAAATTTGAAAACGGCTATCGCCAACAATATGGACATTGTATGGGACCAGACAAATCTCACCGCCAAGACCCGGCAGGGAAAGTTGTCCCAAATCCCTAAAAATTATCGCAAGGTGGCGGTTTTCTTCCAGACCCCAAATGAGAAAGAATTGAACCGGCGTCTCCAAAGTCGTCCAGGAAAGACGATCCCGCTCAACGTGGTTGCTAGCATGCTGGCCCAGCTACAGCCTCCAACTGAGGCCGAAGGCTTTGATGAGATTGTCAACACATGATAGCCAATGGACAGGACGAATCGCTGGTCATACTGGCCGAAGAATGTAGTGAAGTGGTGAAAGCCGCGTCGAAAATACATAGGTGGGGAGCTGATAGCAACAACAAGGGCAGGAATTCACTCACGAATCTTGAGGAGTTGATTTTTGAGCTAGGCGATTTACAAGCCATGATTGATATTGTTATTGATCAGTTTGGCATTGATCGGTCTGCCATTATCAACGGTTCACAGCTGAAAAAGAATAAATTGAAAACCTACAGTAGGCATTTGCAGCAATACGGTCGATTGGAAAACTAGAATCATGGGTATGAATAGGCATGATGCAGAATGGTTTCTGCGCTCTGTTAATGGTCAATTCAAGGGTTTTGAGACGAGACATCCTCAATCTATCATACCTCCATTATGGGGTCTAAATCCGCACACCCTTACGGCATCTGACTCATACAACTATAATCGAGCCATTGAATGCGCCATCGTAAGCATTCCAATTGACGGTATACAGCGGCTAATAGAGTCATTTAGAAGGAAGTCCCATCCAACGGATGACGACCTGGCCATGCTACACGCTAAGATTGAATTATACGAAACGGATCCATATTTCAAACAGTTGTATGATACCATGAATACCTATTTGCAGTTAAAGATGGGATAGTTTGTCTTGGATTGTATGCAGCCTTAATATGCCATGTAAATCTTACCAATGTTTATAAATAGTCCTGTGTAGAAAAATCCTGCATAGGAGCCTGATAACATGCCAAAGTTGCTGCAAAGATTGTTTGTTTTTATAGCTATTTTTGCAGCCTTTTCAGCCTCCGGACATATTGCCATGTACTTGGAAGCATGGCATAATAATCTGATCGCAAGCTCAGCTGTGTTTGGGGCAAGTTTTATTAGCATGTTAGGAACCGGCGCAAAAATTTGGTACGATATATTGGCATAGACGCCATTGCTTTACCTAATCTTTGTGATTATAATCGACACAATGAGGAACTATAACCATGGCATCTACATTAGTACTTAATGCTGACTACAGTCCATTGAGCATCATACCCATCAGCTCGATTTCTTGGAAAGATGCAATTAAAATTTCATTCCTGGGTCATGCAAAGCCAATTGAATATTATGAAGATTGGCAGGTAAAGAGCCCTAGCATATGTTTGGATGTTCCGTCGGTAATGGTATCAGAGACCTATATCAAAAAGAAACATGGTGTTCGATTCTCAAGATTTAATCTTTTGCTTCGCGATGGGTTTACCTGCCAGTATTGCAGCAAAAAGCTAGATTTGATAGATCTAACCGTGGATCATGTTGTTCCGCGTTCAAGAGGTGGCAAGACCAATTGGGAAAATATCGTCTGTGCTTGTTACGTCTGCAATACGATCAAAGGGCATAAAACACACATGAAACCAATTAAAAAGCCAATCAAACCTGATTATTGGGAATTAATAGACAATGCTCGTAAATTGCCTGTAAAGGTTCCAAGCGAAACCTGGATCAAATATCTTGGCTGGGACGAGTCTTTAATAACCATCAGTAGCCCAAACAAGGACTAAATTGACTTATACAGCCATTTTATGGCAATATTTTAGAGACTATTAGGAGATACAAATGAGCAGCCTACCAATATCCGATTCCCAGCAGCCGCCTTCAATTTCAATTTCAGATTTACAAAATCTGCTGATTGTGATCGATCTAGCAACCACACGCGGAGCATTCCGCGGTCCTGAACTCAGCCAAGTTGGGCAGGTTTTCGACAAGTTAAACCAGTTTCTACAAAGCGTAGCACCAACTGCCGATCCTGCAACACAGCAGCCTACACCGCCGGCACCTGTTCCGCCTGCGCCACAGCCAGTTGTAGCAACCACGCAGCCTGTTATGCAAATGACACCTCCGTTTACTCCAAAGGTAGGTATCTAACATGAGCGATATGACAGGGATGATCAAGCATGTTGGCATGCTAAACAATACTGGAAAGAACGTGGTGGTTGTATACATGCAGTTGCCAGGCGATCCTAACCATGCATTGGTGGTAGATACGGATGCTTTGCCTGATAACTACAACGATAGCCTGCGTAGGGTAGTGGAAAGCACCGAAGGTCAGCAAAGCCAGAATTTAGCTGAGGTACTGGCTCGTCGTATGAGCCCAGATGGCAGCAATACCACGCTGTTGAACAAGTTCCATAGCGCAGGACGTTTGCAAAAGGTTCCAACCAGCTTGATAACGATGACTCCGCGCAAAGGTGTTCGCTGGCCTCTAACTGAAGTGCTGCAAGCAATGGAAGCCATTAAGGAAACAACACCGGATGGATTTGATGACCTAGATCCGGAAACAAGAGCAGCAGTAGCAGCTGATCTTAAAAAGTTCAATGTTCATGCAAATAATATACAAGGGGAAGCAACGGCTGATAGAAAGGACGAAGCAGTTGGCCTCATACGCCAAGCTGAATTGCTTGAGTCCGACGCACAGAACATGCGCGAGCGTGCATATCGAATGGATCCTAGCCTGCGCAAGGCATCCAAACCCAAGCAACCAGCACCTGCATCATTGGAACCACTGCCCATTCTAAACGACCAGGCACCTGCCAAGGCAAAATCAACCAAGAAGGCAGCTGGCCCAGCACCTGTTGCTACCACGGCACCTGATAAGCCAACGAAGGCTGCTAAAAAATCAAAGGTAGCATGATAATATGAGTGAATCCAGGCAGATTATACTTGACGAGATATCAGGAGAGCGTGATCGCCAATATAATCTGCCTGGCAGTGAATATGATCAGAAGCACACCATGAACGACTGGATAGCAATTGCTGGCCAGTATCTTACACGCGGAGCCGACCGCAAGCATATCAAATCAGATTATCAAGAACAACGGCAAGCTTTGATAAAGTCGGCAGCGGTGATTATTGCAGCTCTAGAACATCTAGACCGCAAAAATCAACCGCAACCTGCAAAATAATTTACTCAGATCCACTATTCAAGAATCGGAAGTTGGCAATCAATTCCTGCCTTGCGCTTTCGGCTACTTCTCTGTGTTCTTTTTGTGTGCCATTTTCGCAACGCAGATCGCAATAGTGTATCCAGGATCTTAATGATCCAGCCATGTAAATCCTAGAGGCTGTTAAGCCTTCGGGTAGGACTGAACGAGCTTGTTCTTTTGCAATACCATGGTCAATTGCCCAGTTGTATGCACGCTTGGCCACAAGCAATACCTCGTCCTGTAGACCGTTCCAGTCATCCTTGAGATTTTCATCATCCGTATCGATGCTGTTTTGGCGGTTTTTCGTATCCTGTAAGCGTGCTTCTCTTAAAGACCATCCCATGTCCTTTGTTGGATCGGCATATCTCTGGCTGAATTCTTGGAAACTGAAACTACGATGACGTAGGATCTGCCTGGCAATGTCGCGCGTGGTATCAATCTGCATGGTAATGCTGACCATCTCAAACGGTGACCAATGCTTGTTGCGTATCAGATATTTCAACAGTTTTTCGGATGTTTGCAGATTCATCTGATTGCCAGGATTTGAAACCCTAGCGGTATAGGCAATGAAATCCTCCGCGGTGTCTATGCCTTCGATTAGGGGTTTACTGATCGAAATAATTTTCGCACTGTTCATATGATAGCTCCATTAATATCTAATGATAGAGCTTGTCATAACGTCCAGTCAACTTAGTCTGCCAAAGGCTTTTTTCGAACACGGCGGCGCCTGGAGGCCACCATGGCCTCAACCATTTTAGCCGCCTCTATTTCAATGTCTTCCATGAACTTGTTGGTCCAGCGGTTTACATCTCGTTTGATTCGTGTAAAGTCTATGTTAAGCGAACAGCTAAAAATGTCGCTGTTTTCCATACCAATTTCTTTTTGCCTGGCAACCATCTCTGTGAAATCTTCGGCGGATACTTTAAAACGCGATCCGCTTTTTGTAACAATGATTGCATCTTTTATGTATTTTAATGGCGGTGGTTCTGATTCTAGTATCAGATCATCGAAAATCATATCCCACCCATCTTCGTTTGACTTGGACCTAGACATGATCATCACCTCTCTGGTTGTTACAAGAATATTTACCATTTATCCCTGAGCTTCTGGAAATGCAAAGATCATTATAGGCGTTAATACATATCGTATACCACACAAAACATGGGATTTTCATTTTAAAAATGAAGTATTATCAACGAGATAGATAGACCAAAGAAGTTAAGCTACATCAGAGTATTTTGCTTGAAAAAGTTGTTTAAGCCAGCTAAAATCGTTTATGAATAGAATATTGTCATGTTGATTTTGGTACCAGGACCCTGCGTCTTGTGCTCCTAGCTTGCACCAATTGGCAAATTGAACTTCGCTTGTGGGGTTTTTCCATAAATCAAGACGTGCCACGGATTCCGTATCATTTGGATTGATATGAATATTATGCATTAATTTTAGGCACTCTCTAAATGCACTTTTCCAAGATTCGAATGGACTCGAGTTGAACATGGTGGTGGCCACGGTATGATTGATGATTTTAATTTGTCCCACACTGGTAGTGTAGTCCAACCATGATCCTTGGTATTCCAATACCTTGATTTTAGGCCATAACTTTACAGCACCGTACCCGTATTCAAGCCCGTTAACAGGATTGCGTGTGTACCAAACATGTATGAAATCGCGCTCATAAATGCTGGGAAAATAGTCAAATTGCCACAAGTCGTCCACTATCGTATCGGCATCAACTGTCCAAAACATGTCGGTAGAAGATTGTTGGGCGCAGGCTCTATGTGCGTTATCTATACCTTTAATCCCATCTATACGCTTTGCATGAGGAAATCTGCTGTATAGTTTTGCCCAGTTTTCATCCGCATTTGGTTCATTGTAGGAAACGAAAAATATATCAAATTTTTCAACAAATGTAGCGTCAATCTCATCGCAGATTTTAATTTGACCATACAGGGAATCAAAGTCCAAAACAGATCCGTGGTATGTTTTTGCAAGATCACAAGGCCATAATTGCAAGCTCATTTCATATGGATTGATAGGTGCATGGCTGCCAGGATAACTGACCGGATACAAATGCAGATAGTTGGTATCATAATTTTCTATTTCCACAGAAAAATCCCACCGGTCACCAAAATCAACATGACCGGGAACGATCCAAAACATTTTTGTAAAACTATCCGAGGCACAGGATGAGTATGGATTGGTATAGGATTGAGTTTTGCGTGCGTGCGGATACCTATCCTTTAAGTTCTGCCATCCATCTTTGTTCTGTCCTATATAAAAAATATCATACATTTCTTGTGGCCATAAAATGTGCTATCTGTTCGTTTGGCATCCAAGGTCGTGGAGGATTCATATAGACACGTTTAAAAAATTGAGAATCTTCCGCGCGCATGATGGTGATATCAAGGCCAATCTTTGTCTTGATTTCTGAGCCAAGTCTGGTGCATCCATCATACGGATCGTCATTTTTTGTTTGATCCCATAGCTGCTGCATCTGGTCGTAATCGCTGATAATGGAATGGTCGTCATTTGTAAGCATGGCCAAGTGCGTTCCCATTCTAGCACCATACATGGCCCAGATTCCGTTTTCAACATCCTGACCTACGCTTGACCAAATACATAGACGGTTGATGTTGCCATACCATATTTTTTTATTGAATTCCTGCACTGATACCCTGGATCCGCGATCCAAACACATTTTAACACCTTCGCGGAAACCGCTGCGCCAAGCCTGTTGTGGGGTAGAATTTGGATGGCTAGTGCTGTAACATCCGTTGACCTCATGATACCGTGCATCCCAACAGAACTCAACTGATTTTCGCGGATCATCCGCATTCTCATGGCTTTTCATTTGCCTTACGAACTTTTTGCTCCACAATTTAAGGCCGCCGTTGCCATATACCAAACCATTTATGTGATTTCTGCCTGCCCAGGTCCAGGCATGGTCATCCTGATGGGCGGCGATATCCATCGTTAGATCCAAAAACTCAGGATATATTTCGTTGTCGCCGTCAACTGTTATAAAAAAATCAGTATCGCTTGCGTCAGCACAGGCCAGGTGTGCGGAATCAAATCCTTTTATTCCATGCACGCGCTTTATCCACGGGGCGATGTCTGCTGCTTTGGAATAAAGAAGTTCAGCGTTTGGCTCATCAAAGCTTAAAAAGACAAAATCAAAAGAATCTATTCTGTGCTGCACTTTGATTATCCTAGATAATAACTGTATGATGTTGCAGATTTGATCATTATCATAAGCTGCCCATCTTCGATTAATTTTGTCAAATCCCAAGTATTGATTAACCAGCTGGGATCATTTTTCATGGTCATGTAAAGCGTTGCGTTGCAGGTTAATCCGCCCTGGGTTATTTTTATTGCATCGATATCTATGTATATAGGTGACTGTGGTGGGTTGGTTGATAGATCACGAAAGTTTGACAATTGTATAGGGGCGTGTAATAAAGGTGGTTGAGCTTTTTTAGTTAGGCATAACGACTCTCCTACGGTCTCGATTTGCCAATCTTCAAACTTTTCCTTGCCATGCATGAAATCTTCCGCCAGTGAAAGATTGATTTCAACGGTTTCGCCGGATATTTCTTTCCATGATATGCGTTTTATTGCGCAGGTAGTTGGATCATATTTTATCCAAGCTTTTGTCATTTTTGCACCAACAATTCGTATGTCTTTATTATATCATCTGTTAGGAATTCTTTGACATGATAATGCAATGGGTATACCTGCCTATGGTTACCAATTTTCAATGAGCCATTTGGACTCATGTATGTAGTTAAATGGTCCAACCAATTGTCTGTTATCGTTGTTACGTTCCAGTTTTGTAGACGGCTTTTCATATGCGTAAAAGTTGGACAAATTTTTGGGACATAAGATGACTGATCCAGATCCATTATTTTCATTGCCAACGCAAATGCAACATCCGTGCTGAAATATTCTGGCCTTGTACTGGGCTCAAGCATTGTCTCAAAAAACTTTTCCCAGTTCCACGTTATGTATTTGGCAAGCTCAAAGAAATCAAACACCTCCTGGCTTTTTCTAAAATACATAAATGCTGTGTAGATGTTTGGCAGTTGATTCCCGGTGAAAACTTTACGGCAATAATCGCTTTTGATTAAGTCGCCGCGCCAATCCAGCACGGTATTGGCACAGATTACATGCTTGTCCTGTTGTGCTAGATTTTCCCACCATCTGCTTATGTCATTGAAGAAAAGCATATCGCAATCGAGCTTTATTGTTTCGTCGTATGGAGACATCCATGCTGTCTTCCATTCGTTTTCTAGTTTCCAATCCTTATCTGCTGCATTATCGCCCCAAGGGATTTCTATTATTTGATCAAATGCCCATGCGTACCTGGCATCAACCGTTGTGCCGGGAGTAATGGCGATTGACAAACCGGAGATTGCAGTTTGGCTGTGTTTCAGGCTTAATGCGAGCCCATATGCAAGTTTTACATAATCAACGGTGTCCGTGTTTTGGGCAATTGTAAAAAACCCTTTGGTGTTATCAGCTGATGGCATAGTTGATTATCCTCGATGCCATGCGTCCTATGGCCCATTTATTCATAATGTGTATGTTGGTGTTGATTTTATGCAGCCTAAAATCTCCCTGTGCCGGCTCGCTTATAAAGATCGCAGTACCATTGTTAAACCAAATCAAATCATCATTCTCTGTAGCTACCATCATATGGCCAACGGGCAATGGTTTTATGATGTTGCACTCAACCTGGCCAGACAGCATGTGCAAGGCAACACTTAGGGCATAATCGTTGCGAAAATATCCACTTGCTGGAAAATCATACAAATTCTGGTAATATTTGTAGTTGTTTTTGATGTGTTTCATTGTATCAAATATGCTGCGCGATATATCATTCTTCTTAAAATAAAATACGGTAGCCCAATACATTGGTATGCCGAAATTGCCAATTCTTTTGCCAAATCCCCCAAGATCTTCAACATGGTTCAAATCAATAACGGTATTGTTGACCATGATATCCTCGGATGATCCCCATACTGCATCAAGCCTAGCATCTAGAACCAAATAATCAGCATCTATTAGTATTGTTTCGTCAAATGGGCTTAGATCAAAACTGTCTGAGCGATTGGTATTATAGTATGGGGCTGCTTTTTTTGAATACCTGGTGTCAAAAAAAGTCCTACCATCAACATCTCGTTCGATGTCCGTTATTATAACATGATCAAATGCTCGATTGACCAAGTCTAATCCATGCTGGCTAACCATCCAATTATAGGTATCCCTTACAGTTACTAGGGCGGTTGAGTTTATCTTTAGATTTTTTTTAATAAGCAATCCACAACATATGGCCATTTGCCCATAGTCAATTTCCGTATTATTATAGGCATGGATAAGATATCCGCAGCTCATTAAGCATCATCCCTAGATATCTCACCGAACTGGTCAGCCGTTGATCGGGCCTTTTTTAATTTTGCATATTCATTATGGTAATAATTGGTTGCAGTGAAATAACAATTTAGCAATTCGTTATGGAACTGTGGTAAATCGACGATTTCGGTGGGGTTACCGTTTTCATCTATTAAAACAACAGAAGAGTGTCCCTTATCCATTATTAATTTGGTAAATGTAATGAGCTCGCGTGTAGCTTTAAACAGACCGCCGTTTACTGCCACGGTAATCATGGTATCAACTTTGATCTTGATGTTTGATTTTATGTTTAATAGATTCAAACGAAAGTTTGATGCATCTAATGCTTTTTGCAGGCGTTCGTCCATGGTAGATCTCCTACCATATTATTGTGGATCTTTAAGTATCTAAGCAATTATTATAATGGTGTGGTTGTGACATAGGTTGGAACTGTTATTGACAACACATCGGCTGCCAGTTGTTGAACCGTGCTGGTTAATGTGCCATCAACTGTGTCATAAGATGGCAAATTGGTGGCAAAAATTGCTTGCAGCCTGATTACCGTTCCGTTGCCGCCATTTAGACCTGCTATGTTTTCGGCCCTTGCCTGTAAGGTATAGCTGGCAGATGTGTAGCCATACGCTGATCCATAGTGGGTAAAAATGGTTTGGAACGTGCCGGTTAATCCGTAGTAACCAATTGGATAGACAGTGCCGCCTGTTCCTGTGTAGGTGGTGGCAGTTGATCCAAATTTGATGGTTCCCATTTGTGCAAGCATATCTGTAAATGCATAATCAATATGCGACCCTGTACCGCCCGTACGGCTTGCGGATACGTAGATATGTCCGCCTGTATTATAAAAATATCTCGCAAGATCTTCGCTTGAAAATGTTTGGGTAAATTGATGTGTGACTGAAACTGACCAAGGTGTTGTTAGCTGGCTTGTCAGTTCTGCGGATACCGCCATTTGAGTGATGTCATACAAAAGCCTGTTTGCATCCAACGTTGTAATCAATGTTGGTAGATCTGGACGGCTGCCCGTGCCATTTTCAGCCTGTATCACACTACCTGCTGAGGCATTTGGTGGTAAGGTTAACCCGCTGCCTGTCTGTATATTGATAACTGACATTGATGCATAAAGATAGTTCCATTGTGCAGCGGCAATAACGGATCCGGCCGTAACCGCTGGTAACACCGTGGATGTTTGGCCGTAACCTCTTGATCCGTAGCCAACGCCAACGAGTGCTGCTATAGCATTTGTTGCTGCGGTACTGCCTGGGTACGCTGTATTAGGTGCTTCTGCTCCACGGAATCCCATGTAGTCAGCCGCTGCTATAGGTTGGCCAACGGCATACGTCATATTAGTTCTTGCCTATCACTATTTCAATTGTATCAATGCCTGACGAATCTTTGTTCACAAGTGATCTTCCGAGTATTGCCAGTAAGCCAAAACTTGGCTCATATGCACAGGCACAGCCTTTAACCGAGCTAGCCATCAATCGCTGCCCTTTTTTCACAGGGCCAACCACACGACAAGGCACACGGCCGGTCATGGCAACCGCTGGATGTGTTGCATCATTACCTGCATCTGAATTCATCAAATATGCTGGGTTCGTTGAAACCACGCCAAATACATCATCCGTGCCTTGCAAGGTTGTTGCGGTTATCTCGGCCTCTCCGCCCAAACATACAACAGTACCCGGGACAAGCTCCTCATCAGCATGGTATCTTTCTGCAACGTCAGCATATAGCGCCGATGATGCCTGTCCTATAAAGTTCACCGCATACATGTTGGCAAATCTAAACGATGCACTGCCCATGTTGTAGAGATTATCAGCTACAGGCAGATTGTTTTTATTATTGGTGAAATCTATGGAGGAATTAGTGCCCGAATTAGCAACTGCTGTGCTAAAATTAAGACCTGGATAAATCGTGGTAAATCCGGGTACGGTAGTTGTAAATTGAGCATCCGCACTGAAAATAGCCAATAATACTCCACCTAATATGATTTCCCAAACGTCGTGATTGGTCGAAGAAGTATCAGTTATTCTTGCGGCCTGCAACGCACTTGCTGACGGAATTGACGGGTTTATTGGATCGGTATTGATTTGGCTGGCTAGAGGACCGACTATATCCCAATTGGTACCATCCCATACCTTTAATTGCAGATTTGTACTATCATACCAAAGTGCACCTTCTTGTGCACCTGCACCTGGCGGCGAAGGATAGATGACTGTATTCAGTACTATCCATGCCGTGCCATTATAGACTTTAAGCAGTTGTAGAGAAGGGTTATACCAAAGCTGTCCAATAACCGGTGCTTGAGGTGCACTGGTATTGGAGAAGTTCTGCATTATCCACAGCATATCTTGGTTGACGGATTCTCCGTAGTTAAGATATCCCCTGCCAGGCATGGCAATCGATGTTGAAGTGTCAAGTGCTCCGTCGGCTATGGTGGTAGCTAGCGTACCATTGTAGTTGAAAATATTAGTGGCCATTGGCGATACCCTTGTTTATGATGCTGTATTTATCCATATTTACACCGTCTGTATTCTGATGGTGTAGACAATCTCAATTTGCCTGTTAAGGCTTTTTTGAACAGGACTAAACACCACATGTGTCAGCAACAGTCCGTTTGCATCAGTACCAGTTGCTGCATCAGTTGCGTTGTAGGCTTTTAAGCCCAATTCGTTAAAGACATATGTTCCGGTTATGTTTGTGGTATTGTCAAATGCCTCCTGTCCGGCAGGCTGTCCCAGACCCAAGGTACATGTAACGATCACGTCGCTATAAGTGGTACCTGATACATGTGCGGTTGTCATGTAGTTTTGGCTAGGATTAGGGTTCAACGGACTTAAATCGTCCACACACTGGAAATATGTTTCATTGTATAACTGCGCCGATGTGCCAACCACGTTTGGTGGTAGATATGTTATGGTACCCGTACCGCTTACCGTTGCAGCCCCATTGCCAAAGCACATGTTCTGTATCCACCCATCGGGACGATTGGCAATGGTTTGTGCTAGAGATATAGAAAAGTTTTCGTAATTTATGCTATTTTTTTTAGAAACTAATAATAATGGATCATTAGGATTAGTGATATCTCTAATTTTTATATAGCCTTGTATGCGATTTTTTAATCCATCTTCAAACATTTTTAACCCTTCCGCCCTTGCCATTTCCATATTTAACGGTAATGAACCCACCATTAGAATTATATAATTTGCCAAAGGATAAACCGTTTTCTCTGCAATAAGACCTGAGCGACTTAGTTACTACAATTGTACCATCGGGATATGTTATATTCCATACCAATGCGTTATGATTTTTTGATCCAGACATGCCTTCGCGATGTTTTTGCCGTATTTTTCGAGAATTTTCAACGCCGTGTATATCTTCTAGTTTTTTACCTTTTTTAGCCTTGCTCATTTTTTCTTTTGTTTCAGGTGATTGTAATCTACCTGTTCTAGAATCTATCCATTTTTGTGAAACAATTTTCTTTTTTTTGTGCTTCATGCCTTTTTTTCCGCCGGCAGGAGCATAAATATCTGTCAAATTATAATAAGTTTCATCGTGTTTCACATTGAATTTTTTTAAATATTCTGCTTCTATACACCTTAATTTTTTATTGTCAATTTCTTTAAACCACTCAATAGTTTCCTTAGTAAAATGATCATACCCGATACGATTTATATCAGATTTAAGATTTTTACTTGATCCAAGATACATTGTATTATCGTTTTGATCACTTCCTATATATTGATATGGCAATATTCCAAGATCTTTATTAAAATGATTAATAGTTATATAGATACTTGGCATATGCCACCCTCATAATTAATCGCATTCATCTTGTCAACCAACACCTCTCCCGAAGCTTTGTCGCGTATTAGAACATGCCCAGTAATTGATTTGCGTAAAAATTCATCCATGTGGTTTTTCTCATCATGCTCGCTGGTTAACTAGAATTTTGCCCGTGTCTAGATCTCGTATTTTAACGTTACCATAGATCATTATTCCTAGGTCTTCGTCTTTGGTCTTTTCAGACGTTTCTTTTGAAGGGGTATTTGCCATCATCTATTTATCCACCTGCAGGATGCTCTAAAAGGAATAATCCAAGGCTAGAATTGCTATATTGAAGTCCATTTGGAGTGGGTACCCACGAATAGCCATTGGGTATTTGCACCTTGCTCCCTGCGTCAATTACGTTTGACAATATCCTATGGCTTAGCATTGTGTCATAGCCAATTTGATTGAGCGCTATTATCTGAACATTGTTTACACCGGTTGGAGGAGCCTTTTTTATAAACTCCACGTAGTGTCCTGCAGGATGACCCCGAGGATTGGTTACGAATATATAATCCACGTTTTGTACCTGGAGTTGACTGTTGACAAACACCGTGGTGGAAATGGCCTGAGCTGCGCCCTCGGTTGCAAAGATAGTTGCAGATCCGTTGCCATTATAATACAGGGTATTATACAATGTCTGCGGAGCTCCGGATGTTCCAAGCCTGTTTCGGGCAATACCCGCTAGGTATGCACGATTTGGATATTCATTGGTTGGTGCGATTTGTACCTCCGTGAAGCTGATGAGTTCGTCGTTGATATAAACCAGTCCCGGGGATCCCAATTGCGGACTACTCAATGCTGTGGCATCCGCAACCAGTATGGTGGTGCTGTACGTGTAAACATTGCTCAACAGGAATGTCTGGCTGCTCTCTCCGAGAGCAGTTGACAATGTTGCATCCCAACCAGTGGTTGTACGCCATGCTATGGCAGGAGCATTCGGCAGTCCTGTCATGTAACTGATGACCACAGGAGTCGATGTTGTCCATCCAGTTTGATTTGGTATTATAACGGCTACACCTGCAGGTGAACTGACATCCCAGTAGTACGTATCCCAGCCTCCGGCACCCCATCCATCTTCGGCTGGTACGGTTTCCAATGTGTAATTGCGTTGAGGAACCTGCAACATGTTATTATACCAAACCTGTATCGTACCAAGATCGTAAGGATTGCTTGACAATTTATAAAATTCGCTGCTGTTTGCATTGAATTCATCGGAATGGAAATTATAGTCTATGTCCTGCGTATAAGTGGTAACTATAATCGTATCGCCATTAATTATCGAACCGTTTAGGAATGTGATGGTGTTGCCAGATATGGTGTAGTCTGTGTTAGATTTGATGCACACCAATGTGATAATGGCATTATCAATCGGTGGGGCTGCAAACAATAGTATGCCATTTGTGATGGTATAGTTTGAAGGTGACTGTAATGTGTCATCCAAATAAACCTGTAGCGACACTGCGGACGCAGTGTCCACATTTATGATAAAGCTAACACTGTACCCGTTGCCGGTCCAGCCCTGCATTATGGGAGGAGACATCAACAACCCATTCTTACGCACCAATGTGGACACATAAACAGGTTGGGTGCTGCCAGGTGCAACAATGTCATATGTCAACATACTTTGATTTGTTATGTCGATCACCGTTTCTTTTACAATTGAGAAGTTGTTGTTTGCAAATTTTGCAATAATGATTGTTGCTCCGTAGTCAGGCGCAGAATCCAATCTAACCCCGTTGGATAGCCATGTATACGGAACTATGATACCGTCAACATTGACCATGACACCGTTAACGGTGGGATTTACTCCGGGTATCACATAGTCAACCGTTACACCATCGCCAATGTAATTGTACAGATTAAAGTCGTCTGTCCATGCCAGATTGAACATGGCATTTTGACCGCGACCGCTGGTGGCAGATTGTGCAACCGGTTGCTCTGGCAATCGTGGATAAAGTCCTGCGTTGACCACACTGGTGCTTACGACGCTGTTTGATGCACCAACCTTGGTGACTTGCACAACTGCTGGTGGCACGTTTGGCGGATAGGCTATATCAGCCGACAAGGTTATCGTATCACCCACTGCATATCCGTTGCCGCCTGAAACCACATATGCATTGGACACTGAGCGGCCGCCGCCGCCAAATCCAATGCATGTTACATACAATATCTGCCCTGCTGTAGGTGTTGTAATAAACACCATTCTGTTTGTGTCATAGTTGATCACCACGTCTCCAGTCACACCTATCTTGAGAGGCGTTCCGTTCAAATATGCCATTACCGCTTGATCGCTCTGCGGTGTTATTACCAGATCGTATTGATCCGTCACTCCGTCGGTTAGATATGCTCGATTTGATACCAAAGGCCTGCTGCTGATTTCCACCGAATACGTGTCCATGGTCAAGCAATCTCTAGGCAACATAGGAAATAGCTCTTCCGGATGGTTGTCATCCACATAAGGTTGCACAAACTCATAACCATCGTAAATCGTGTCACTTGCATTAGAAGCAGCTTCGCCAAAGGTTGTACCAACGTAAAGAATATAAATGTTTGGTATTGCGCTGCTGGCAGGAGGAACAAGGAATTGTATATTGCTGCAATCCCAATCTATAACTATTGTTGCATTGGCACCGAACCCTGGATATGCCACGGGATATGCCGTGCTATACGGACCGGGGGTCACCACTGAGTACGATCCTTTGCCAAGTATCTGTACGGCGGTAATGCTGCTGTCGATTACCGCCGTAACCTGGAGCCTGACCGGTACAAGATTGCTGCCGCCAACTATGTTGATCTGATCGCCAACTGAGTATCCTGAACCTCCGTTTACCACATAAGCATTGGTGGCAAATGTCGGAACGTACCAATCTACTCCATAAAGCCTGAGGCTTCCGTCTGACCACACTACCAAGCTGTTTGGATTCTGTGCTCCACCTAATAATGGAAAGGAAACCGTTGTTCCGTTGCCGATTGCTACATCGTAGTTTGGTATTTGGCCTCCTTGTATTATTTGATCAAGATATTGATTTACGATATCGGCGTTAGCATCCCAACCGAGCAAACCTCCCCACGGACCGGCATCCCAGCCCGGATCGGCCTTGAATCCAAGATTGCCAATGGTCTGTCCTTTGTATACCACGCCTTGCATGAGGTTGCTTATGATGTTTGGTATCATACTAGGAGTTGGTGAATAACTCTCGTCTATTCTGCTCAGCGCACCGAAGTTTTGACCAATGCTTTCGCTTGGCCATTCAACTATCGGCCACGATCCGTCCCAGCCGGGTACCAGCGCCGGTGTGCTGATTCTGTCAAATACTATCTTGGTAGACAGATTTCGTATCAAGGAAGGATCGATATACTGCTGTTCATTTAGATATTGTGCTGGAACATAGTTGTTGTACCATGCTTGGTATGTTTCATAATATTCAAGCCCCTCTAAATTAGACGAGGTAACGCTGATATTTCCTGGAGATATAGCAACGTTCGGCGTGTTAGCCGTGAGATAGCTAAACGGTACATCAAAGTCTACAACTGCTACATTACCAGTATCGTTGGCGCTATAGCCATTTATGTACGCTTCTATTTGGGCGTGATAAGGCTTCGCTTCGTTGATGTATCCTAGAATGCTTTCTGTGTTATCCACTGCAAGTATGGGAGTTGGCAGCAACTGCTGATTAAATCCGGTAAAGACCATGTTGCTGGTCTTGAATATCCAGTCAACTTGCAATTGCTCCGCAACGACGAAATTGGTCATTGCAAAGAATAGGGTGTTTAATTCTATTGAGTTTGGACCTGGGTATATTGCGTAGTATATGCCATCAATTATATTTGCAAAAGCGGTTGACGCATTATCATCAAAACTTGGCGAAGGATTGAATATCAACGATGTTCCGGCACCATCAAATGGTGATCCATCAAAACCGCCGGTGGTTTCCGCCCATCGATATACCGTAGGCAGTACCTGCACGCTACCATTTTGTTGTGCTACCAGTGTCCAGACCCCGCCTAGATATGCATACCACTGCCAGTTACCGTCGCCG
>Ga0316224_1002528_pt1 | contig 16701 bp, 16 predicted proteins | sample TBH18013metaG_FD_206254 | JGI IMG/M metagenome (GOLD analysis project Ga0316224, IMG submission 206254) | Freshwater microbial communities from Trout Bog Lake, Wisconsin, USA - TBH18013 | ecosystem: Environmental > Aquatic > Freshwater > Lake > Hypolimnion/Profundal zone | place: USA: Wisconsin... | reverse complement strand
CTACGATTGGTGAACTTTTTTCCTGAGTTGAGCTTTTGTCCATATTATTTCCTTATTAGAGATGTATCCTTTTTTAATGTTGTCGAGTCCCGGCCTGCTTTTTTTGCTGAAAGGGAATCCTTTTTTATATTTTCATTCTTTATACCAATAACCTGATTGGCATATTTAATATTGATCATTTTGTATACGTCCCAACCCACCCGTGGCAATGCTTTTTTATAAAATACCAGCAGGTTATGAAATTTGACGTCTAATGAATCTGCATTTCCTAGCAAGATCCGGTTGTTTCCAACACGCGGTATCAATTCAATTTCGTGGTCCTTATTTACATAGATCTGTGCTATTTGAGCGTCCCAAAGCGAATCTTTCCTGATAAAGTCGACTGTCTTAAACAACTCCAGTGCCATGGCGGTGTGCAGGGTATCAACGCGATTGGCAAAAAGCTCATCGATATACCCGTTAGCAACCAGCACCCTTGCGGTAAAGTTTGCCGAAAGCGGCATCTTTAAACCATGCTGATCCACATAAAAATCCTGATCGAAACGGTTCATTACCCGCAAAATTGGCTGCCGCTGACTAATCACAATGTTTATTATACCATCCATATCAGCATAAACCTTTGCATATTCGATAAAAGGGTTTCCCTTTAGTTTATTTTGCAGATCATGAATATTAATGGTCTCCATTCTGTGTCCGATTAACGCATGGCTGTGTATCTGTAAAATATCGTCAACCTCGTCCCGGTCAATAAAATACTGATTACCGGGTATGAAAACTTTTACGTCCTTGCAAACTACCTCTGCTTTTTTTGTTTCGATAAAACTCATCAGCACAATCAGTCCACCCAGGCTAACGGCCCAGGCAAACCCGATTAACAGGCGTTTCCATATTCGCTTTTTAAACATCCTCCAATGCGTGTTTTAAAGGTTGTATCAACTGGTCAATATCTCCGGCACCTACAGTTAAAAGCAGCCCGGGCCGCTCATCACTCACTATGTCTATTGCCTCCTGCTTCCCTGCCCTGCGTTTATTTTCTAATTTCATCCGATCAAGTATCATATCGGCATTTACCCCTTCAATCGGTAATTCACGGGCAGGATAAATGTCGAGCATAATAAGTTCATCCGTCAGGTCAAGTGCCTCGGCAAAACCATCAGCAAAATCGCGGGTACGGGTGTATAAATGCGGCTGAAAAATTGTGGTGAGTTTTTTATCGGGATACAATCTTTTAACCGACCTTATACAGGCTTTTAATTCTTCGGGATGATGGGCATAGTCATCAATATAAATCTGGTGATCGTTTTTTATGATGTACTCAAAACGACGCTTCACCCCTTTAAATGAGCCTAAAGCGCTTTTTATCGCATCCGCCTGCACACCTAACAGTAAGGTTGCTTCAATGGCTGCTACTGCATTTTCAATATTATGCAAACCTGCAATACCCAGTTTTATATTGCTGATGGATGTATTGTTATTCTTGAAATCAAAATAAAAATCGCCGTTTTCAATCCTTATGTTCGATGCGTTTGCATCGGCATCGGCATCAACCGCATAGGTAAAACCGGTTTCTAAAGGCAACCCTATACGATGGATAAGTTTACCCCCGGGTTTTATTTGCGAAGCAAACAGTTTAAACGAATCGGTAAGATGCTGGTGATCGCCATAAATATCAAGGTGATCGGCATCCATTGAGGTTATAATAGCAATATCAGGATACAATGTAAGGAATGAGCGGTCATACTCATCAGCCTCAACTACCACAATATTGTTTTTGCCATACAGTACATTGCTTTGATAATTGGATGAAATACCACCCAGAAATGCAGAACAATCCTTACCCGAATCTTTTAGAATATGTGCCACCATGGTGGATGTTGTAGTTTTGCCATGTGTACCGGCTATCCCGATAGTAAACATACCTTTGCTGATAATGCCCAGCACCTGCGAACGTTTAAAGAGTTCAAAACCTTTATCGCGGAAAAAATTTAAAATGGCAGAATCTTTTGGGATAGCCGGGGTGAAAATGATCAGCGTTCCCGGATCCGGTGTGCGGAAACTGAGTGGAATCCATTCTTCACTGTCACTGAAAATAACCGGGATCCCTTCCCTGTGCAACTCATTGGTTAAATCAGTTGATGTTTTATCATAACCGCAAACAACACAACCTAAATGATGGAAATAGCGGGCAAGACCACTCATACCAATGCCGCCTATGCCAATTAAATAAACCCGTTTTATGTTGCTTAATTCCATTTTTTTATCTTGATTTCACCGATTGTTTTTTGATTTCACCGATTTATACTATGAATTATGATTATCAACTATCCTTTGGCCAATTTCATTACTTCTTTTGCGATAACTTCATCTGCATCAGGCATAGCCATTTTGCCTATATTCACGCTTAACCTTTTCTGGGTTTCAATATCATTTAAAAGCTCCAGTGCTTTATCTACCAGGTTTGCTTCAGCATCTCTGTCCGCAATGAACAGCGCTGCATTTTCCTCTACCAGCGCCAGTGCGTTTTTGGTTTGATGATCTTCAGCCACATTTGGCGAAGGCACCAGCAGCACCGGTTTTTTAATGACACATAATTCCGCAATAGTCCCGGCTCCGGCCCTTGATATAATAATATCTGCCGCCGCGTAGGCAAGATCCATCCGGTGTAAAAACTCTTTAACCTTTATGTCAGGGTGATAATCTTCGCCCAGCTTTTCGATGATCCCTTTGTAATAAACCTTGCCTGTTTGCCATATAATTTGCACATCGGCAGCGATGATCTTATCCAGCCCTGCCATAATGCTGTTATTTAGTGTCCGTGCGCCCAGGCTTCCTCCTATAACCAGTATCGTTTTTTTGAATGCCGACAGTTTATACAATTCGAGCGCCTGCATGTGCTTACCGGCTATATTAACCGACTCCTTCCGGATGGGGTTACCTGTTTTTATGATCCGTTGAAACGGAAAAAAACGGTCCATGCCATCAAAGGCAACACATATCTTTTTGGCCTTTTTCCCAAGCCACTTATTGGTTATGCCTGCGTATGAATTTTGCTCCTGTATTAAATAAGGAATATCTTTTAGTGATGCTGCGTATAATAATGGACCTGATGCATAGCCACCAACACCAACCGCCGCATCCGGTTTAAAATCCTTAATTATCTGAAGTGACTTTCTTACGCTCAGCATCAATTTAACCGGGAACATCACATTTTTCAACAATGATTTACGCTGGATTCCCTGTATATCCAGGCCTATGATTTTATAACCCGCAGCCGGAACCTTTTCCATTTCCATACGTCCATTTGCACCAACAAATAATATTTCGGTAGCAGGATCAAGCTTTTTTAAAGCATTGGCAATAGCAATTGCAGGGAAGATATGCCCCCCTGTACCACCGCCGCTGATTATGATCTTTTTTGATTTCACCGATTATTAATTTATGATTTCACCGATTATTGTTGTAATAACTCAGGCCATTTACCTGATTACATTGATTTTTTTTATATTTTTAATATCCTGATTTTCCTGAATTATACAATTCGATCTAAAATCCGAAATCGAAATTCCGAAATCCGAAATCAAATCGCCATTTCTCTTATTTCGCCAACTACAACTTTTTTTGGTTCTTCAATATCCCGGCTAACGGACAAAATGATACCAAATGCAATACTGGTAAACAATATTGAAGTACCTCCCATACTTACAAAAGGCAATGGGATCCCTGTCACCGGACCAAGGCCAACGGCAACTGCCATATTAGCAAACGCCTGAATGGTTAAACTAAAACTCAGGCCTGCCGCTAATAATGCGCCGAAAGCTTTTGGCGCCTTTGTCACAATTTTTATGCAGCGGTATAGTAAAAACAGGTAAATACCTATTAATATGACGCCTCCTGCCAAGCCGTACTCCTCCACGATTATGGCATAAATTTCATCTGAGTAAGCCTCAGGTAAATAATTTATCTCATCGCTTTTGCCTACTCCTTTGCCAAAGAGTCCCCCTGTAGCGATGGCAATTTTCGCATGATCGGACTGGAATGACTTATCGGAATTCGCTATTTCAGGATGCATAAATGCGTGGATCCTCGAAGCATAGGTTTTATGGCGGGGCCCCAAAAGCACTACGCCGGCCAGCAGTATCCCACCAGCAAGGCAAGTAATGGCAATTTGTTTTATACTGATACGGCCTATAATAAGCAACAATACACTAACCCCGAACAACATAAGCGCGGTAGAAAGATTTGCCAGTGCAATAAGTATAAAAACCAGGCAAACCGAACCCATAATTGGAATAAACGATTGTTTAACGTCCTTAATATTCTCCTGCTTTAGAGACAATGTACGCGCCAGGTAGGTAATAAGTGCAAGTTTCGCCAAATCAGAGGTCTGAAAGCTTAAACCTGTGCCGGGTATTGCGATCCACCGGCTGGCATCATTCACATGACTACCAAAAACCAGCGTATAAACCAACAGCGGCAATGTAATGATCATTAACAATTTTGATATGCCACGGTAGTAACGATAATCGAGTTTATGCGAAATATACATCAAGGCAATACCCCCAACTATCATAGCGAGGTGTTTCATTAAAATAGATTCGGCGCCAACACCCCGTTTATATGCCAGGGTGCCAATAGCACTATAAACCGCCAGCAAGGAAATAACCGATAATAATATGACGATCAGCCATATCCATCGGTCCCCTTTTGTGTTATTTAGTATCCTGTTCATATTTTTGATTTCACCGATTTCGTTTTGATTACACCGATTTTTTGTTTATTGTTGATGGCTCATAATTCATTGCCCAAATCTTTAATTACTACTCAGATTTTATAAACTCTTACAACATTTTCAAATCATCAAATCATCACATTTTCAAATTCTTTCATTTGCATATCTGCACATACACGCATCTGCACATTTATAATTCCTTCACTGCCTGTTTAAACTGGCGGCCACGATCTTCATAATTCTTAAAAAGATCAAAACTGGCACAAGCCGGCGAAAGCAAAACAGTGTCGCCTTTAGTTGCCAGGTGGTAGGCCACCTGGGCCGCTTCCTGTGCCGAACTGGTATTTACTATCAGTTCCACATCATCCTCAAAGGCATCATGAATGCGTTTGTTATCTTTGCCCAAACACACAATGGCCTTTACCTTTTGCCTTACCAGGCTTTTAAGCATGCCGTAGTCGTTGCCTTTATCCACACCACCAAGTATCAGTATCACATCGCTGGTCATACTTTCAAGGGCATACCATGTCGAATTCACATTAGTTGCTTTCGAATCATTGATGAAACTTATACCCGATATTTTACCTACCGACTCCAGCCTGTGTTCAATGCTTTTGAAATTTCCCATACTCTCCCGAATTATCGGGTTGCGAAGCTCGAGCACTTTAGCTACGATACCCGAAGCCATCGAGTTATAAATGTTGTGCTTACCCTGTAGGGCCAATTCTGTTATTGACATTTGAAAATGTTGTTGGTGAGTGTTTATGACAATATTGTCCTGTTCGAGATATGCTCCCGGTTCAACTTTTTTTTGTATTGAAAATGGTAATTGCTGTGCGTTAAAGTTCCGCCCGGTCATTCCTTTTATTGTTTCCGGATCATCGGCGCAATAAATAAAATAGTCGTTAGTGGTTTGGTTTTGCGTGATGCGGAATTTCGACGCCACGTAGTTTTCCATCTTATAATCGTACCGGTCTAAATGATCGGGTGTAATATTTAATAATACGCCTATGTCTGCTTTAAAGCTGTACATGTCATCGAGCATAAAGCTGCTTAATTCCAAAACATACAGGTCAAACTTTTCGGTTGCCACCTGGTAGGCGAAGCTCTTACCTATATTACCGGCCAAACCAACATTTAACCCTGCATTTTTCAGGATATGATAAGTGAGACTGGTAGTTGTTGTTTTACCGTTTGAACCTGTTATGCCGATTATTTTGGCATCAGTATATCTTCCGGCAAACTCAATCTCAGAGATCACCGCTATATCTTTTTCTTTGATCTTTTTGATGATCGGCGCTTTGTCCGGGATCCCGGGGCTTTTGATCACCTCTATGGCGTCAAGGATCTCTTCTTCAGTATGCTTATTCTCCTCAAACCGGATTTTGAAATCCTCTAATTGTTTTTTGTAGTCTTCGGCAATGGCGCCAAAATCAGAAACAAAAACATCATAACCCTGCTGTTGAGCAAGGTATGCCGCTCCCACCCCGCTTTCGCCGGCACCAAGAATGACTATAAGCCCCCCAGCCCCCTGAAGGGGGAGTTTTTGATTGGGTGTGTTTGTATTGTCACTCATGTATTCTTATCTCTTTATTCTTTACTTTTTATTTAATTATCCCGCCTTAGTTCCCCCTTTAGGGGGTTAGGGGGCCCCTACCTCAGCTTCAGCGTTACAACAGTTACAATGGCCAGCAGGATACCAATGATCCAAAACCGCGTTACGATCTTCGCTTCATGAAAGCCTTTTTTCTGGTAATGATGGTGTAATGGCGCCATCAGGAAAACCCGGCGCCCTTCGCCAAATCGTTTCCTTGTATATTTAAACCACGATACCTGGATCATTACTGAAAGATTCTCGATAATGAACACCCCGCACAGCAATGGCAGCAATAATTCCTTACGAATCAAAATAGCTAAAACTGCTATTATGCCGCCAATGGCCAGGCTGCCTGTATCACCCATGAATACCTGCGCCGGGTACGAGTTGTACCATAAAAAGCCTACACATGCGCCTACAAAAGCGCCTGCAAAAATTACAAGTTCGCCCGAGTTGGGGATGAACATTATATTAAGGTAGTCTGCTATTACAATATTGCCCGATACGAAAGCCAGTATCGCCAGCGTGACGCCAATGATCGCTGACGTACCTGTTGCCAGACCATCTATTCCATCGGTAATATTTGCCCCGTTGGATATGGCTGTAATAATTATGATGACAAAGAACATAAATACGAGCAGCGAATAATGGTCGGTATCTGCCCCGATGAACTTAAGCACCTTGCCATAGTCGAACTCATTGTTTTTGTAAAAAGGGATGGTAGTTTTGGTCGATCTAACCTCCTGCGTGTACACCGGTACATTGCCGCGCATATGGAAATTAACAGGTGCATCAGCTATTTTTTGCGCTTTTACATCTTTTGAATTTATTTCCTGCCTTATCACAATATCCTTATTGGTGTACATGGTAAAGCCTATGAACAATGCCAGGCCAACCTGCCCTATTATTTTAAATTTCCCGGCAAGGCCCTCTTTATTTTTTTTGAAAACCTTTATATAATCGTCCAAAAAACCTATGCCGCCCAGCCAAACTGTTGTTACAAGCATCATGATGATGTAGATATTATCAATTCTGGCAAACAATAATGTCGGCACCAAAATGCCCAGTATGATAATGAGGCCGCCCATAGTCGGCGTACCTGCTTTTTGCATCTGGCCTTCCAAACCTAAATTCCTTACGGTTTCGCCTACCTGTTTAAAGCGCAGATAATCTATCAGCCTCCTGCCAAAAACTGTTGTGATTATCAGCGAAGTAATTACCGCCATTGCCATACGGAACGTGCTATACTGAAATACCCCCGCGCCCGGAATACTGTAATTTTTGTTTAAGTAGTTGAACAGATAATAAAGCATATTAATTTAATGTGCGGATTTCAGATGTGCAGATGTGCAGATTATTGCTGCGCCAATGTGCTTTTTCGTTAATCACTTTTTTATTTTGTTGATGAAATTATTTTTCCCAGTATTCTCATAATTGATTGAACGCTATCAAGCATGGTCTCTTCAAATGGATAGCTTTCGGCATGTTTACATAACTTCAACCAATATTCTGTTTCCTCTGCTTCCTTATAGGCAATTTTACATTTGTGTTTAAAATCATTTTTACTTTCAGCCCCTTGTGCTTCAATTACATTTGCGCCAATGGATGTACCACTTTTAAAAAGCTGGTTGGCCATATTAAATTTTTTCTTTGATTCAAGTAATTCAGTGAATACAATAATTTTCAACGAAAAATCAAAGGTTAAATCAACTATCAAATTTGGCTTATCGCTCATTTATATTTCTATTTATTGCTATTCATAAATTCCCTGTATTCTTCAATTCTTTCATCTGCACATCTGTAATCTGCACATTTGCACATCTATTATGTCAATTGTTCAAACACCGCACTAAGTTCTTCCATATCATCGAAATGACTTCTTTCACCCTTAACTTCCTGGTATTTTTCATGGCCTTTACCTGCTATCAATACTATATCACCGGGGCGTGCCAGCATACATGCTGTTTTAATGGCTTCCCGCCTGTCGGCAATGCTTAGGGTGTGCCTTTTAAAGGCTGGGTCAACACCTTCTTCCATATCTCTAATAATCTGGGCCGGATCTTCACTGCGGGGGTTATCCGAAGTGAAAATCACTTTGTCACTCCACTCACAGGCTGTCTTTGCCATTATGGGACGTTTGGTTTTATCCCTGTCGCCACCGCAGCCGATCACAGTGATCACTTTTTCGTTACCTTTGCGGATATCGTGAATAGTGCTCAATATGTTTTGAACCGCATCCGGCGAATGGGCATAATCAACTATGCCGATAATTTTATTTGGCGCTATGATATAATCAAAGCGTCCCCTCGCACCGGTCAATTTGCTCAGGCTGGTTAATATTTTAGTTTTATCCTGATCGAGCAGCATAGCGGCAGCATATACGGCCAGCAGATTATAAGCATTAAATGTGCCCACCATTTTAAACCAAACCTCTTCACTATCAATTTGCATTAACAAGCCTTCAAACTGATTTTCAATGATGCGGGCCTTATAATCCACCATACTTTTAAGTCCATAGGTTTTCTTATAGGCTTTGGTGTTTTGAAGCATTACATTACCATTTTTATCATCGCCATTTGTTAAAGCGAAGGCATTGGCAGGTAAGCCGTCAAAAAATGCTTTTTTTGCTTTAAGGTAGCTTTCAAAGGTTTTATGGTAATCTAAATGGTCGTGCGTAAGATTTGAGAAAATGGCGCCGGAAAAGTTCAAACCTCCGATACGGTGTTGCGCTATGGCATGGGAACTTACTTCCATGAAGCAGTAATCGCAGCCCTGATCCACCATTTCGCTCAATAGCCTGTTTAATTCAACAGGGTCGGGCGTAGTATGTGTTGCTGCAATTACCTGCCCGTTAACCTGATTTTCTACAGTTGATAAAAGGCCGCATTTATAACCCAGGTCGCGGAATAATTTATATAGTAAGGTAGCAATGGTGGTTTTGCCGTTGGTACCTGTTATACCCACCAGTTTTAACTTTGCGGAAGGATTATCGTAAAAATTTGCCGAAACTATACCCAAAGCAACAGAAGAGTCTGCCACCATCAGAAAATCAACCTCACCGGCAACCCTGGCTGGCAGCACTTCGCATATTATTGCAACCGCGCCATCTTTAACCGCCTGAACGATATAATCGTGCCCGTCGGCCAATGTACCTTTTACGGCCACAAACAATGATCCCGGCACAACTTTCCTCGAATCAAAAACCACCGCAGATATTTCCACATCTGCACTGCCCTGCAGTTCGGTGAAAGCAAGCCCTTCTAATATGTCGCTCAAATACTTCATTGCAATTCGATTGTTATTTTTGATCCTTTTGGTACAATACTTCCACCTGATACCGATTGACTGGCAACCGCCCCGCTGCCACGCACGGTAACCTTATACCCTGCATTGCCTAATAAATACAAAGCATCGCTCAGGCCCATACCCTTTACAGCCGGCACTACGCCACTTTTGTAACTAACATCTTCATACGGGATACCGTTGCTGGTATCTATCCCATTACCGGCTGCGTTATTTGATGCATATAAGGGTTTAACGCCCAGTTTATTATATACTTGTTTAAGCGCTTTCAGATTACCTTGTTTTATTTGAGGCATATTGGTGTTACCGGCATAATGCACCTGTGCTGCCTGGTTCATTCCCAGGTCACTGGCATAAACCCTATCGGCTATCTCCCTAAAGACCGGGCCTGCCACCAAAGCTGCCAGGTATGATCCTGCGGTTGGGTGGTTGATCACCACGATCATTGCGTATTTAGGTTTATTGGCAGGAAAATACCCGCAAAATGAAGCCTGGTAGGTTTTATTTACACCATAGCCTGTTGAGCCATTCGCTATTTGAGCCGTCCCCGTTTTGCCGGCCACAGTGTACAATGAGTTTTTTATCACATTTTTACCTGTACCTTCTATCACAACACCCTCCAGCATACTTTTCATTTTCCCAAGCGTTGCATCCGAGCATACTTTTTCATTAATAACCCTTGCCTGAAATTGCTCAACTGTATTCCCCAGCCTGCGTATTTCCTTTACAAAAATCGGCGCTATCATCCTGCCATTATTGGCAACAGAATTATACAGGGTAAGCATTTGCAATGGCGTCATTCGCATTTCGTATCCATATGCCATTTCGGGAAGTGTCAATCTACTCCAGCTTCTGTAGGATGGATCTTTTACTACAGGCGATGCTTCCCCGGGTATTTGAAGATTCAGTTTTTCATTTAAATGCAAAGTATTCCGCAGGTTGTCAGTAAACTCGCTTGGATTACCACTATAATGCGATGAGATAAATTTTACAACTGCAACGTTTGAAGACTCTTCAAATGCCCTTTTGGCTGTTATAACGTAATTCCCGGCTTCAGCATCCTTAAATGTTTTCAGCAGCTTGCCTTTGTAGTACATATTGTAGCTACCGTTTTCGGCATCAACCAAACTATTAGTATCAATTTTATGCTGATCGAAAGCAGTCATATACGAAGCCAGCTTGAAGGTTGAACCAGGATCAGCCGCATCGCTTATGGCGTAGTTTAACTTCTCCTGGTAGTCTCCGTCTTTGGTTCTTGTAAAATTGGCTATGGCCCTGATCTCCCCGGTAGCGACTTCCATCAACACCACGCAGCCATGGTCTGCCTGGGTTTTTATCAATTGTTTTTTCAGTGCATCCTGCGCAACATCCTGGTAGTTAACATCAATGGTCGAAATAATATCAGCACCTTCTTTTGGCGCAATTTCTTCTTCCCCGTTATTTACGGGCATCCAGGTTCCACCGGCTATGCGCTGCATCAGGCGTTTTCCGTTTTCACCATTAATATAGCTGGCGTAAGCCCCCTCAAGGCCAACCGGCTTAACATTATCAATTTTATAACCAATGGTACGCGCTGCAAGTGAACGGAAAGGCATTACCCGTTTGTTTTGCTCCACCACTATTAAACCACCTTTATATTTACCTAAATTATAAATCGGGAACTTGCGGATCTGCTTTAACTCCTGGTAGGTTACCTTGCGCCTGATCAATTCGTACCGCGCACCATCCTTCCGCGCATCACGCAGCAGCCTGGAATATTCTCTTTCAGATTTATCCTTATATAATTGCGAAAGCTTCATGGCCAGCGAATCCACCTTTTCATTAAAGGTATCGTCATCAGCAATTCCGGCGGCAAGCATATCCATGTGTAACTCGTACTCAGGAACTGATGTAGCAAGCAAACTCATATCGTTGGCGAAAATATTCCCGCGGGCAGCCTCAACGGTTTGATATTGTGTTGAGAGACTGGATGACATAGCCCTCCATTTTTTTCCCTGTACAAACTGAACACGATACAGTTGCACAATAACCGCCCCCGCCAAAAGCAGGATCAACCCGAAAGCCAGGTAAACCCTGATCAGTATGTTGGTCCTAATGCTCATCTTTTACCTCCCCTGCTTCAATTTTTTGCGGCGGCTGCAACGACTCTTTAATACCGAGGGTATCTGCCCGTTTAGCCACCTCTGTCAATGTGCTCTTATAAGCCAGCTCCGCTTTGGTCGTTTTATAGTCCCAGCTAAGCTCTTTTACTTCCTTACTTATTTTATCAATGTCACGGATGTTTTTTTCAGCCAGGTGCCTGTTGCCGATATATATCATACCCAACAGCGCCAGGAACAACACAAAAGGCAGCGCCCGTGTAGCAGCCTCTGCATTAAATATACCTTTGGTAAAAAATTGCGTCAAAAAATTATCGGGGAACTCCTTTGCAGGTTTTTCCTCCACAACAAGCTTTTTCTCCTCCTCTTCTTCCTCAATTTGATTCCGCAGCCGATTGGTCATTTTTTTACCGCTATTCTTAACTTAGCGCTCCGTGCCCTTTTATTTTTTCCGATCTCCTCTTCCGATGCCGTAATTGCACCACGGCTTACCACATCAAAAGGTTTGTTATCGTTACCATATAAATCTTTTTCTACCTCGCCACTGAACTTACCCTTGGCTATGAAGTTTTTCACCAGCCGGTCTTCCAATGAATGGTATGACATTACTACAAGCCTGCCGCCTGATACCAGCACTTCTGCTGATTGTACCAAAAAATCCTTCAAGGCTTCCAGTTCCTGGTTAACTTCGATGCGCAAGGCCTGAAAAACCTGCGCCAGGTATTTGTTTTCTTTACCGCGTGGAATGCGGTTTTCAATTGCATTTTTAAGATCTGCCACGGTCACAATCGGCGCATTCAGTCGAGCGGTTACAATGGTATTTGCCAGCGACTTTGCATTTTTGATCTCTCCATAAATTCCGAAGATCCGGTGCAGCTCAGCCTCCGAATAATTATTAACTACTTCCTTTGCGCTTAAGGCAGATTGCTGATTCATCCGCATATCCAACTCCGCATCAAAACGGATAGAAAAGCCTCTTTCGGCCTGATCAAACTGGTAAGATGAAACACCCAGATCAGCCAGGATACCATCAACCGGGATAGCATGGTGCAGGCGGCAAAAGTTTTTGATATATCTGAAATTCTGATCAATGAAAACAAAACGTTTATCGTCGATGATATTTTGTTTAGCATCGGCATCCTGGTCAAATGCCAGCAGTTTACCGTAGTCGTTTAAATGCTTTAATATTTCGCGGGAATGACCGCCGCCACCAAAAGTAACATCCACATAAGTACCTTCGGGCTTAATATTTAAACCTTCAATACATTCGGCAAGCATAACAGGCGTATGGTAATTACTCATTGCCGGCCCCCTTTCTGTTCCCGCCCATTACCTCTTCGGCAAGGCTCGCAAAATCATCCGGCTCATTGTCAATCATTGCACGGTGAGCCGCTTTGTCCCATACCTCAATTTTATTTAGCTGACAGGTAAGCACAACATCATTGTCAATGCCTGCATAATCCAGTAACAGCTGGGGTAAATTTATCCGTCCGGTAGCATCGGGTGTAAGCTCAGTTGCGCCACGGGTAAAATATCTGATAAATTCTATGCTTTTAGTTTCATATTGGTTAAGTTTGTTCAGTTCGTCGAGTTTTTTGTTCCACTCAGTTTTTGTGTAAATGACTAAATACTTTTTAAAGCCACGATTGATCACAAGGCCCTCACTTTCAGCTTCGGGAAGCTGTTTTTTGAGGCCAGAGGGGATCATCATACGCCCTTTGGTATCCAGTTTACATTCAAACTCGCCGATCAAATATGACATTATGAAACTTTGATATTATTTGTAGTGTAAAATTAAGTTTCTTCTACCACTTTCTACCACTTTCTACCACGAAAGTTACCAACAAGGTTATTTAACATTTGTTGGCAACATTTTGTTTGAGATTTCCCTAAAACAGACTTGCGACGGATTTGACTATTTCTTTACTAATATCTGATTACCAATTAGTTAGTTTTTTAAATTGGAAGTAATAAAACTTGATAACGAACTGCGGTTTTCAATCAAACCCCATAAAAACAAGGTTCGGCTAATTGTTCATAAAGGCGAAGTGGAAAACGTTTGCCATATAATCGATTTAAAAAAGCTTGAGCATTTTATCCTCTCAGATGAAAAAAGCCTCTTTAACGGACGGCTTCAATTGCATAAAAATATAGGAGGCCTCGCAATTGAGGTAAAAGGCAAAATTGCAGGAATAATTATGATGGAAGACTTTATTAATTACCTTGGGACATTTAAAAACGAACCCATTAAAAAAGCTTCTCAAAAATGAAAACAACAATTCTTGCTGCTGCTTTTTGTATATTGTGGATAGGTGATTCCATTATCAATGGAAAAGAGCGCAAGGCTATCCAATTTGATCTCGGCAATATTTTAAACGCACGTCCGGTAACTACGCTAACACCTAACAAATTAATAACCTGGGCAAAAGGGATTGACGGGAACGGATTGGGTGACGGCTATTTAACTACTTCAGCGGCATTATTTAACGGGGATAAAGACGCACATGCATTGCCTGATAACCCTGTATTTGCGGCCAATACTTCCCATCCCGAAATAATGTTGCATTATTCGAATAACGATAGTTTGCATAAGCAAGCCTGCAGCATTACGGGTGTGGAAGAAGTTAAATTCAAGGTACTCAATACTAAATACAAGGAGATTTATCTCGCTTTAACCAGCGCAGAAGGCCCGTCGGTACTCCGGGTACAATTAAGTTACGCCAATGGAGCATTTGTAACAAATTTTCAGCTTCCTGATTATTACCAGGACATTAAACCAAATGACCCTGACCTTTGCTACCTGGTGCATGATCTTGCCAAATGGGGGGATAAAAATAACATGACCGAAAAAGATCATCATAACATTGACTTGCTAAAAATTCACCCTGACACGTCGAGGGTGCTTCAAAGCATTAGAATCAGCAAAAACAAGCCGACTTACGTGGTATTATGGGCGGCCGCCGGGATAAAAGCAGATTAATTGGAGAATTTCGAAGTTTATGTCCCCGCAGGGGCTCTCGCAGAGGACCCTGCGTTCCGGCGGGCATTATCCTGCGCAGGGTCCCCGTTGGGAGACCCTGCGGAGACGGGAGAGGTCAGTGTTAGAACGCCCTCAAATAGGTTTTATCAATTAATTCTCCGTACCAGATACCTGTTTTTTTATTGATATCAAACCAGGGGTTATTATCATACTGCAAAACCTGCAGGTTTTGGGCTGGCATAAAGCTTTGGGCCAAAAGGAACAGTTTATTATGCTGACTATTCTCGGCTACGTCCATCACAATAAAACAATGACCTGGCGAACCTCCATGAATAAAAACATCGCCGGCTTTAAGGTCGTTAACATTTTGAACGGGCTTTAGCTCCTTTTGCAGGGATAAAGTGCCCGCATAGGCAAAAACAAGGTTCATATAACGCATAAAAGTGGTGTAGCCGTAATCTTTTTTTGCTTTTAAAACCCAGCGGTCATTGCGGTACCGGTAACCATCAGCATAATGAATATAATCGCAGCGAAAGCCGCTCTCAAGGTGAAAAGCAATCTCGCTGTACCTTTTCTGACCGTAAAGATATTCACCCCTTAAACGCATTACCACATCGGCACATTGTTGCAGGTCTTCATTACCAACGCTAATATCAACAACCGCTGCGGTAAATATATCTGTGGCTGCAACAGCCCCTTTGTATGTTTTAGTTTGCGAACCGGCAGGTTTAAGCGGCAGGTTTTGCAGGTATTCGCCAAAGCTACCAGCAACAGCTTTTACTTGCCTGTAACCAGCCGGGGCACTAAAACGTGTGAGCACCGTATCAGTTGAGGTAAAACCGCTGCAAACCAGCAGAAACAGGGATGTGATAATGCCTTTCATTGTGTTATTGGATTAGTTCCGGCCTGTATTCAAAGTGCATAGTATCATAGTGATACCATTTGCCACCCCAAATAAAACCGTATTTCTCAAACGTATCCACTATCACTTGTGGTATCCTGTTTTTATATTTAATTGCTGCATTTTCATCGGTGCATTTGCAGGCCCATTGCCAATAATCGGAATATGCGGTATTGATATCGATCGTCATCCCGAAACTATGCATGCTGTGCCGGTTAGTGCCGGCGATGTTTCGCCAGGTGAATGTACCGCCGATATTGGTAAGATATTTTTTTAATTCGGGATGCTCATCCAGTTCTTTTGATATTTGGGTTAGCTTTTTGTCAATTCCGTTGATTTTCGTCACCCTGATCTTCTGGTTAACCAGCTTCGGGCACCAGGTGATTTCGGTTAAGTTCCTTTCAACTTCCTTTTCTGTAGCGCCGTACATCTTTAAAAAGAACGGTTCATACCTGATCCGGCCGGGGTCGAAATTCGTCGCAGGTGGTTCTTTCTGTAAGCCGGTAGTATATTTTTGGCTGAACATATCTTTCAGATCGGGCTTATCCAGCAGTGAATTATGTGGCTTGTTTTTAATACCATCATCCCAAATCATCCTTGTTCCATCTTTAAAAATTAAATGGTTATTGGAAAAACCTGCCAGAAAATCTTTGTAGGAATTGATTAGTTTTTTTGCGGGAGGCGGTATTGTATCAATTGAGTTTTTCGGTACGGTTTTATGCGAAAAACCGGTCAAAGTCAGAAGTAAAAAATACAGAAGCGAAATTATGGTTATCTTCATTATTCATTTAATCAAAGACTTACGAAGTTTTGAAAACTTCGTAAGTCTGCTCGTGTGCCCGTTTACCCCTCAATCTTTATATCATACTTCGCCAGCAAGCCCGGCAAGCCATGAACGGAGAACTTTGCTTTTTTTAAGGTATTGATATCCGGGTCGATGATGAAATTATAGGCAGTCCGGAAGTCTGCGTTTTTTAGAATAGTTCGGTTAAAGAAGGCCCGGTTAAGGTTGCAATTGTTAAATTGAACATCGCTTAAATCAGCCTCGGTAAAATCCGTTTCAACCATTGAGCAATCGGTGAATTTTGCGCC
>Ga0316224_1002527_pt1 | contig 16710 bp, 7 predicted proteins | sample TBH18013metaG_FD_206254 | JGI IMG/M metagenome (GOLD analysis project Ga0316224, IMG submission 206254) | Freshwater microbial communities from Trout Bog Lake, Wisconsin, USA - TBH18013 | ecosystem: Environmental > Aquatic > Freshwater > Lake > Hypolimnion/Profundal zone | place: USA: Wisconsin... | reverse complement strand
TTAAATATTTGAATGTCAGATACTTAAATATACTTACATTTCTTGTGATTGACAAATTTTATTTGCTATTTATTAATCGAACTCAGGTTAAGAAGTAATTTGCACACGTTCTTATCCTCTCTTTAAGAAGTTTAACTGTTCGGTTAGTGTTAAATTAGTATCTGAAATGGTTAAACTAAGTTTATATTTTTTGGGATTGATATTTTTTTAACTAATTGATTGTAAGTATAATAAAAAATAAAAAACCATTTTTTTCTTATATTTTAAGTAAATAAATAGGTTATGCTGTTGTATCTTTTTTACTTTGGAAGGTATTAAGTTATTACCATTCTGTTTAAAAAGATTTTACCAGAAAGTTACCATTAAACAACGCAGGTGATAAAATACTGTTAAACCAATTAGAATCAATCTTTCCTGAAATGAATAAAAAAAAGAGAGGGGGAATACCACCCTGAAATAACATGCCTATTTGTGGAAATGCGGTGAGCCCAACAAAGTTTTTTAGATAAAACCCAAACACCCTTTTCCCGAGATACAATAGAAATATTTAATCACCAATAAACCAATAAACCATTCAAACCAAATTTTATGTATTTTAAAAATTTACTCAAATTAAGTGGGTTTATCTTATTAGTTTGCTTTTTTGTTTTACCGGCTATGGCCCAAAACAAATCGGTATCTGGTAAGGTAACCGATTCAAAAGACGGTTCACCACTAATTGGTGCATCCGTTGTAGCCAAGGGCTCAACAGCAGGCGCGATTACTGATATTAACGGCGCCTTTAAATTATCTGTACCCGCATCAGCAACTACCCTTGTTGTTAGTTATATCGGATACGTTAGTAAAGAGGTTTCGATCTCCGCAGGGGATATCAGCGTATCTTTAGACCCAACCAATAATTCATTAAATGAAGTATTAGTTGTTGGTTATGGTAGTGTGCGTAAAAAAGACGCTACAGGCGCTGTTGTTAAGGTATCTTCATCTGACTTTGTTCAGGGTGTAACAACAGATCCTTTACAACAATTACAAGGCAAAGCAGCCGGTGTTGTTATTGCCTCTACAAGTGGCGACCCGAATAGCGTAGCTACAGTTCGTGTGCGTGGTACCGCTTCTTTAACCGGTGGTAATGACCCTTTGTATGTAATTGACGGAGTTGCAGGTGCCGATCCGCACTCACTTTCTCCAAATGATATTGAGTCTTTTGACATTTTAAAAGATGCATCAGCTGCTGCTATTTACGGTTCACGCGCAGCAGGCGGTGTTATTTTGATCACTACCAAAACAGGCAAGGCAGGAAAAGTTCAGGTTAGCTATAATGCTTATGTTGGAACTAATTCGGTTGAGCATTTGATGGATTTTGCAAATGCCAGCCAATATTTGTCAATGTATCAGTCTTTTTATGGTTCAGCAATGAAATCAGGCACAGCGGTAGGCAATAACCAGGGCGCTAATACCAACTGGTATCAGCAATTGTTGCGTACAGGTGTTACCGATAATCAAAACCTTGCAATTTCCGGCGGTTCTGACAAAAGCCACTACAGGGCTTCAGTAACCTATCTTGACAATCAGGGTATTGCGATTAATTCAGACAGAAAAGACCTGAACGCAAGGTTTAATTTTGATCAGAAAGCTTTAGACGACAAGCTGACTATCACAATGAACTTCCAGGGAACGCATAGCATTCAAAGCTATACTGACTCTTCAGCTTTTAACTATGCGGCTTTTGTTCCTTCGGTTTTTGCAGTTCGTGATCCGCTTGGTTCAGGAAATTATCAGTACATTAATAATACTGACGAATTTAACCCGGTACCTTTTTTAACCAATATTACCAATAACGGTGTTGTTGATAGGATGAGCGGCAATTTGCGTTTAGATTACCAGTTGGCAAAAGGCTTAACTATAAGCCCATTTGTAAATGGTACTACTGCAAGCAGCAGCGCCAACCTTTATTTGCCGCCCTCAAATTTATATGATGGTCAGGGAACTTTTGACCGTTTGGGTGGTACATTAAGTACTACAACCGTAGCAGGCGAGCCAACCACCGACGGTGATGTTGATAAAACTTCGTCTACTGAAACTATTTTAACTTATGGTTTCACTGCCAATTATAAAGCAACATTTGGCAAAAGCAGGTTAAATTTGTTAGCGGGTTATGAAGGTAATCAATTTAACAATACCGGTTTGCGCGTAGCTGCCCATAATTTTAACGATATTAATTTGCCAAATGAAAACATTGGAGCTGCAAACAGTATCGCAGCAGGTAAAGACGTTTTTTCTTATGATAATGGATCTAAATTAGAATCGTGGTTTGGCAGGGCAGAGTATAATTTGGCAGATAAATATTATATTACTGCTAACGTAAGATACGATTGGTCAAACAAATTAGGTTTGAACAGTCAATCGAGTGTCTTTCCTTCAGTAAATGCGGCATGGGTAGTCAGCAATGAGAATTTCATGAAGCAGGTAAGCTGGATTACTTCGTTAAAATTAAGAGGTGGCTGGGGCCAGGTGGGTAACCAGGGAGCTATTGATCCCTATCGTTCCCAATCTTTGTTTGGCTCCGCAGGTACGCCGTATTATGATGGTATATCCGGAACTTATTTAACCAGTAATGGTACTACCCAAAATCCTAACCCTAATTTGAAATGGGAGGTGAAAACAACTGGTGATTTTGCTGTAGATTTCAGCTTATTTAACGGGCGTTTAAATGGTAGTGTTGATTATTACAATTCAACCACTAACGGTTTGTTATATACCTACACAGTGGCAACTGGTGCTAAGTTTTCTTATACAAGTATATTGGCTAACATAGGCAGTTTAAGCAATAAAGGTTTTGATATCAGCTTAAACGGTTTGATTGTAAAGAACAGGGATTTTGCCTGGAATGCAGGTGTTAATATTTCCATTAACCGGAATAAAATTCTGAACTTGTCAGGTACCTTCGATAATACCAATTTCAACGTTCAACAGACAAACGTTGGAAGTGTGAGCGGCCTTGGTATAAGCGGCGCGATTTCACAGGTTGGTTATTTGAAAGTAGGCTACCCAATTGGTACTGTATTATTGCCCCAATATGCCGGCCAATCGCCCAAAGGTGTTCAGGAGTTTTATTATAATCACAATGGCGCGAGGGATACTACAAGCAATATCAATTTGCTTAATGAGAATGATAACGGAACGGGTGACAGAGGATTTTATACAACCGATCCTAAATTCACCTACGGCATCACAAACAGTTTTACCTACAAACAGTTTGATCTGAATATTTTTATGCGCGGTCAATATGGAAGTCGTGGTGTTAACCAAAATGACATCAACTTTACCAGTTTACCAAAATTAGGTAACTACGCCGTGTTAGCGAGCGCTGCAAAGGACAACATTACAAGCCCGTCTGAGCCATCGTCTTTATGGTTAGAAAGCACCGCCTTCCTTAAAATTCAAAGCGTGTCATTAGGGTATAATGTAATATTACATGATAATAAGTATATTGATAAATTGCACCTGTATGTTGCAGGCAATAATTTATATACCTTTACGTCATATACAGGTATTGACCCTGAGTTGGCAACAACTGGTGGTCAAACAGGTATTGATCAGTCTATTGCCTATCCCCGGGCCCGTCAGTTATCGTTTGGCGTAAATGTTACACTTAAATAATTTTTAAATTATATAAAAATGAAAAGAAAAGTATTTTTAATCACAGCAGCTCTATTAGCTGGGATAAGTATTTACTCCTGTAAAAAGGAACTTAACCCGGCATTAGATACCGTTACGCAAACTGCCGCGGCTGGTAGTTCATCGTACCTTAAATCAATTGTACTTGGTACTTATACCAAGCTGCAGGCTTTAACGGCAAATAATGCCATGATCCTGACCGCCGAGGAAACCGGCGACGCACTGATCGTTCCCGGACGTATTGGCGGTGACTGGCTCGATGCAGGTAACTGGCAGCCATTATGGTTGCATACCTATACCGCTGCCGGTGGTAATATTTCCGGTGCCTGGACCAATGCGTACCAAACAATCGGTACTATAAATATTACAATTAATCTTTTACAAGGCTTGCCTTCAACGCCTGCTACAACGTCTTCAATTGCCGAATTGAAAACTTTACGGGCATACTATTATTTCTTATTGTTAACTAATTTTGGCAATGTGCCACTATTGACTTCGACCAGTCAGGATGCAAGTACTGCTCCAAATAGTTCAGCAACAACAGTTTATAACTTTTTAATAACAGAGTTAAAAACCAACGGTCCTTTACTAAGCTCAAAAACTCCGTCACAGGATGCAAGCCAGTACGGAAGGCTGAATAAATGGGGAGCTTACTTTTTGTTAGCTAAACTATATTTAAACCAGAATGTAATTACCGGTTCAACAGATAATAGCGGCTATACAGCTTGTTCAAGCTATTGCGATTCATTGGCTACTGCGGGTTACAACCTGATGCCTAACTTCCTTGATAATTTTGCCAGCAGTAACAACAATGGGAATACCGAAAATATTTTCGTAATCCCTTATGACCACGTTTATGCACAGGGCTTTAATCTTCAGATGATGACTTTTCACTATAACCAGGCCCCTAAATATGGTTTTTCACCATGGAATGGTTTTTGTGCAAATGCCGATTTCTACAAATTATTTGATAATGCCGATGCCCGTAAAGCAGGCTGGCAGGAAGGTGTTCAATATGCTTCTGACGGCGTTACCCCTTTACGTACCCGTGGAAGCGATAGCTCACTGGTGTTAAACTTCAGGCCGCAGGTATCAAGCATACAAACAGCTACCGAGTATGATGGCGTACGTCAGCAGAAATGGCAAATTACATTGGGTAATAACAACATGGATGCAGATTTTGCATTATTCCGCTACTCGGATGTGTTGTTGATGAAAGCCGAATGTTTAACCCGCTTAGGCAATATTCCAGGAGCATTAACTTATACTGCTCAGGTTAGAACAAGGGTAGGTATGCCTAATTTTACTGCTGCTTCATTTAACCTGGATACACTTTTGGCTGAAAGAGGCCGTGAATTTGTATGGGAAGGCTGGAGAAGGCAGGATTTAATTCGTTTTGGTCACTTTGGTGATAAAAAACAATTTAAACCTTATACTGACCCTTCAGATAATCATTATAACTTATTCCCAATCCCGACATCTGCTATACAAACAGATTCGCACCTTACTCAAAATCCTGGCTATTAATAACTAAGTCAGCATAATTTTAATGGAGTAGTAATTTCGATTACTACTCCATTTTTAGTTTTTTTATATTCGCTTTCCATTATGAGATCAAACCAGGTTAAAACACTTTTATTTATACTTTTTGTTTTTTGTATTTCCTGTAAGAAGAAAAAGGAATTTGACGCTAAGGATGCTTTATTTCAATTAATGCCTTCCTCCCAAACCGGCATAACTTTTAATAATAAAGTAAAGGATGACGGCGAATTCAACGATTTTAATTTCCGTAATTTTTATAATGGCGGTGGCGTGGCCATTGGCGATGTGAATAATGATGGTAAGCCGGATATTTTCTTTACCTCAAACCAGGGCGATTGTAAACTATATATTAACAGAGGAAACTGGAAGTTTGAAGATGTAACGGCCAAAGCCGGATTAAATGTTTATCACCGCTGGCATACCGGGGTAACCATGGTTGATATCAATGGGGACGGCTGGCTCGATATTTATATCAGCAACAGCGGCGGGCTGGGCAATGCCGACAGGTCCAATGAGTTATACATTAACCAAAAGGATGGTACATTTAAGGAAGAAGCAGCAAAATATGGGCTGGCTGATAAGGGATTAGGCACCCAGGCCATATTTTTTGACTATGACCATGACGGCGATCTGGATTGCTTTGTGTTAAATAACAGTTACAGGCCAATTGAGAGTTTTGGATATAACCGCAACCTTCGAAATCAGCGTGACCCGGTAAACGGGGATCGTTTATACAGGAATGATAATGGGAAATTTGTTGACGTAAGTGCACAGGCAGGGATCTATGGAAGCGAAATAGGTTTTGGATTAGGGATAGCTGCGGGTGATATGTTCAACACAGGATGGGATGATTTGTATGTTTCAAATGACTTTTTTGAGCACGATTACCTTTATAAAAATCAACAAAACGGGACTTTTAAAGAAATCAGCAATGACGCCCTCGGGCATATGAGCATGTCTTCGATGGGGTCGGATATGGCAGATATTAATAACGATGGGTTGCTGGATATGTTTACTACCGATATGTTGCCCGAAAATGATTTTCGCCTTAAAACCACAACAAAGTTTGATGAGTACGATGTATACAATGCAAAACTGAAAGGTGATTTTCATCACCAGTTTACCACCAATTGTTTACAGCTTAATAACGGTGATGGTACTTTTAGTGAGATAGCTGACCTCGCGGGAATAAATGCAACTGATTGGAGTTGGGGCGCGCTTTGCTTCGATTTTAACAATGACGGCTGGAAAGATATTTTTGTAAGCAATGGCATTAGCAGGGACTTAACCAACCAGGATTTCCTGAGTTATTTTAGCAGTAATGAAGTGATGAATGAAATAATGCACGGTGGTTTTAAAGCCAAAAAGTTTTTAGATAAAATGCCCAAAACACCTATCAGCAGCTACGGCTTTGTTAATCAGAAAAACCTGCAGTTTAAGGATGAAAGCCGATTGCTTGGGTTAACTAAACCAAGTTTTAGTAATGGCGCCGCTTACGGCGACCTCGACGGTGACGGTGACCTTGACATGGTAGTGAACAACGAAAATGGCGAGGCATTTATTTATCGAAACATGACCTCGGAAAGAACACATGCACATTACCTGAAGGTGAATTTGAAAGGAAGCGGCATGAACACTTTCGGCATAGGTGCAAAGGTTACTATTTATACCAAAGGAATGCAGCAATTATTGGAGCAGCAGTCTACCCGTGGATTTGAAAGCAGCAGTGAACCTGTATTAAATTTCGGAACCGGCGATTTTAAAAAGGTTGATAGTCTCAGAGTCGTATGGTCGAACATGAAAATGCAGGTGCTGAAAAATATTAATACCAATACCACCATAACTTTAAAACAAGCCGATGCCAGTTTAGCCTTTAGCCCAGCGGTTGTGAAAGAAAAACCTGTTTACAAAAATGTTACCTCAACATCTTTTAAAGGGGATATTAATCACAAGGAGAATGATTACAAAGATTTTGATGACCAGCGTCTGATTCCTAAAATGCTATCTACCGAAGGCCCCAAGCTTGCCGTGGCCGACGTAAATGGCGACGGTCTTGAGGATTTTTTTATGGGTGGTGCTACTGGTGATACGGCCAAACTTTTTATGCAACAGCCCAATGGTACGTTTGTGCAAAAAAGAGAATTTGCTTTTGAACAGGATAAAAACAGCGAAGATATTGGCGCTCTATTTTTGGATGCCGGCCATACCGGAAAAAAGGACCTGATTGTAGTATCAGGGGGCAATCTCGAAAAGGAAGGATCGCTTGATTTGGTTGCCCGTTATTATGCTAATGATGGGAAAGGTAATTTTACGCGCAAATTTAATGGATGGCCGCTTGTGTCTATCAATGCTTCGTGCGTAAGGTTAAATAATAACAATGGGGATTTATTCATCGGGGCCAGAAGTGTTCCGGGTTCTTATGGGGTTATTCCATCCAGTAAATTATTGCGTAATGACGGACACGGTAATTTTACCGATGTGACTGAAGCTATTGCGCCGGAACTATCAAAATTAGGTATGGTGACCGACGCGCAATGGGCCGATATTGATGGCACCGGCAAGAATTCTCTGATAGTAGTTGGCGATTGGATGCCGGTAACTATTCTTAAATACGTAAATGGCCAGTTAAAAAAGACAGGTGAAATAGCGAATTCCTCCGGATGGTGGAATTGTTTAACGGTTGCCGACCTCAACGGTGATGGGAAATTAGACTTGATTGCCGGCAATAATGGACTGAACTCAAAGATAAGAGCAGATGTCGCTCACCCCGCCAAACTTTATGTGTCCGATTTTGATAACAATGGACAGGTTGAGTGTATTCCGGTTTATTACAAAACGGACGGCAAGGCTTATCCGTTTAACCTCCACGATGATATTATTAAACAGCTGCCGTATTTAAAAAAGAAATTTTACCGGTATGATGCTTATGCCGGAAAAGGTATTGATGAAATTTTTACCCCGGAGGAATTGGAAAAAGCCTCGGTATTAACGGTTGAACAAACAAAAACCTGTGTTTTTTATAATAATGGTAAAGGCGATTTTACCATGCAGCCATTACCAACAAGGGCGCAATTTTCACCGGTATTCAGCATATTGGTTACCGATATAAACAACGATGGCATTAAGGATTTGTTTCTTGGTGGCAACTTTTATGGTTTGAAACCGGAAGTTGGAAGGTATGATGCCAGTTATGGTGTTACATTATTGGGAAACACAAAACATTGGTATGATTATCTGCCGCCAGCAAAAAGTGGGTTATTTATAAAAGGTGAAGTAAGGGATATCGCCACTATCAATACAAAAACCGGGAAGCAAATAATTGTGGCCCGTAATAACGACGCGCTACAACTGTTTAAAAGAAATTAGTTTCGGCTCAACTTGGTTTTTATAATTCCGGTTTCTTTTCTGCTTATCAAAAATAAGCAGAAAAGTTTACCTGGATATTTACCTTATCGGTATCCGTAGCAGGAAGTTTATTATCAAGATAGGTTTCAAAAGGCAAAATTGCTGATTGAAAACGATGATCATTGAAAAATTGCTGTACGCCGGAATAAACCTTTTGTCGTTTACTAAACCGTCCTTTAAACCTGACGGCATAAAGTGGTCCGCCTTTTGGCATTCTTTCAAACTCCATGCCCATGCCGGGGTTAACTTTTTTGTTGATAAAATAGCCAACATTAACAAGCGTTGAATCATTGCCTTTTCGTAAAAATTGGGCAATCAATGGTTGCATTTGCCGCAGGTTGTTTGTTTTAATATACTGCTGCAGTTCGGCTAACATTTTTGCAGCGGCGGTAAACTTGTCTTTCTTCAAAACTTCTTTCCTCATCACAATAAGATTACTGTCGGGTACCCTGGTTTTAAAAATAGTGCAACCGTAAAACAAACTGTCAGTTTCCATGTATTTTTTAAAATCGTTGATATGGGTATCTGAAAACGAAACTCCTCCAAGCCTCCCGATCAAATAATATAATAGACTGGTGTTTTTATTTACCACGATTTGCGTTTGGGTTTGGAGTTTCCCCGGTACAGCAAAATAGCTGTATCTAATTTCTTTACTACCATTTTGCTCGTCTATATTAAATAAACTTCCTTGTGATTTTACATTGATCTTAAGATCACGATAGGCAATGCTAAAGGATGCGGTGTCTTTTTTTACTGAAATTTTATCGGAGTCGGTCAGTAAAGCCTTTCTCAAATCCGGCCTCCAGTTTTCCCAATTATCAGGCTGAAGCACCTGGGTATAAACTGACAAAAATGGAGCTTTAACAGTAAAAGTGTTTTCCTGATTAAACGGTATAAAAATGATCGCAATTATTGCTAAAACAAGTAACAGTAGAATGACTTTTTTCTTCATTTGGATTTACAGTGCTAATAACCCCGAAAATACATAAAAAAATCTGTTTAAACCCCCTTCAGGGCAATGTTTATCGGCTTTTTTTAGTATCATAAAGCTTGTTTTACTGATGGATATTTAATATTTTTATCACTTTATAAACCCTGAAAAAATTATATCTTGAAGCTAAAAATGTGGCAAGGAAATACATGTCATCAATTTCATTTCAGGCTAAAATAAATCGGTCAAAAAGCTTGATAAATGATAATACACCCAGCTAAAAATATATTGAAGGATAGGACTTTTTACTGTTATTCATTTGCTTTAATAATATTTATAAGTTGTCTTTCCTCCTGCAAAAAGCAAAATATTGAAGCCCCCGTTTTTCAACTGCTGGATTCAACAAAAACAAATATCAAATTCAGCAATACGCTAAGTGATACTGATAAGCCCGGCATTTTAAATTACCTCTACTTTTATAATGGTGGCGGCGTTGCCATTGGCGACATTAATAATGACGGCTTGCCTGATATATATTTTACTTCTAACAAAAAAGGCGGCAATAAACTCTATCTGAATAAAGGAAATTATCAATTTGAGGATATAACTGAAAAGGCAGGGGTAGCCGGGATTGCCGATTGGAGTTCAGGGGTTACCATGGTTGATATTAATAATGACGGTTACCTTGATATATATGTTTGCGCGGTTGCCGGTAAGTTAGGATTGAAAGGACATAACATGCTCTATATTAACAACCACGACGGCACATTTACAGAAGAATCAGCGCAATATGGTCTTGATTTTTCCGGATATTCAACCCAGGCTGCATTTTTTGATTATAATCACGATGGAAAACTCGATTGCTATTTGCTAAACCAATCAAATCACTCTGTAGATACCTATGGCGATACCAGTTTGCGAACTAAGGTTAACCAGTTGGCCGGCAGTAAATTGTATTTGAACGATAACGGGCACTTTGTTGATGTAACTCAAAAATCGGGTATTTACAGCAGCGCCCTTGGTTACGGTTTGGGTATTGCCATCGGCGACCTCAATAATGACGGTTGGGATGATATTTACGAGGGGAATGATTTCCATGAAAACGATTATTATTATATTAATAATCATGATGGCACATTCAAAGAATCCGGCGCCAAACATTTCAATCATTACAGCAGGTTTAGTATGGGGAATGATATTGCCGATTTTAATAACGACGGCCAGCTGGATATTATAACCGCAGATATGCTGCCCGCCAATGAATCGATATTAAAATCTTATGTTGGCGATGAGTCTTTTGATCAATACAAACAGAAAATTTTAAATGGTGGTTTTCAGTATCAGTATTCCCGCAATTGCCTGCAAAAAAACCTTGGAGACGGGGAAGCATTTAGTGAAGTAAGTTTAATGGATGGTGTTGCAGCTACTGATTGGAGCTGGAGCCCTTTGTTGGCTGATTTTGATAATGACGGGATAAAGGACCTTTTTGTGGCAAATGGTATAAAACATCGGCCAACAGATATGGATTATATTAGCTTTATTTCAAATTTTTCTGTTCAGAAAGCCCTCTCAGGAAACGGAATGGACGGCGTTGCAATAGATAAAATGCCAACCGGCGAGGCGCACAGCTATGTTTTTAAAGGAACAAAAAGTGAAAAATTTATCGATAAAAGCGCTGCCTGGGGGATAAGCGATACCATGTTATCAAACGGCGCGGCTTATGCGGACCTCAACAACGACGGGCATTTGGATGTTGTGACTAATAACCTTAATCATGTTGCATGTATTTATAGAAATGTATCCAAGGGGTCTCATTATCTTAGTCTAAAATTCACCGGCCGCCATGATAACCGATTTGGAATTGGTACAAAAGCATACATTTTTTGTGGCAAACAAATGCAATATGAGCAACTGGAGCTAACCCGGGGATTTCAATCATCAACAGAACCGAAATTGCATTTTGGTTTAGGAAATAACAAAACCGCAGACAGTTTATTGGTTATCTGGCCCGATCAAACTTTCCAGGTAATGCACAATATTGCCGGGGATAAACTATTGACAATTGATCAAAAAAATGCCATGGGGCATTTTAATCATAATTTGTTTTTTCCAAAAAAACCACCGGTTTTTCAAAATATTACTGCTCAAATAAATTTGAACTGGAAGCATAAAGAGGATGATTTTGTGGATTTTAATCAGCAACCGCTTATTCCGCACATGTTTTCAACCGAAGGCCCCAGAATAGCCGTGGCAGATGTAAACCACGACGGATTGGACGATTTTTATGTGTGCGGGGCAAAAGGGCAGCCGGGAGCTTTATTTATCCAGGGGCCCGATGGTAGTTTTAAAGCGACAGTTCAGCCGGCGTTTATAGCAGATGAGGTTTGTGAAGACGTTGATGCGGTATTTCTGGACGTGAACCACGATGGCTTTCCTGACCTGTATGTTGCAAGTGGCGGAAACGAATTTCCCGATGGCTCCGCAGAACTTGCCGACCGTTTGTATATAAATGACGGTAAGGGGAACTTTAAAAAGTCGAATGATATTCCGCAGATATTGGTAAATAAGTCGGCAGTTGCCGTGGCTGATGTAAATCACGATGGCTATCCTGATATTTTTGTCGGAGGGGCGCCAGATGCGTTTAACTATAGTAGAATAACGGAATCGTATCTTTTAGTGAACGATGGACATGGCCATTACCACCAGACGCCCTTGCCTGAAGAGCTTAAGTATGCAGGCATGATTCGCTCGGCTGCGTTTGCCGATCTGGATAATGATGGCTGGCCTGATCTCGTGGTAGCAGGTGAGTTTATGCCGGTGAAAGTCTTCATGAACCGGAACGGTAAATTTGTTGAGCAGCGTAACGATGAAATGGACAATATGCTGGGATGGTGGCAGCGGGTAGTATTAGCAGATGTTGACGGTGATGGCAAAATAGATATTGTTGCAGGAAATTATGGTTGGAATTCAAAACTTAAACCGACCGATGAAAACCCAGTGAAACTATTTTTATCAGACTTAGACAAAAATGGCACAGTTGACCCAATATTAACTTATAGTATTGACCATAAGGATTATACATTTTTAGGAAAAGGCGACATTGAAAAACAGGTACCATTGATCAAAAAGAAATTTTTGTACTACCATGATTTTGCCGGGAAAACAGTTCAGGAGGTATTCGGTGATTCATTAGATACAAAACCGCTGATAGCAAACAATTTCACATCAGGTGTTTTTTATAATAAAGGTGAGGGTAAATTTGCTTTCAGAGCATTCCCCGCGTTGATGCAAACTGCGCCACTTTTTGGTTTCGCCAATTTTTCGGGACCTTACAAAGGCATTTTAGGAGGCGGTAATTTTTCAGGTGTAATACCTTTTGAAGGCAGATATGATGCCGATTTTGGCGATCTGCTACTTTTAGATAAAGGCAATAATTTTAAATACATTTCTCCCGTTTCTTCCGGATTTTTATTGAGGGGCGAAGTAAGGGATATTAAACAAATTAAAACGGCGCAAGGCATCATTTATGCCGTTGCTTTTAATAATGACAAAATTCAATTTTTTAAGTTAAATAAATGACCATGAGTAAAAAGTCGATATTTTTTCTGGGGTTGATTTCCTTTTGTTCAACCATTGTTTGCGCACAGGACCAATGGCTTATAAAAGCCGACAAAATTGACCCTGCAAATTATTACGGAATTACGGTTGCTAACGGTATGATAGGGATTGTATCATCGCCCGAACCATTTAAAGTGAAGAATGTAGTGCTTGCAGGTGCGTATGATCTGTATGGCCGTGGCCGGGTTAGTAATTTCCTGAATAGTTTTAACCTGCTCAATATGTACCTCGAAATTAATGGGAACCGTATTGACGCTAAAAACATCAGCAATATGAGGCAGCAACTGGATATGCAGCATGCGGCCTTTACTACTACATTTGATTATGGAGATGAAGCAACGATAAAATACACCTATTATTCATTGCGCCAACTGCCTTTCACTGTTTTGATGGATATTTCCATCACCGCAAAAAAAGCCTTGAATATCACCGCAGCCAGTGTTATGGAAGCGCCTGATGCTTTGAAGGATGTTCAAAATTACTATAATGAGATTGACAGGCCGCATGTAACCATCAGCTTGCTAACATCCACAGCAAAAAGCCCGACCGGAAAACTCCAATTATGTGCTTCCAACTCCTTTTTGTTTAATGAAAACCATGGCCAGGAGCCGCGTGTAATACATGAAATGTGGGATAATAATATGCACCTGATGAAGTTCAGCAAAGCAATTGCTGCCGGGCAAACCTATCAGTATGCTGTTGCCGGATCATCTATCACTTCGGCGCACGATGCAGATCCTTTAAACCAGGCCGAGCGTTTAACCATATTCGCTAAACTTGAAGGTCGCGACAGGCTGATCAAATTTCATGAAATGGCCTGGGACTCCCTTTGGCATAGTGATATAAAAATTGATGGCGACCCGCAGGCCCAGCAGGATGTACATAGCATGCTATATCATTTATACTCTTTTTCACGGGCAGGCACAGCGTATTCTCCGTCACCGATGGGTTTGTCGGGTTTAGGTTATAATGGCCACGTTTTTTGGGATGCTGATTTGTGGATGTACCCTGCATTATTGGTATTGCATCCTGAAATTGCCAAATCTCTAGTCGAATACCGCTACCAGCGTTTAGCGGTAGCAAAGCAAAATGCTTTTGGGCACGGATATAAAGGAGCGATGTTCCCTTGGGAAAGCGCTGACGCAGGGGTGGAAGAAACACCGGTTTGGGCGTTAAGTGGTCCGTTTGAACATCATATAACCGCCTGCGTTGCTTTGGCCGCCTGGAATTATTATTGCGTAACCCAGGATAAGCAATGGCTGCTTGAAAAAGGATGGCCCTTGCTTTCAGCAACCGCCGATTTTTGGGCCAGTCGTGTTGAACGGAATGGAACCGGCCATTATGATATAAAAGATGTCGTGGCTGCTGATGAATGGGCCGAAAATATTGATAACGACGCCTTTACTAATGCGGCTGCAATTGAAAATTTACAGCATGCAACTGCTGCTGCTAAAATTTTAGGATTAAAAGCTGACCCTGACTGGCAGATCGTTGCCCAAAATATCCCGGTTGCAAGATTTCCGGATGGCGTTACTAAAGAATTTGATACCTATAAAGGAGAAGGTATTAAACAGGCAGATGTAAATCTGCTGGCCTACCCCTTAAAAACCATTACCGATCCTTCACAAATAAAAAAGGATCTGGAGTATTATGAAACAAGGGTGCCAAATGCCGGTACACCAGCGATGACCCAGGGCATATTTACCCTCCTGTATGCACGGTTGGGTAACGGCGACAAAGCTTATCATTTTTTTAAAGACGCCTACGAACCAAACCTAAACCCGCCATTCAGGGTAATTGCGGAAACTAAAGGTGGTACCAACCCCTATTTCGCGACTGGTGCCGGTGGTATAATTCAGAGCCTTTTAATGGGTTTCGGCGGATTAGACATCACACCTGCCGGCATTGAGCAGGTAAAAAGCAAACTTCCCGGTAACTGGAAATCACTAACAATTACCGGTGTGGGCATTGACAAAAAGGCCTTTGTAATAAAATAATTAAATATTAAAACTTTTGATTTATGAATCGTTGTTTCCTCTTAATAATAATAGCAGTTACGTTTTTTACATCCTGCAAAAAGCCCGATTATAAAAATATACTCCACGATCCCGGCTTGTATAGCCGCACTGTCCATGAACTTAACGGCGTGGTAATGGGTAATAATTTTACCCCCGTTGTAGCTTCACGTAATTACGCTTATGCAAGCATAGCAGGTTATGAAGTTATTGCCGCAGGCTATCCTGATAAATACAAGTCCCTTTCAGGACAGCTTAACGGCTTAGCGACGGTTGCAAAGCCAGATGCTAATGAAAATATTGATTATGAATACGCCTCGTTACTGGCTTTTTGCAAAGTTGGTGAAGCAGTGACATTCCCCGAAGGCAGTTTAAAAAGCTATACGGATAGTCTTCACCAAATTGCAGTTACCCATGGTATGCCATCAGAAATGGTCACCAACTCCGAAAATTATGCCAAAGCAGTAGCGCTTTCTATCATGGCCTGGAGTAAAAAGGATAATTATCTGAAAACCAGGAGCGAATCAAAATTTGCAATCAAAGATTCTGCCGGACGTTGGATTCCTACGCCGCCTGCATATTCAGAAGCTGTAGAACCACATTGGAATGAAATTCGCCCCATGGTTATACATGACCTCAAAAACTATGCTGCACCGGCACCACCGGCGTTTGATATAAAAAACAAAGACAGTAAATATTACAAAGAAGTAATTTATATAAAAAACACAATCGATAGTCTTACTCCCGAACAAACCCATATTGCTGACTTTTGGGACGATAATCCCGGGAAACTAAATGTTTCGGGACACGTTATGTTTATCACCAAAAAGTTTTCGCCGCCGGGGCATTGGATGAGCATCGTTGGTATAGGCGCTGAAAAAGTGCATGCAGACTTTAGTACCACTGTTTGTGCCTATGCAAAAACGTCAATTGCATTATTTGATGGTTTTATTGAATGCTGGACTGCCAAATACACTTACAAAACAGTCCGGCCGGAAACCGTAATTGATAAGTATTTCGATGCAAACTGGCGCCCTCACCTGCAAACTCCACCCTTCCCCGAATATACTTGTGGCCACACAACGATATCTGCCGCCGCAGCCGAAGCGCTTACAAGTGTGTTGGGCGATAATGTAGCTTATACCGACACGTCTGAGCTTGAATTTGGTATCAAAAGTTTGCCTTACAAGTCATTCAGGGATGCAGCTAAACAGAATATCTGGGCGCGATTTTATGGCGGCGTGCATTTTCATAACTCCTGCATTGTTTCAAATCATATCGGCCAAATAATAGGCGACTCAATAGTAAAGAAACTGGTGATGAAAAAGTAAATCGAGTGCTATAATTGGTGAAATTATGGTTATATTTTTATGATTGATATGTTTAGTATCGTATTTATTTACAATAGTTTAAGTTTTTTAAATTAAATTTTTGTCTAAATTTTTATTATAAAATTTGGGGTGATACCAGCCGGGCGATTGACGGTGTTTAACAAGTTGTATATTTATAATCATTTAGAAATTA
>Ga0316224_1002518_pt1 | contig 16754 bp, 31 predicted proteins | sample TBH18013metaG_FD_206254 | JGI IMG/M metagenome (GOLD analysis project Ga0316224, IMG submission 206254) | Freshwater microbial communities from Trout Bog Lake, Wisconsin, USA - TBH18013 | ecosystem: Environmental > Aquatic > Freshwater > Lake > Hypolimnion/Profundal zone | place: USA: Wisconsin... | reverse complement strand
ATCGATAGCTATTACACCTACATTAGCGTCAGGATTTTTATTTTCTTCGCTTGCAACGTAACCGCGACCCTTGCTAACAGTAAGCTCGATCTCCAAAGTTACAGATGAATCCATGTTACAAATAACAAGCTCAGGATTCAAAACAGTAAAGTTATTGGAGAACTTAGTGATATCACCAGCGCTGAAAGCGTCCTGGCCATTGATGATAACGAATATTTTTTCGTTGTCACCTGATTCACCGGTTTTTTTAAACCTTACTTGTTTTAAGTTAAGTATGATTTCGGTAACGTCTTCAACAACGCCTTTTATGGTTGAAAACTCATGCATCACTCCCGAAAAACGAACTGAAGTAATCGCATAACCTTCAAGTGAAGAAAGTAAGATACGACGAAGAGCATTACCAATGGTTACACCGAAACCTGGTTCTAACGGACGAAACTCAAACGTGCCATAAAAATCAGTTGATTTCTGCATGATAACCTTGTCTGGTTTTTGAAATGCTAAAATTGCCATTTATATCCTTTATTTATTGTTTAATTTTTAATAGATTTGAGAGGCGAAATATAAGATTTAAGTCTTTTTTATATTTTTCTTTATCTTATATTCTAAATCCGAAATCCCCATTTACTTTATTCCTCAGATGTTAAACTGAGATATGAGATTTGAATATTTCTCAAATCTCATATTTAAAATCTCATATCTTATTTAGAGTATAACTCGACGATCAGGTTTTCCTTGATATTTTCAGGAATCTCATCGCGGTTTGGATAGTTAAGGAATTTGCCTGTTAAATTGGCAGCATCCCATTCAAGCCAGCTGTGTTTGTTAATCCTTCTGCCGGCAACTGAATGTGTAATAGACTCAAGTGATTTAGATTTTTCACGAACAGCAATCACATCACCTGCTTTTAATGTGTAAGAAGCAATATTTACGACTTCGCCATTAACAGTAATATGTTTATGCCCAACCAGCTGGCGTGCGCCTGAACGTGTTGGAGCAATACCTAAACGGTAAACCGCATTATCTAAACGGGCTTCCAAAAACTTAAGTAAGTTTTCGCCTGTGATGCCTTCTTTTGCAGAAGCGCGGTGAAACAAGTTTTCGAACTGACGCTCTAACACACCGTAAGTGTATTTAACTTTTTGTTTCTCCATCAACTGGGTTGAATACTCTGATTGCTTTCCTCTTCTTTTGGAAGCACCATGCATACCCGGTGGATAATTTTTTCTTTCTAACGCTTTATCCGGACCGAAGATCGGTTCGCGGAAACGGCGCGCAATTTTGGATTTTGGTCCTGTATATCTAGCCATTGTTTGTTGTTCTTAAAGTATCAAACAGCCCGCAGCTGCCGAATCTTAGCTTTAAAAAATTTGTTAATTAAACTCTTCTCCTTTTTGAAGGGCGGCAACCATTGTGTGGAAGCGGTGTAATGTCTTTTATAGTAGTTACCTCAATACCAGCAGTTTGCAAAGTACGGATAGCTGATTCACGACCAGCACCCGGGCCTTTTACAAATACTTCAACCTTGCGTAAACCAAGATCGTAAGCAACTTTACCGCAATCGGCAGCAGCCTGACCGGCAGCATAAGGTGTATTCTTTTTTGATCCTTTGAAACCCATTTTACCAGCAGACGACCAGGAAACAGCTTGTCCGCTTTTGTTGGTAAGGGTAATGATAATGTTGTTAAAAGTTGCGTTGATATGCGCTTCGCCAACAGGCTCTACAATTACTACGCGCTTTTTGGTTACTTTTTTGCTCTTAGCCATTTTTTTAATTATTGAGCTAGTGAATTACTGAATTACTGATTAAATAATTCGGACCCATTAACTGTTTTGTATAATTTGTTATTCCTAATGAATTCGAGGCTTCAACTAATCTCTAACCTCCAATCACTAATCACTATTTCTAATTATTGAATTAGTGAATTATTGAATTAGTGAATGGATAGGAACTAACCTCCAATCACTAATCTCTAATCACTATTTAGTAGCTTTCTTCTTGTTAGCAACTGTCTTACGTTTTCCTTTACGGGTACGTGAGTTGTTTTTAGTACGCTGACCACGTAAAGGCAATCCTTTACGGTGACGTGTACCACGGTAACAACCTATATCCATTAAGCGCTTAATGTTAAGCTGAACTTCCGAACGCAATGAACCTTCAACCTTTATCTGGTCATTGATGATCCCGCGGATAGCAGTCAACTGCTCATCTGTCCAGTCCTGCACTTTTGTGTTAAAATCAATACCTGCTTCAGTCAGGATCTTTTGCGCTGTTGAACGTCCGATACCGAAAATGTAAGTAAGTCCGATTTCTCCTCTTTTATTCTTTGGTAAATCAATACCTGAAATCCTTGCCATATTTTTTGTTTGTATTTTCCAATAATAACCGAACGGCGGGCCACCGTTGTACGAATTATTACAATTCCTTTAATTATCCCTGACGTTGTTTATACTTAGGATTCTTTTTGTTAATCACATAAAGTTTCCCGTTGCGGCGGATGATCTTGCAATCAACACTGCGTTTTTTAATGGATGCTCTAACTTTCATCGCTTTATTATTTATATCTATAGGTTATTCTGCCTTTTGTTAAATCGTAGGGACTCATTTCCAATTTAACCCTGTCTCCAGGTAAAATTTTTATATAGTGCATACGCATCTTACCGGATATATGAGCAATAATTTCATGTCCATTTTCCAACTCTACCCTAAACATCGCGTTTGATAATGCTTCTTTAATCGTTCCGTCTTGTTCAATCGAGGCTTGTTTGGCCATATTTTATTGATTATTACTTAATTATCCACCCTAAAAGCGGGATGCAAAATTAATAAAATTATTTTAACTTTTATTTATTTCTTTTAAAACATTATCTACATATGAAAATGTAGAAAGTATATCGGGTTGTCCCTTCCTGATAGCCACAGTATGCTCATAATGAGCAGATGGTTTACCATCAGTAGTTGATACGGTCCAGCCATCGTCCCAAAACTTTACCCTTGCTTTACCGGCATTGATCATGGGTTCAATTGCTATCACCATTCCCTCTTCCAGTTTTACACCTACGCCGCGTTTACCGTAGTTAGGCACCTCAGGTTTTTCGTGTAACTCTATGCCTACCCCGTGTCCTACCAGTTCCTTTACCACGCCGAAACCATGCTTCTCAGCATGTTCCTGAACGGCAAAACCTATATCCCCTATCCGCATTCCGGCTACCGCTTTCTGAACACCCAAATCAAGGCATTCCATGGTAACCCGCATCAGGGTTTTTACGGTGTCACTCACTTCACCAATGGCAAAAGTATAAGCCGAATCGCCGATATATTTATTCAGTACCACCCCACAATCCACCGAAACCAGATCTCCGTCAACCAACTCGCGTTGCCCGGGGAAACCATGAACAACCTGATCGTTCATTGATATGCACAATGAATAAGGGAAGCCATGATAATTTAAAAATGCAGGAATCCCGCCGTTATCTCTGATAAAGGTTTCTGCAAGTTTATTTAACTCAATGGTTTTAATACCTGGTCGTATCACTTTCGCGATCTCTCCAAGTGTTTTGGAAACAAGTAAAGAACTTTCTCTTATGAGTTCTATCTGTTCGATAGACTTATAATTGATCTTTGACATGTTATAATATTATCAGATGACAGGCTGACTGGTCCCGCCACCGGCAGAAACAGCTGTACGCCCTTTAATTCTTCCAGTTTTCATTAAACCATCATAATGACGCATCAATAAATGGCTTTCAATCTGTTGCAGGGTATCTAAAACAACACCCACAAGGATGATCAATGAAGTACCGCCGAAAAACCGGGCAAATCCCTGGTTTACCCCTACCAAGCTGGCAAATGCCGGAATGATTGCAATGATTGCTAAAAAGATAGAACCGGGTAAAGTGATCCGTGAAATCACACCATCAATAAACTCAGCTGTTGATTTCCCTGGTTTAACACCCGGTATAAAGCCACCATTCTTTTTCATATCATCCGCCATTTGGTTAGGATTGACAGTTATAGCGGTATAGAAATACGTGAATACGATGATCAATATCGCGAACACCAGGTTATGTCCCCAGGCCGTATAATCAGACAGTGACATCAATATCGGGTTCGAGGCCGCTTTCGGGAAAAACTGTTGCACAGTTGCCGGAATAAACATTAGCGCCTGAGCAAATATGATAGGCATAACACCGGCAGCATTTACTTTTAAGGGAATATACTGACGTACGCCGCCATATTGTTTATTGCCAACAATGCGTTTAGCATATTGCACAGCAACCTTACGGACACCCTGTACAATAAGTATAGTGAACATTACCACCAGGATAAGCGCTACAATTTCAACCACAAAGGTCACCAAGCCACCGGCTCCGGCATTACGTGCCACAAATTCACTGGAGAATGCACCTGGCAATGCGGAAATAATCCCGATCATAATGATCAAAGAAATACCATTACCAATGCCTTTATCTGTAATTTTTTCCCCCAGCCACATAATAAACATAGTACCCGCTGTAAGCACGAACATATTTAAAACAGTGAAATAAGGATTTGCAATTAACATTTGATCAGCACTGATCTGAGATTTTAAATAACCGATAGCCTGCAGCGCAGTTATACCTATGGTTAGGTAACGTGTCCACTGGTTTAATTTATTACGTCCGCTTTCGCCTTCTTTTTGCAGTTTAGCGAAGTAAGGAACAGCGATACCAAGTAATTGCACCACGATGGAAGCCGAAATGTAAGGCATTACACCCAATGCAAAAATAGAGGCCCGTGAAAACGAACCTCCTGCAAACATATTCAGCAAACCTGCTATCCCTTCTTTCCCCTGCTGACTATTTACAACCGAAGCGGTGTTTACACCCGGAAGGACAACATATGATCCTATGCGATATATTAAAAGAAATAAGAGTGTGTTTATGATACGCACTCTCAGGTCTTCGATTTTCCAGATATTGGATAATGTGGTGAAAAATTTCTTCATCGAAAATTATAGCTTAACTATGGTACCACCAGCTGCTTCAATCGCTTTTTGCGCTGTTGCAGTAAACGCGTGTGCTTTAACTTCTAATTTGGCTTTCAGTTCGCCGCGACCAAGAATTTTAACAAGGTCGTTTTTTGAAGCCAGGCCATGTTCTTTCAGTGTATCAAAATCAACTGATGATAATGTATATTTTTCAGTTAATGCTTGCAGCACATCAAGGTTTACACCTGTGTATTCAACACGGTTAGGATTTTTAAATCCTACCTTTGGTACACGGCGCTGTAAAGGCATCTGACCGCCTTCAAAACCAACCTTTGAACTGTTACCTGAACGTGAACCAGCACCTTTATGGCCACGGGTTGATGTTCCGCCACGGCCTGAACCTGTACCACGGCCAATTCTTTTTCTATTTTTTACAGAACCTTTTGCAGGTTTAAGATTACTTAAATTCATGATATTAAATATTTTCTACCGCTACCAGGTGATTAACTTTTTTAACCATTCCAATGATAGCCGCAGTAGCTTCAACTTCCACGCTTTGGTTGATCCTTTTTAAGCCCAGTGCTTCCACTGTTCTTTTTTGGCGCTCACTTCTGTCGATCACGCTCTTAATCTGAGTTATTTTGATTTTTGCCATGACAGATTATCCGTTAAATACTTTTCCTATACTTACACCACGGTGCTGTGCTACGGTATAAGCATCACGTAATTGTGATAATGCCGATACAGTTGCTTTAACCACGTTGTGTGGGTTTGATGAACCTTTTGATTTTGCCAATACATTATGGATACCTGCTGATTCCAATACCGCACGCATCGCACCACCGGCAATTACACCGGTACCGTTAGCAGCTGGTTTTATGAAAACAAAACCGCCTGAAAACTTACCTATTTGCTCATGTGGTACTGTACCGTTTATGATCGGAACTTTTACCAGGTTCTTTTTCGCATCATCAATGCCTTTTGCAATAGCTTCGGTAACCTCTTTAGCTTTTCCTAAACCGTAACCTACAACACCGTTTTCGTCACCTACTACCACAATGGCAGAGAAACTGAAAGTACGGCCGCCTTTGGTTACTTTGGCTACACGCTGTATGCTTACCAAGCGGTCTTTTAATTCGATCTCGCTTGTTTTTACTCTTTTTATGTTGATTGTTGACATTTCTCTTTTCGATTAAAAGTTTAAACCGCCTTCACGTGCACCTTCAGCCAGTGATTTAACACGACCATGGTACAAATAACCGTTCCTGTCGAAAACCACATCTTTAATACCTGCTGCAATTGCTTTCTCAGCTACCAGTTTACCAACGGCAACTGACTGATCAATTTTAGTGCCTTTTTCAGCATTGAAATCTTTTGATAAAGATGATGCCGACACCAAAGTTTTGCCGCTTACATCGTCAATGATCTGCGCGTAAATTCCTTTATTACTCCTGTATACTGACAGACGCGGACGTGCCGAAGAACCTGAAAGACGTTTTCTGATCCCCTTCTTAATTCTGTCTCTTCTTGATAATTTAGCTCCCATGACGATTATTTTTTAGATGCTGATTTACCTGCTTTTCTTCTCAATACTTCGCCAACAAACTTGATACCTTTACCCTTGTAAGGCTCTGGTGCACGTAACGAGCGTATTTTTGCCGCTACCTGACCTATCAGTTGTTTATCAATTGACTCCAAAATAATGGTAGGGTTTTTACCCTTTTCAGCAGTTGTTGAAACCTTAATTTCTTTTGGTAACTCAAATACATAGTGGTGAGAATATCCCAGCACTAAGTCTAAAGTATTACCTGTATTTGTTGCACGATAACCTACACCCACTAATTCCTGCTCCACTTTGTAACCTGCAGTTACTCCTGTTACCATGTTATTGATAAGCGCACGGTACAAGCCGTGTAATGCTTTGTGACGTTTTTGATCAGAAGGACGTTTTACAACTAAATTTCCTTCTTCCTGTTCAACAGTGATATCACTGTCAACCGCCTGGTGCAACTCACCTTTTGGGCCCTTTACGGTAACAACATTATCTGCTGATACTGTAATTGTAACCCCTTGTGGTAGTGCTATAGGTGATTTTCCTACTCTTGACATTGCTTAATTTCCTCCTATTAATATACGTAGCATAAAACTTCGCCACCAACATTTTGTTGACGCGCTTCTTTATCGGTCATTACACCTTTTGAAGTCGACAGGATGGCGATACCTAAACCATTTAATACTCTCGGCATAGTATCCATGCCTGCGTATTTCCTCAAACCTGGTTTACTGATGCGCGAAATGCTGCGTATAGCAGATATTTTTGTTATCGGGTGGTATTTCAAAGCTACCTTAATAGTACCTTGAGGACCATTGTCTTCAAACTTAAAATTGGCAATGTAACCTTTGTCGAAAAGCACTTTCGTGATTTCCTTCTTTAGATTTGATGCAGGAATTTCAACAACCCTATGGTTGGCTTTAATAGCATTCCTTACTCGTGTAAGATAATCTGCGATTGGATCTGTATTCATTTTATTGTTTTATGATAGTGGTTTCCGTGGACCTGCTATCGGTTAATACTTGTGAGTAGTGAGTGGTGAGTAGTGAATGGTTTTGTTAGAATTTACCAACCCACCATTCACAACTCACTTCTCACCAGGAAGCTTTCTTTATTCCCGGGATCTTACCAGCCAAAGCGATTTCACGGAAAGTTACACGTGAAATACCAAACTGACGCATGTACCCGCGCGGACGACCTGTTAATTTACAGCGGTTGTGTAATTTTACCGGCGATGATGCTTTTGGTAAAGCATCTAAACCTGCATAATTACCTTCAGCTTTAAGGGCCGCTCTTTTTTCAGCGTATTTAGCAACTAATTTAGCACGTTTTACTTCGCGTGCTTTTACACCTTCTTTAGCCATTTGTAGTTGTATTTTGATTTTTAAATGGTAATCCAAATTGTTTCAACAACTCCAATGCTTCAACATCATTTGTTGCCGAGGTTACAAAGGTAATATCCATACCCTGTATCTTATTGATCTTGTCGATATTGATCTCAGGGAATATGATTTGTTCGGATATACCTAATGTATAATTTCCGCGTCCGTCAAAACCTTTATCGTTGATGCCTTTGAAATCGCGGATACGCGGTAAAGCAACTGCAATCAAACGGTCAAGGAATTCGTACATGGTATTGTCACGTAAAGTAACACGTACGCCAATCGGCATGTTTTTACGTAACTTAAAGTTCGATATATCCTTTTTTGATTTCGAGGAAACTGCCTGCTGACCAGTAATGGTAGTAAGTTCAGTAATTGTACTTTCGATAAGTTTTTTATCAGTAGTAGCGCCGCCAACCCCCTGGTTGATCGCTATTTTTTCAAGTTTAGGAACCTGCATTACGCTCTTATACTGAAATTTGTCTTTCAGTGTACTGCGGATCTCGTCCTTATACTTCGTTTTTAATCTTGGTACGTATTCCATTACTTAATTTCCTCTCCTGATATTTTTGCCACTCTTACTAATTTGCCGGCATCATTTCTTTTGCGGCCAACACGCGTTGGTTTTCCTGTTTTAGGATCAACCAGCATCAGGTTTGAAATATGAATAGCAGCTTCCTGCTTTACAATTCCACCATTTGGTTTAGCAGCATTTGGTTTGGTATGTTTTGATACCATGTTGGCACCTTCAACAATAGCACGGCCTTTATCTAATATTACTTCTAATATTTTACCCTGGGCTCCTTTTGAATCACCGGCAATAACCTTTACAAGGTCGCCTTTTTTGATTTTCAATTTGGCAGGTTGTTCTTGTTTTTTCTTTTCCATATTACAATACCTCCGGTGCTAATGATACAATTTTCATAAATTGTTTCTCACGTAATTCTCTTGCAACCGGGCCAAAGATACGTGTGCCTCTCGGCTCATCCTGGTTATTTAACAAAACCGCGGCATTGTCATCAAAACGGATATAAGAACCATCTTTACGACGAATCTCTTTTTTGGTGCGAACTACTACAGCTTTTGAAACGGTACCTTTTTTCACGTTACCTGATGGTATTGCGCTTTTTACGGTAACTACTATCTTATCGCCGATAGAGGCATACCTTTTTCCGGTACCGCCCAACACACGGATCACTAAAACTTCTTTAGCACCGCTGTTATCAGCTACATTTAATCTTGATTCCTGTTGTACCATTTTATTTAGCCCTTTCTATTATTTGAACTAATCTCCAGTTTTTGTTCTTGCTCAGCGGGCGTGTTTCCATAATCAATACGGTATCGCCTATACCACAGGTATTTTCCTGGTCGTGGGCCATAAATTTGGTAGTTTTCTTAACGAACTTACCATAGATTGGGTGTTTTACTTTCCTTTCTACAGCAACCACAATAGACTTTTCCATCTTATTGCTTACTACCAGGCCGGTACGTGTTTTTCTTAAATTTCTTTCCATTTTTCCCGATGCTTTAAAAATTATTCAGAAGCTGCCGCCGATTTACGTTTTGTAATTTCAGTATTTAAACGGGCGATGTCCTTACGCACTTTTGTGATCCGCAAAGGGTTTTCAATAGCAGAAACCGCGTGTGCAAATTTCAGCTTGGTAAGATTTGTCTTCTCCTCGCTGATCCTGGCAACCAATTCTTCAGTTGACAACTCCAAAATTTCTGAGTTCTTCATTTTATTTCTTTTTGTTGTAATGTTGTAAAGTTGTAAGGTTTTAATGTTGCCCGTCTGGCGGTTGTAAATTAGTTCTTAACCTTACAACCTTTCAACATTACAACCTTTCAACTTCTTCGTTATGCTTCTACGTAATCCCTACGTACTATAAACCTGGTTTGTACCGGCAATTTTTGTGCTGCCAGGCGCAATGCTTCCTTAGCTACATCCAAAGGCACGCCTTCGGCTTCAAAAATAATTCTTCCGGGGCGTACTACCGCAACCCAATATTCGGGCGCACCCTTACCTTTACCCATACGTACTTCTGCTGGTTTTTTAGTTACCGGCTTGTCAGGGAATATCCTGATCCACACCTGTCCCTCACGTTTCATAAAACGTGTTACAGCAATACGTGCAGCTTCGATCTGGCGGCTGGTGATCCAGGCCGGTTCGAGTGATTTTATACCGAAAGATCCGAATGAAAGCTCCGCGCCACGACTGGCGTTTCCTTTCATTTTGCCTTTTTGCATCTTTCTGAACTTCGTTCTTTTTGGCTGTAGCATTTTCTTAAGTATTGAGATTTGAGATGTGAGATATGAGATTACCGAAGTGCCTCTTATCTATTGTCTCTTATCCTATTAATTTATTATTTTATTATTGCGATTCAGATGAAGGATAAGATATGTTTCTCACATCTCAAATCTCACATCTCAAATCTAATTATTATCTCTTTCCTGGACCGCCGGGGCGATTTCCACCCGGACGACTTCCACCTGCACCCGGACCGCCTGTGCGTGCTGGTCCACCCGGACGGCTTCCGCCACCACGTTGGCCACCACCAGCGCCCGGACCACCTGGTCCGCCTCTGCGGTCACCACCTGGTTTACGATCGCCTCTGCGTTCGCCACCGCGCTCTCCGCCTCTTTCATTGCCGCCACGACCGCCGAAGCCTGCCGCGCCGCCTTCAGGGCGTCCGCCTTTGCCGCTCGCGCTGCTTGCACCACCGATATTTGGTGATAAGTCGCGTTTGCCATAAACTTCGCCTTTGCAAATCCAAACCTTAACACCTATTTTACCATAGGTAGTTAATGCTTCAGCTAATGCATAATCGATGTCTGCACGGAAAGTATGTAATGGAATTCTTCCTTCTTTATATTGTTCTGTACGTGCCATTTCCGCGCCGCCTAAACGGCCTGATGTCATTACTTTTATTCCTTCAGCACCCATTCTCATGGTTGAAGCAATAGTAGTCTTCATGGCACGACGGAATGAAATACGTGCTTCGAGTTGTTTTGCTATGCCTTCTGCAACTAATTGTGCATCAAGCTCAGGTCTTTTGATCTCAAAAATGTTTATCTGAACATCTTTTTTGGTCAATTTTTTTAACTCTTCTTTTATCTTATCAACTTCCTGACCGCCTTTACCGATCACAATACCCGGACGGGCGGTGTGAATAGTTATAGTAATGCGTTTTAAAGTACGTTCGATAACCACTTTTGATACACCGCCTTTTGAAATACGCGCTGAAATATATTTGCGGATCTTTTCGTCTTCAACTAATTTGTCGGCATAATGATTGCCACCGAACCAATTAGAATCCCAACCTCTGATGATTCCTAACCTGTTACCTATTGGATGTGCTTTCTGTCCCATTTCAAATTAATTGTTATCGTTTTTACTATCTACGATCAGGTGTACATGGTTTGAGCGTTTGCGGATACGGTATCCCCTTCCTTGCGGAGCAGGGCGTAATCTTTTTAACTGACGACCGCCGCCTACTGAAACCTCTTTTACAAATAAGTTACTATCTTCAACACGTTTGTCTTCGTTTTTTTGTTCCCAGTTTTTGATGGCTGATAACAAAAGTTTCTCTACACGTATAGCAGCTTCTTTGTTTGTGTACTTTAAGATGTATAACGCTTTCTCAACGTTTACACCACGAATCAGGTCAACCACCAAACGCATCTTACGTGGTGAAGTTGGGCAGTTCTGTAGTTTAGCAACAGAAGCACCGCCTACAATGGCTTTAGCAGCTTCTTTTTGTTGCCTGATCAATACAGACTTTTTAATTTTTGTTCTTGCTTCTTCCATTGCCTGTTATTTTTTCTTTTCAGCGTGACCGCGGAATGTACGTGTTGGTGCAAACTCTCCCAGCTTGTGTCCAACCATGTTTTCAGTTACGTACACAGGGATAAATTTATTACCGTTGTGTACTGCGAATGTATGACCAACGAAATCAGGAGAGATCATGGAACGTCTTGACCATGTTTTTACAACCGATTTCTTATTTGAATCATTCAGCACCATAACTTTTTTGTCTAAGTTATGATCGATGTAAGGTCCTTTTTTTATTGAACGAGCCATTATTTTTTCCTTCTTTCAATGATATAACGATCCGATGATTTCTTTTTGTCACGGGTTTTAAAGCCTTTGGCTAATAAACCTTTGCGTGAACGTGGATGACCACCTGAGGCTCTTCCCTCACCACCACCCATAGGGTGATCTACCGGGTTCATAGCTACACCTCGTACTCTTGGTCTGCGGCCTAACCAGCGTTTACGGCCGGCTTTACCTAACACTGCATTTGCTCTCTCACCATTTGAAACCGTACCGATAGTTGCCAAACAAGTCGACAATATCATACGTGTTTCGCCTGAAGGCAATTTGATGATGGCATATTTACCATCACGTGCCGAAAGCTGGGCATAAGTACCTGCACTGCGTGCAATGGTACCACCCTGGCCCGGGTTAAGTTCAATATTGTGGATGATAGAACCAAGCGGGATGCTCTTAAGCGGCAATGTATTACCAACTTCGGGCGCTACGCTTTCGCCTGACAGAACAACCATCCCTACAGTTAATCCTGCAGGAGCTATCATATATCTTTTTTCGCCATCAACAAAATGTAGCAAAGCTATACGTGCCGAACGGTTTGGATCATATTCAATAGTTGCAACTTTTGCAGGGATGTCAAATTTATTACGTTTGAAATCAATTAACCTGTATGCTTGTTTATGACCACCACCCATGTAGCGCATAGTCATTTTACCGCTGTTGTTACGTCCGCCCGATCTTGTGTTGGCTGATTCAACCAACGTTTTTTCAGGAACGTTTGTTGTAATATCTGAGTTAGATACATCAACTCGGAAGCGGGTACCCGGTGTAACCGGTTTAAATCTTTTAACTGCCATCTTCTTATTTATATACCGCTATAAAAATCTATTACCTCTCCGCTTTTCAACGTAATGATCGCTTTTTTGTAAGTAGCTGCACGTCCTGAAACGGCGCCTGCCTTAGTATTGCGGGTCTTTAGTTTTCCAACGTATTTCATAGTGTTTACAGCTTTCACGGTAACACCATACATAGCCTCAACGGCTCCTTTGATCTGAATTTTGTTAGCCCTGTGATCAACTTTGAAAGCGTAACGGTTTAGCTTCTCAGTTAAAGCTGTTACTTTTTCAGTAAGTAAGGGTTTCTTTAAAATTTCCATAATTACTTAGCTAATGCTTCCTCCAAAGTTTTAAGTGCACCTGTAGTTAAAATCAGCTTGCCTGCATTTAACACGTCATAAGTGTTTAACTGTTCGGCAAGGATAACTTTAGTTTTCTTCAGGTTTCTGCTTGATAAATACACATTGTTATTTGCAGCGCCTAATACTAAAAGTGTTTTTACATCACTAACATTAAGATCTGCGGTTAGTTGTATGTAGCTTTTTGTTTTGATCGAGTCAAATGTAAAATCTTCTACAACTACTATGCTGCTGTCTTGCGCTTTGTATGATAAAGCTGATTTACGGGCCAGTACTTTAAGTTTCTTGTTTAACTTGAAACTGTAATCGCGGGGCTGCGGACCGAAAACACGACCACCACCATTAAACAATGGTGATTTTATGCTACCTGCACGGGCGCCGCCTGTACCTTTTTGCTTATATAATTTGCGGGTTGAACCTGCAATTTCGTTACGCTGTTTTGATTTGTGTGTACCCTGACGCTGGTTAGCTAAAAACTGCTTAACATCAAGATAGATCGCGTGATCGTTTGGTTCGATACCGAATACGGATTCAGGAAGTTGCACCTTGGCACCTGTTTCTTTACCTGATACATTTACTACGTTAACTTCCATCTTATTTATCCACTATTACGTATGAACCTTTAGCTCCGGGGATGGAACCTTTAACTACCAGCAGATTTTGCTCTGCATAAACCTTCACCACCTGTAAGTTTTGAACCTTAATTCGGGTGTTCCCGGTTTGACCAGCCATGCGCATACCTTTGAATACACGTGAAGGCCATGATGAAGCTCCTAACGAACCAGGTGCACGCAAACGGTTATGCTGACCGTGAGTTTGCATACCCACACCATGAAAACCGTGACGCTTTACTACACCCTGAAAACCTTTACCTTTCGAAGTTCCAACCACATCCACAAAATCGCCGATTTCGAAAATATCTACAGTGATAGTATCACCTAAGTTTTTTTCGTCCTCGAAAGTTTTGAATTCAACCAGTTTACGTTTTGGGGTAACACCGGCTTTCTGGAAGTGACCTTTTAGAGGGCCTGTAGTATGCTTGTCTTTTTGCTCACCATATGCAAGCTGAACTGCTGCATATCCATCTGTATCAACAGACCTGATCTGTGTTACAACACAAGGGCCAGCTTCGATTACTGTACAGGGAATGTTCTTTCCTGCTTCGTCGAATATGCTGGTCATACCTACTTTTTTACCAATTATTCCTGACATTTCTATATTTGTTTGTGTCCATCGAAGCAGTAGGGCTTCGTTCAAGACGTATTATCCCCCGTTAAGGGACGGCAAAGATAGCAACTTTAGATTAATTGTCAAATAGTTAGTAAGTTATTTTTTCATAAATTTTTTGAGAGGGGATTTTGGGGTGGATTGGGAGGGAATTGGGAGGGGTTTACGGCTTGTGGATGGTGTCGATAACATTTTGAATACTGTTACATGGATAATGTTTTAAGCGGGGTCATTATAATATTGCCATAATGCTCTATCCAAAGTTCTCATGTCGATATTTAAATTGTCAGATAAACTTCTGGTATAATTGGTGTAAGATTTCCAAAATGGAAAGTTATAATCATCAGGTTTAATATTTTTATAATTCAGTGAAGATAAAGCTTTGAAGTCTATAATTGGGTATTTTTCTTTATGATAGAAATGTAACAGAACGGATGAAGTAGGCCAACTCACTCCTTCTAATAAGTTTAAAATTTCAATTCTGACCCTTTCATTTTTAGTCGAAAGAGCAATTGAAGTAATCTCATTTACATAATCATCACTATTATTTGCAATTCTTGACTTTGATCGAGGTGATTTCCAATATGCAATTTTCTTTAATTCAGCTTTTGTTAAATAGCCTCTATCAATAATCGCCGACCTGTTTTTGTATAAGTCTTCCTCAATATCATTAATAGAATATCGCGAGGCAATTTGCTTTATTTGGTCTAAGGGAAATTGTAGTTTGAAATTATATTCAGTGTGCGATTTCATGCCTTTTGAAATTACTTGTACTCAAATATATCAAATTTAATTCCGATAAACATCCGAAAAACTTGCGAGTTTTGAAAACTTAGCAATTTTGATCGCCTTTACTATTATGACAAATTTGAGAACTGAAATTCAACATCGTAATTTTATAAAAAAGAACTCATGGTAGAAATCACATCCGATCCTAACGTAATAAACGGCAAAACCTGCATAAGGGATATACGCATTACCGTGTCACTGGCGTTGAATCTTTTAGCTAACTGGATGAACAAGGAGGCTATTTTGGAGGATTACCCTTACCTGGAAGCGGAAGATATTGAGCAATGCCTTAATTATGCTGCTTATTTGGCAGTGGGAAGGGTTGTCTGAACCGGAATTTGCAGAATTTTAGAATTAACAGAATATATAAGTGTTAGGATAAGCTATTTCTTCGACCATTTAAACATGAAACAGTTTAACAATCGCAATCATAGCGGCGAGTTGCCCTACCCAAAATATAAACATCCATTTAATGATCTCGGATTTAGTATTTCCTATTTCGCGGGCTAAATCTTCTTTTGTCGCAAGCACATCTCTTTTGCCATCGAATTCTTTTTCGATTTTGGTCTCGACATATTCAACTAAAGATTGGGCTTCTTTTTCGCCAATCTTTTCCCGTAATATCTGGAACAACTGTATTTCTGAAACTTGCATATTCACAAATATATAGCAAATATAACTCCAAACAAATTAATCAAAGAAATCGAAGTTTTTAAAATTTCTTAAATCTACTCCATCATCATTAATTTTGTCTAAATAGAAATTTGGGGAAATTTGCATATTATGGACAGAAATAAAATTATAGCTCGCTTTATTGCGCTTCATGGTGTAAGAAATACAGAGTTGGAAAATCTACATGCAGGTATAATTCCATCATCAAAAACAGGAGACTATTCTGATGTAGTTGTATTAACTCCATATGGTGAAATACCATGGAACAAACTAAGCCGCATCTCCGATCTTGAAATGCGTGTACTAATGCTTGATATAGAAATGAAAATCAGGCATGTTTTAAAAACCATACCAATACTTGAAGAGCAGGCAGGATCGGTTACTAATTTTGAGAGATTATTGGCTGAGGCTTTATTTGTTAATGGTGGTGCTTCATGGGATGTATGATTTCGCCGCAACAGCCACGTCCTCACTTGTGGCCCTGATGCCAAGTAAACGCTATGCTTTGCCGCCGATGCAAGTATTTTGTTATATTGAATTAACATCATCGCAAATATTGCCTGAATCAGAATTTGCAGGATTTTAGGATTAACAGAATTTATTTGGTTGATGGGGTAAATTTAGGAGAGTTAAAACCATCCCCCCTTATATCGCTTTATTTTTTTCTTGTTCTTCGGCCAGCTTTCTAAAAAATTCTTTTGAAGCTGGCGTACTGAAAATTTCCCTTGCTCGTTCGATAATTTGTTCTGTCGTCTTTGCTTCGGCTTCCCTTCGCTTCCTTTTCTACTCAAGGAACTCCGCGCGACGCTTTAATTTTTCGCCATTTGCGTTGAGTGTAATTATTCTACCCCCTAACAAGACAACCAGGTCAGAAAGTGTTTTTCCAACCTTTTCCGGAATTTCGATAGTGAGCGTT
>Ga0316224_1002509_pt1 | contig 16791 bp, 17 predicted proteins | sample TBH18013metaG_FD_206254 | JGI IMG/M metagenome (GOLD analysis project Ga0316224, IMG submission 206254) | Freshwater microbial communities from Trout Bog Lake, Wisconsin, USA - TBH18013 | ecosystem: Environmental > Aquatic > Freshwater > Lake > Hypolimnion/Profundal zone | place: USA: Wisconsin... | reverse complement strand
GGCATACCTCCCGGTGTAAATGCACCGAACCGCCCGCAAGGGCTAATGATGCCTACCGATACCCGGCAACGGGGCGGTAGGCTTTTTTTCCGCCCTTCAGCCTGAATTCCAATCTGGCGGGGAGAATTAATATGGGTTTATATAGTGTTCTGGCAGTGGGAGTGGGGGCAGCGTTAGGCGCATGGTTGCGCTGGTGGTTAGGTATTGTGCTTAATCCGGTTTTTCCTACCTTACCTTTTGGCACGCTTGCCGCGAATCTGATTGGCGGCTATCTGGTCGGCGTAGCAGTGGCGTATTTTTCCGAGCATGGCGGTTTGCCTCCTGAAGCGAGACTCTTTGTCATCACCGGCTTCATGGGTGGGTTAACCACCTTTTCAACCTTTTCTGCCGAGTCGGTCAACCTTATCTCCAGAAGTGAATATGTTTGGGCCTTGGCGCATTCGGCAGTACATCTAGGGGGCTCACTAATCATGACTGCGCTGGGTATATTGACCGTTAATCTGCTAAAGGCCAATGGAAGTGCATGAGAATCATTGCTCATCCCATTTGAGTGACTACATGAACGAAGGAGGACCTTACCATGCAAGGCATTTCCCTTAATTTTTATGTGCACGAGCAGCGCAACCATCGGCATAAATTAATTTATGAGTGGTTGCTGGAGCAGGCCAAGAGTCTTGGAATACATGGGGGCTCGGCTTTCAAGGCGATTGCTGGTTTTGGTCGGCATGGTGTGTTGCATGAAGATCACTTTTTCGAATTGGCCGGAGATCTTCCGGTTGAAGTGAAATTCATAGTCAGCGAGGAGCAGGCAGATAAGCTTCTTGCTCTGGTAAGAAATGAAAACTTAAACTTATTTTACGTGAAGATGCCGGTGGAGTATGGCATTCTTGGATTGAAACAGGTTCAGAAGTAAATTAACGATCCAGATTGTATTGATGAAGTCAGCAGGAGTATAGAGTGTCAATCAGAGAGTCTGCTTCATCACTGCACTATCCAGAAATAGTACCCGGTACACTGGGTCCCTGTCCGGTTGGAGTCGACGCCTTGCAGGGAATCAAACGTCAGCAAACCAATCCCTCCCGCTGGAAAGGACAGGGTTGGGAGGATTTTGCCATTGAGGTTCGCAAGTGCGGAATTGAGTTGCGGGAACAGGTAGCTGCTCGCGGCACTTTTGCAACCGATGCAGGAGGAACTGCATATGGCATGCCGCATGGTGTTGTGATTGCACGCACTGCCAGGCAAGTGGCCGATTTACTCCGCTTGGCACAACAGTTTCGAGTGCCTGTCACGGTACGTGGCGGCGGCTTGACTACCGAAGGTGAGTCCGTCGCCTTTGGTGGCGTACTGCTGGATATGACTGGAATGAGCAGGGTGTTGGAGATTGATGCAGACGGGTTGACCGTGCGCACCGAGGCGGGGATTTTCTGGCACAGCCTTGCGGAAGAATTACGCCGTGTCAATATGGATTATTTTTCCGCTCCGCTCAACATGACTTCATCGGTCGGCGGCACTCTGGGAGTGGGGGGGATTGACGTCAACTCACCCCGCCTGGGATGCAGTGCGGATCAGGCTTTGTCTTTGCAAGTGGTGACTCCGACCGGAGAGATTGTCGAATGTTCTGATACACAAAATGCCACCTTGTTTCAGCGCGTTATTTTAGGCTATGGCCAGTTCGGGGTGATTACAGAAGCAACACTTAAAATTCGCCCCTACACCCCTTTGCGCATGCATTATTTTTATTATGGCTCATTGCGCACAGCGATAGAAGATTTGCAAATGCTGGATCGACATGATGCCAGCGATTATTCCGGAATCTTGACGATTATGGATAAGGCTGTGAATTTGCTGGTGGCTTTTGATTCGCCAGAGCGTGAAGCGGCGTTCAAGGCAAGTTGGCAGCAGAAATTGCGCGGACACGGAGAAATGGGCTTTGCCCTGCGCATGTTGGCTCGCTATGCGTTGCGTCCGTGGAAGTTGGGCGAAGCGTGGTATTTGTTTCAGCGAAAACGTGAACTCTTTCCCGAGTTGCATCGCCCGGAATACATGCGCGAGGGGATTATGTTTGACCGTAGTGTGGTTTTTTCACGTGCGGTCTGGAAATTTTGGGGAAACAAACAAATGGTCATTCCCGATCTGGCCACTTCGGCAGAAAAATTTGTCGCGGCGGTGGAACGGGGCAACCGGGTTTGCCGAAAATATTTCCCCCATTACACCCTTTATCTGGTCGGCATCAAGCTGCGTCCGGAACATCGGGAACATTACGAAATGTCCTGTATTCCTCCTGATGCAGAGGGCTGGGCCTACGGCTGCGAATTTGAACCCATGATAGATAATCAAGTCTACAGCCGAGATCATTATCAATCTTTCAAGAACGCGATTTACGATATTGGCGTCGATCTGGGGGGCAGCTATTATCGTTTTGGTGGCATGATGAAAGGCTATATCCGTAGGGTATTCGGGGATGAAGTGGTGGATCGCCATCTGGCGTTGAAGCGGCAAGCTGATCCGGGAATGATCCTGAACCGGGATGTAATTTTTTGATGAATGTCTTAAAAGATCATTCCGCTTGCAGCGGATGCAGTCTGTGTTTGCTTGTGTGTCCGATGTGGCGGCGTAGCAGGGATATCAGTCTGAGCGCTCATGGTTACGCCAAGGCATTGCAAAATGGTGTTGCTGCGAATGAGATTGCCGAGGAGATTTGGAGTTGCTCTCTGTGCGGGGCCTGTGATCCGGTTTGTCCCGAACAAATTGATCTCACGGGAATGATTCTGAAGTTACGCGGCGAAATTATTGAGCTTTTCAAAATACATGATACTGTTTCCTCAAACCCCCTCCCTAGCCCTCCCCCGGCGGGAGAGGGAACAGAACCCTCTCCCGCCGGGGGAGGGCAGGGAGAGGGTAAAGCTGTCACCGATTATGGAAACATCAATAAGCTAGTGCAAAATAAGATTTTGAATGTGGCAATTTTGACGCAAGTTTCGGATCAAGCAGTGTCGTCGCATCAAGCAGACACAATAATATTACCCGGCCCTGCCTTGCGGAAAAATCCCGACATACTGGCTCGCATTGGCACTTTGTCAGACAGTCAACATAAACATGCAATCGCAGACGATGACGGAACGGACATCTCCTTGGTATTGGAAGCTGTGGGGGAGATTAACTCCGAGCGCTTGCAAGGCTTTATTGATTCTTTGCGCGGTGCCAATAAAATTATTGTTGCCGACGGACTGTTGCTTAAACATCTTAAGCGTTGGCTACCCGAAACCAAACTAATCAGTGTGGGTGAGGCTCTGAGTAACCATAGTGCAGTGCGTCGTAGTCTTCGCACGACCGATCTGTATGTGATTGAGCCGCGTGCGTACCATGCCGATTATCAGCGGCTGGTTAAGCACTACGATCGCTTGCGAATTGAAAGCGGCAGTGCTTTTAATCTGGATTTACAACGTATCGCTATTCCGGTTAATTCCCGCAGCCTGCAACAGCGCTTAGGTTTTGTTGCTCCTGACGATGAGGAACAGGCAAGATGGGTTTTGCACGGACGCCGTGTGAGTCGAATAGTGGTTGAGTGTCTGGAAGATCGTGAGACGCTTGAGAAAATCACCAATATTCCGGTCGTACATTTGTCGGAATTGCTGCCAGATTAAGCCCATTGCCCTGCAGGGCGATCAAGTTGAGTGTGGTTTCAGCTGGTTAGAAAATTTACTTGGCCTGCAATTCGGCCCACTCTTCATCGGTAAATAATCTGGAACGGGTGTGGAATGCTTTTCCTTCGGGGCCTTCAAGTGAAAATGTGCCTCCGCCTTGACAGTCCAATACATCAATAATCAGTTGAGTGTGTTTCCAGTATTCATATTGGGATTTACTCATGTAGAAGGGGCAACCGCCTATCTCTCCCAGATATTCGTCTCCTGCGCCAATGGTAAGCTCACCGGGCAGATAACAATTTGCGGCACTGTTGTCACAACATCCGCCGGACTGGTGGAACATCAAGGGGCCGTGCTTCTTTTTTAGAAACTCAATGAGTTCCAGTGTGGCCTCTGTGGCAATGACTTTTTCAACCATGATTCTGACTCCCATAAAAACGGGGCGGTCACCCGCCCCGTAACTGTCTCAAGCAAGTGAGAAACTTGACTCAATCAGAAGAAACCCAGTTTTTGCTCACTATAGCTGACCAGCAAGTTTTTAGTTTGTTGGTAGTGATCGAGCATGACTTTATGTGTTTCGCGACCGATACCTGATTCCTTGTAACCGCCAAAGGCAGCATGGGCTGGATAAGCATGGTAGCAATTGGTCCATACACGGCCAGCCTTGATGGCGCGACCCATACGGTAGGCAACGTTACCATTGCGGCTCCAAACACCGGCACCCAGACCATACAGGGTATCGTTGGCAATAGCCAGCGCTTCAGCTTCATCCTTGAAAGTTGTCACGGCCAGTACCGGGCCGAAGATTTCTTCCTGGAAGATACGCATTTTGTTGTGGCCCTTGAGGAGTGTCGGTTGCACGTAATAGCCACCCGCGAGATCACCCTCTTGATGAGCTTGTGCACCACCAATCAGCAACTCGGCACCTTCTTGCTTGCCAATGTCGAGATAGGACAGGATCTTAGTCAACTGCTCCTTGGACGCTTGGGCACCGATCATGGTGTCGGTATCCAGCGGGCTGCCTTGCTTGATTGCTTTGATACGAGCCAGGCAACGTTCCATGAATTTGTCGTAAATCGATTCTTGAATCAAAGCACGAGACGGGCAGGTGCAAACTTCGCCTTGGTTGAACGCAAACAGCACCAGACCTTCAATTGCCTTGTCGAAGAAGCCATCATCTTTATCAGCGATGTCAGCAAAGAAGATGTTAGGTGACTTGCCCCCCAGTTCCAGGGTCGCTGGGATCAGGTTATTCGCAGCTGCCTGGGCGATTACGCGTCCGGTGGTGGTGGAACCGGTAAATGCGATTTTGGCAATGCGCTTGCTGGTGGCCAGTGGCATACCTGCTTCACGTCCAAAGCCGTTAACGATGTTGAGCACGCCGGGGGGTACTATATCGGCAATCAGTTCAGCCAGAATCAGAATGCTGATCGGTGTCGATTCGGCCGGTTTCAATACCACACAGTTTCCGGCGCCAATCGCGGGGGCGAGTTTCCATGCTGCCATCAGAATCGGGAAGTTCCATGGAATGATCTGGCCAACGACTCCCAGAGGCTCATGATAATGATAAGCAACGGTATTTTCATCGATATCGCTCAGTGCGCCTTCTTGAGCACGCAAGCACCCGGCGAAGTAACGGAAATGATCGATTGTGAGTGGAATATCGGCATTCAGGGTTTCGCGAATAGGCTTGCCGTTATCGACAGTTTCCGCGTAAGCCAGAAGCTCAAGATTGGCTTCGAGGCGGTCAGCAATCTTCAGCAGGATATTGGAGCGTTCGGTAGGAGACGTTTTACCCCATTTGTCGGCTGCTGCGTGGGCTGCATCTAGCGCCAGTTCGATATCTTCTGCGCCGGAACGTGCAGCCTGAGTGTAAGGCTTGCCGCTAATTGGTGTGATGACGTCGAAATAGACTCCCTTGACCGGGGCAACCCATTTACCACCGATAAAGTTGTTATATTGAGCTTTGTAAGCAATCTTGGCACCAGCGGTACCGGGGGCAGCGTAAAGCATGTTTTGACCTCGCTATGTTATTTTCAGTTGATATTAAAATGCATCTTTAAAATTATTTTATGCGATACTGCATTGCAGTTATATCAAGCATCGTGCCAACCTGATCGGTTGATCTCAGTTGGTTGATTCAAGGGCATTTTAGGCAATGATGAAGGATTTTATACAGACTTTTTTCTTTGGTGGCGTGTCCTATATTGAAACATGTGTATCAATATGTTACATTTAATTAATCAATAGGAAACTAGTTGCATATATGGCACTTAAAATTCATATCAAAATGGACTGGGAGATAGGCGGGGCAACACTTGACCTTGCACTTATTGCTCAGCTATTGGATGGGATTTCTGCAACAGGGACAGTGCGCGCTGCCGCCAACAACCTTGGGATTTCATATCGTACCGTTTGGGGAAAGCTTGAAGCAGCTGAAGTGTCGTTAGGTCAAAAGCTGGTTTTAAAAAACAAAGGGCACGGCAGTGTGGTCACGCAAGCCGGCGAAAATCTGAAGAATCTGGTGTTTAATTTGACAACCAACCTTCACGGTGTTGCCAAGCGGGAACAGGTAGGTTTCGAAAATGATTTCCGCAGGCTTTTTACATCCGAACCCCGTAAGTTGAAATTGGCGTGCAGTCACGACATTGTTTTTGAAGAGTGTATGCAGGCAGAATTACTTCCTGACTGGGATATTCGTTTTATGGGTTCCCAGAAGGCGATTGATGCCTTGCGTGGCGGGTCGGTTGATCTTGCCGGTTTTCACCTGTCAGACAAAATGGCCGGGCAACCCGGAATAAAAGAATTGTGGTCTGACCCTCGATATTTCGTTAAACCCATTTTGCGTCGAGAGTTGGGTCTGGTGGTTGCCAAAGGAAATCCTTTAGGTGTTCAGGGTATTGATGATCTGGTTCGCACGGACGTGCGTTTCATTAATCGTCAAGGAAAGTCCGGTACTCGCCTTCGTCTGGACGAACTTCTTCGATCGAAGGGCATTGATTCCAAAACAATCCGTGGCTACCAGAATGAAGAATTTACACATTCAGGAGTTGTGCTTGCTGTTGCTGCAGGAGTTGCAGATGTTGCCTTTGCACTGCGCGCAGCCACCGATGGCCGAATCGTTGATTTTATTTCCATAGGGCGAGAAACCTACTGTGTTTGCGGGAAGGTAGAGCTAGACGAAGATGAACGTTATCAACATTTGGTAAGCATAGTGTACGATCAAATTGATCTGCACTCCGGATACTCAAAGCCGCCTACTCCCCCTCAATCAATCCGTCGTTCAAAAATGAATCCTCTGGCAACCATAGCCAGATGGGATGAAACACGGTCGTAATTTTCAAATTCAATGTTTGGTTTGCACAAGTTAATCTGATTTAATTATTTGATTATTTATGGATAAATTTATACTTTCCCAGTGCAATAAAAATCCTCAAAATATGATTTGACTTTCATATTGCTGTTTGATTAAATGTACACTCAATGCGCAAATTCAGACGGTTCCTAATAGGCGCATCAATCTACGAGGAGACAAGTCGATGCAAAAAAGTCTATATATCGATCCGGTCAAATGCACTGGGTGTTTGCAGTGCGAGATGGCCTGCTCTTATGAGCACACCGGGACCATCAATCCATCAAAATCACGAATCAAGGTATTCAGTTTCGAACACGAAGGTCGCAAGGTACCCTACACATGCACCCAATGTAGTGATGCCTGGTGTATGCAGGCCTGCCCGGTCGATGCGATCAAGCTGGATATCGTTACGGGCGCAAAAGTGGTTTCGGAATCTACGTGCGTAGGATGTAAAGTTTGCACCATAGCGTGTCCCTTCGGTACGATCAATTACATGGCTGATGTGGGTAAAGTGCAGAAATGCGATCTTTGCGATGGAGACCCTGCGTGTGCCAAGGCATGCCCTACTGCGGCAATCACATACGTTGATGCCGACTGGACCGGTTTAGACCGGATGCGGGCTTGGGCAGGTCGCGCTAACGCAGCTGCTCTTTGAGGAGGAAACTATCATGGCTTGGAACAGAAAAATTCTTCGTGTCAACCTGACTGCAGGTACCTGTAAACCCGAACCTCTCAACATGCAATGGGCCATGGATTACTTGGGCTCACGCGGGCTGGCCAGTAAATATCTGGTGGAAGAGATCGACCCCAAGGTGGATCCACTCTCCCCGGAGAATAAATTGATCATGTCTACCGGGCCGCTTACCGGCACCATGGCTTCAACCGGTGGTCGTTACACCGTTGTTACCAAAGGCCCCTTGACCGGTGCAATTGCCTGCTCCAATTCGGGAGGCTTCTTTGGTGCGGAAATGAAATTCGCAGGATGGGACATGATCATTTTTGAGGGTAAGTCCTCAAAACCGGTTTATCTTTACCTTGAGAATGACAAGGCTGAGCTGCTGGACGCCTCCCACTTGTGGGGTAAATCTACTTGGCATACCGAGGAAACCATCAAAACTTCCCATCAGGATCCTCAGATTCGGGTTTCCTCGATCGGTCAGGCCGGCGAAAATGGAGTGCTGTATGCCTGCGTGGTTAACGATTTGCACCGGGCCGCAGGACGCTCAGGCGTAGGTACAGTGATGGGGTCGAAAAATCTGAAAGCGGTCGCAATCCGTGGCACTAAGGGTTTATCCGGCATCAAGGATTTCCCTGAGTTTCTCAAGGTGACAACCGAGAAGAAAAAGATTCTTGCAGAGAATGGTGTCACCGGTACGGGGTTACCGAAATTCGGTACTCAAGTCTTGATGAACGTTATCAACGAAATGGGCGCGCTTCCCACGCGCAATCACCGGGACGTGCAATTCGAGCAAGCCGGCAAGATTTCAGCCGAAGCCATGTACGAGAAGCGACCGACTGATGGTAAGGCGCAACTGATTACTAATGCCGCCTGCTTTGGTTGTACCATCGCTTGCGGCCGTATCTCGCAGATGGATGAAAAACATTTCACTGTGGTCAACAAACCCGAATATTGGGGTGCCTCAGGCGGATTGGAATACGAGGCAGCCTGGGCGTTGGGCGCGGCTAACGGAGTGGGTGATCTGGAAGCACTTCAATATGCCAATTTGCTCTGTAACGAAGTCGGCATGGATCCTATCTCCTTCGGCGCCACAGTGGGGGCTGTCATGGAGTTGTACGACATGGGTGTGCTCAGCAAGGAGCAGATTGGACTCGACACCCCATTCGGTTCGGCACAAGCATTGGCTGCACTCGCCGAAATGACTGCAAAGGGAGAAGGTTTCGGCAAGGAAATTGGCTGGGGTTCCAAGCGCTTGTGTGCCAAGTACGGACACCCTGAGCTTTCCATGACTGTCAAGGGCCAGGAATTTCCGGCTTATGACTCGCGTGCCATTCAGGGTATGGGGCTGACTTATGCCACCTCAAACCGGGGTGCCTGCCATTTGCGTTCCTATACGGTGGCTTCAGAAGTGCTCGGTATTCCGATCAAGACCGATCCTCTCGTCACCGAAGGCAAACCGGGCTTGGTCAAGGCGTTTCAGGATGCTACGAGCGTATTCGACGCAGCCGGTATTTGCATCTTCACCAGTTTCGCCTGGGGTTTGGCAGACATTCAACCGCAGATTCAAGCCGCCTGCGAAGGTGACTGGTCGCTGGATAAGTTGAATTTGTTGGGCGAGCGTATCTGGAACATGGAAAAGCAGTTTAACCTTGCCGCCGGCTTTACCAAGGCTGACGACAACCTGCCGCCGCGGCTCACGACCGAACCGGCCAAGACCGGCCCCGCCAAGGGCTTGGTCAACGGCTTAGCCAAGATGCTCCCGGAATACTACGAGCTGAGAGGATGGGATACGGAAGGTGTGCCCACGCCAGACACGCTGTCTCGCTTGGGGCTATAATTTCAGCATTCAACGTTTCGTTGTTTTTGGTTGCAGTATTTTCATGATCGAACCTCGCCGCCCGTTTGGGCGGCGGAGTATTTATGACAGAGGGGAATCACATGAAATATCTGATTCTGGGTAATGGTCCTGCCGGTGTCATCGCCGCAGAAAATTTGCGAAAAGCTGATCCAGAAGGGCAAATCGTGCTGGTGGGAAAAGAGCCAGAACCTCCTTATTCTCGTATGGCCATTCCTTATCTTCTGGAAGGCAACATTGACGAATCTGGCACCTACTTACGTAAGGCTACCAACCACTTCGAATCACTTGGTATTACTCAACGATCTGGTCGTGTTGTGTCTTTGGATGCGGATGCGCACAAAATTACATTCGAGAATGGCGCCCAGGAATTTTATGATCGCTTGCTGATTGCGACCGGTTCTCACCCTGTGCTCCCGCCGATTCCGGGAATTGACTTGCCGGGAGTTCACACTTGTTGGACTTTAGAAGATGCGCGAGCCATTGCCAAGCTGGCGCAGCAGGGAAGCAGAGTCGTGCAATTGGGGGCTGGCTTCATTGGCTGCATTATCATGCAGGCTTTGGCCGAGCGTGGAGTGTCACTTACCGTAGTGGAAATGGGTGACCGCATGGTCCCTCGTATGATGACCCCCACCGCCGGCAATATGATACGTGAATGGGTGGAGTTGAAGGGAATTTCGGTTCGAACTCAGGCAGGTGTGCAGCATATTTCCGCTGGAACCGATTCTCCCCTGGTGGTTAATCTCAGTACTGGAGAAAGTCTGCCTTGTGACTTGCTCATCGTTGCAGCAGGAGTGGCGCCCAACATCGATTTTCTTAAAGGCTCTGGGGTTGAAATTGGTAAAGGTGTTCGGGTGGACGCTCGCATGTGTACTTCAGTCCCCGACATTTACGCTGCCGGAGATGTGGCAGAAGCTCCCGACCTGTTCAACGGAACCCCTCAGGTTTCCGCCATTCAGCCTAACGCTGCCGATCAGGCACGGGTGGCAGCGCTCAATATGGCTGGCCAGAAAACCAGCCTCCCCGGTGTGCTGGCCATTAACGTGCTTGACACTCTGGGGTTGATATCCTCGTCTTTCGGTCAATGGTGGGGGATGGAGGATAAGGATGGCGTGGAGCATGTCGATAAAAATGGATTTCGCTACTTGAGTCTGCAATTTCAGGGCGATGTGCTGATCGGTGCCACCTCCATCGGGCTTACCCAGCACGTTGGCGTGTTGCGTGGCTTGATCCAGAATCGAACCCGGTTGGGACGCTGGAAGGATATCCTTAAAGTAACTCCGATGCGTTTTCCAGAGGCATATGTTGCCTGTAGCCAACAGCCTGTGCTGCTACATTGAATCTTGCGGATTACCCTTAAACTCTTCGCAAGTCTTGCAGATTACCTCCCCGCAGGTAGTTTGAACAACAGGGTTGAGTTTGAAGTCGGGGAGAATGAATCTGTAGCGGAAATTATTGAACACTTCAATCTGCCGCAAAAATTAGTTCATCTCGTATTGGTTAATGGCGTTTACCTATCCCCGGCAGAGCGTTCAACCCGGCGCTTAAACGAAGGAGATCAACTGGCTATTTGGCCTCCTATCGCGGGTGGTTAAAATTGGCCAACTCAATTCCTCAAGTAATAGAGCGGGATATGTCCACCACCCCTGCTGTATTTATCCAAGATCTGTATAATGCCTTCACTGAAATTCTCTGCACGGGCGCACTGACCTATCACATTTGCTACGGAGCCGCAGCCATGGACATTCAAATGACCCCTGGCCCAGACCGGGTGATTGCTTTGATGCGACTGCCAACCATGAAAGTCCGCCTCTGTTTTACAGCAGGAAATGACGAGGAGTGTAAAGCCATGCTAAAACGGTTGGATATTTATACTCACCGTGGCGGGGGGTAACCTTTGCTGAACACGCTTCAGGATGCCTTTGCCTTGCTGACCCATTTGGATCCCGGGGTATTTGCAATTGTCTGGCTGTCTCTTCAAGTGAGCCTGACTGCGGTTTTTTTTGGCACCTTGCTGGGGCTCCCCCTGGGTGCCTGGGTGGCGGTCTCTGATTTCTCTGGGCGCGCAATTTTCACCGTGATCTTGAATGGCATGATGGGAATGCCAACCGTGGTGCTGGGGGTGATTGTCTATCTTATCTTGTCACGGTCAGGTCCCTTGGGCGGATTGGGGCTGCTGTTTTCACCCACTGCCATGATCATTGCGCAGACTCTCCTGGTCACGCCGTTGATTGCTGCTCTGACACGACAAATTATCGAAGATGTCTGGCGGGATTACGCCACTGAATTGACTGCATTTCGCTATTCTCGCTGGCAAAGCATGTTGACGTTGCTCTATGATTGCCGCTTCACTCTGGTGGTCACTGTGCTTGCCGGTTTGGGACGTGCGATATCCGAAGTTGGGGCGGTGATGATCGTCGGGGGTAATATCGAGGGATTCACCCGTGTGATGTCTACCGCCATAGCGCTCGAAACGGCCAAAGGGGATTTGCCACTTTCCATTGCACTGGGATTGGTATTGGTTGCATTGGTTGTCGGGCTTAATGCTGTCGCTTATGGACTGCGGCAATGGTCGATGCGAAAATACGGCTGACCATGTTCCCTATCCACCTTGAACATTTGCGCTTCACCCCCAACGGACGCACTGTTCTGGCGGGCATCAATCTGGATCTGAGCGGCGAAGGAATTTCGGTTATCCTGGGGCCGAATGGGTCGGGAAAAAGCGTTCTAATTCGGATGCTGGCAGGTTTGGAGCAACCGGATGGAGGACACATTTCGTGGAAAGGAAACTCCAATCCGGCAGGACAAATTGCCATCGTATTCCAATATCCCATGCTGTTACGTTCGACCGTGGCGGCTAATGTGGCTCTGGGTCTAAAACCAATGAGGCTAACCCGCAACGAGATCAACTCAAGAGTCGGTGAAATGTTAGAGCGGGTAGGGCTGGCGCATCGCGCGACCGACAGTGCAAGGTTGCTGTCAGGAGGGGAACGCCAGCGACTGACCTTGGCACGTGCCTGGGCAGTCCGTCCCAGATTGTTGCTATTGGACGAACCGACTGCCGCTCTGGACCCCACTGCCACCGAGGCCGTCGAACAACTTGTACGTGAAATCCGCACCGATGGTGCAAAAGTTGTCATGACCACTCATAATCTGGGGCAGGCCATGAGGATATCCGATGATATCGTTTTTATTGAAGCGGGCCTTATACGGGAGCACACTCCTTCGGCACGCTTTTTTTCCAGACCTCAATCAGATGAGGCAAGACTTTTCATGAAAGGAGAACTACCTTGGCGAATTTCTTTCGACGACTGATTCTGACTGTATGTTCCATTGTCTTTGTTACGGGTGCACATGCCGATCAGGTCTTTGTGTTGGCTTCCACGACCTCGACTGAACAATCCGGGCTATTTGGTTACTTGTTACCCTTATTTACCGCCAAAACGGGAATTCAGATCAAAGTGGTGGCTCTGGGAACCGGTCAGGCTTTGGATACCGGCCGCCGTGGCGATGCAGACGTACTGTTGGTGCATGACCGCCCAGCCGAGGACAAGTTTATTGCCGAAGGGTGGGGCGTAGAGCGCCGCGATGTGATGCACAATGATTTCATTCTAGTTGGTCCCAAGGCCGATCCTGCAAAAATCAAGGATGCCAAAGATGCCATCGAAGTGTTTAAGCGCCTCGCGGCAACCGCTGCTCCATTTGTTTCACGTGGCGACAAAAGTGGCACTCATGCGGCTGAACTTCGTTTCTGGCAAATTGCCGGGATTGATCCCAAGACCTCCGGCGGATACAAAGAAGCCGGTTCCGGAATGGGACCGACGCTGAATATGGCAGCTGCAATGGGTGCCTATACTTTATCTGATCGGGGTACCTGGCTGGCTTTCAAGAACCGTCAGGATCTGGAAATTGTGTTTTCCGGTGATCGTCGCATGTTCAACGCGTATGGCGTGATGCTGATTAACCCGCTCAAGTACCCTCATGTCAAGAAAGATATTGGCATGCAATTTATCGACTGGATCACCAGTCCGGAAGGTCAGGCAGCTATCGCCGGTTATAAAATAAATGGCGAGCAGTTATTTTTTCCAGATGCAAAATATTAATCCCAATGCGAGGTTAACATCATGAGCAATTCGAATAAATGGGAGGCTACTGAAACCTCACTCAGTGTAACCAAAGCACGGGAAATTCTACTGGATGCTGTGTCTCCCGTTGAAGGCTGGGAAAGTGTGTCTATTCGGGCCGCACTCGGACGTGTGCTGATGCGTGATGTGATTGCCCCTTACGATGTACCTGCCCACGACAATTCGGCCATGGATGGCTTTGCGGTACGAGCCGCCGACCTGCCCGCTAATGAAAATCGCTTGACTCTGGTAGGCACGGCCTATGCGGGTGCCGCGTTTTCCGGCGTGGTGGGCGCAGGTCAGGCAGTGCGGGTGATGACCGGCGCAGTCATGCCACGCGGCGCGGATTCCATCGTGATTCAGGAAGAGGCGAAGGTAGAAGGAGAGTCCGTGATTCTTCCCGCGATAAAGCGCGTCGGTCAGCATGTCCGAAAGGCTGGTGAAGATCTGGCTGCCGGTAAATCAGCTTTGCTGGCAGGTAAACGTATTGGTCCGGCAGAGCTGGGCCTTATAGCATCCTTGGGATATGCCGAGGTGGCAGTGCGTCGCAGACCGCGCATCGCCTTCTTCTCCACCGGTGATGAGCTTGCCTCAATTGGTCGTCCTCTTGCTCCGGGCGAAGTTTATGATAGCAACCGATACACACTGTACGGAGTGCTCACCCGTTTGGGAGTTGAAGTGTTGGATATGGGCGTGGTGCGCGACGACCCGGTGGCCATGGAGCTTGCTTTCACCGAAGCAGCAAATCAGGCAGACGCAATTATTACCACGGGAGGCGTGTCGGTGGGCGAGGCCGATTTCGTCAAAGACATCATGGCGAGAATGGGGCAAGTTCGATTCTGGAAAATTGATATCAAGCCTGGACGGCCGATGGCCTTTGGCCGTTTGGGGAATGCCTGGCTATTTGGTTTGCCGGGTAATCCAGTTGCAGTGATGGTAAATTTCTATCAGATTGTGGTTGATACTCTGATCAAACTTCAGGGCGAAACACCTTTGCCACTTCGTCCAAACTTTCGTGTGCTATGCACTGAGCCCATCCGCAAATTGACGGGCCGGCGAGAGTTTCCGCGCGGTCTGTTGTATCAGGAAGAGGGGCAATGGAAAGTGAAGCTGTCGGGTAATCAGGGTTCCGGCGTACTGCGTTCAATGGTGGAAGCGAACTGTTTTATTATTTTACCCGAAGACGGCGGGAGTGTAGCTGCCGGCGATGTGGTAGACGTACAGCCTTTCGAAGGTCTGGTCTGATCCAATAAGTTTGATTTCAATTCGCGGCGACCTTTCAATGCCACCAAGTCGCATGCCGGAAAGAGGCTGGTGCGTGAGAAAAAATGGCCGACCAGACCACGACTCCCCAAAACAAGGGAAGCAGCAGCTCTGAATTGAACACCATCAAGACGATTGCCCCCAGTTTGATGATCAGCGCCGCCCCGGACCATTCCAGCAGCATGCGGGGCTTGTTCCAGAGGTCATGAGCAAACATGGCTATTCCGCTGACCAGGACATACATTGATTGCTGGTGTAGAGACAGGGGCGCTCCCATGATCGCTGATCCCAAACCGATCACAGCTACGATGTGCATCCCTCTTATAAGAACGCTGAGCCAGCGCAGAACGGGGTGGTGGGTGTAAGGTCTCAAGGGTTCCAGCCCGGTCCCGGTTGAAAGGCAAGCAGGTCGCCGGGATTCACCGTACTTCCTGCCGGTATCATCGAGATTCCGTCTGCCCAGACAGCGGAAGAAATGATGGACGAATCCTGATTGGGATAGATATCTAATCCGCCCCGTTCATTGCGACGCACGCGCACGATCTCCATTCGGTTGCCCTTTACGGTGTAAGTAAAGTCGGCGCGTAGAATAATCGGTTCAGGTTCAATGTGGTTCAATCCCTGGCAGCGGCGCAGGAAGGGGGCAACCAAGGTGAGCAGTCCGCACCATACTGATACCGGATTACCAGGCAGGCCAATGAATGCGGCGTCTTTGCCGTTGGATTTAACGCTCCCGAAGGCCAGCGGTTTGCCTGGTTTCGAAGCGATTTTCCAGACATCGATCTGACCTTCTGCGTTGACAGCAGCGGTGACATGATCCTCTTCCCCTTCGGACATTCCTCCGCTGGTCACGATCAGATCCGCTTCTGCCGCAGCCCGGCGCAAAGCTTCCCGGGTAGCTATGCTGGTGTCGCGAACGACACCCAGATCAATGACCTCAACACCCAATCCCTGAAGGAATCCGCGCATGACATAACGGTTGGAATTGTAAATGTGACCGGGCGGCAGAGGCTCGCCGGGCATCACCAGTTCGCTGCCGGTAAAAAATGTGGCAACCTTTAAACGACGAAATACTTTGACCTGCGCAAAACCTACCGAGGCCACCAAGCCCATCGCGGCGGCAGATAAAAAACTGCCTGAGGCAAGGATGGATTTGCCTGCAGTCAAATCGCCTCCTTTGAGACGTACATGTTGCCCTGCAACGGGAAGCTGATTGATGATCACGAAGTCGCCATCGGCTTGGCAGTCTTCTTGCATCACCACGGTATCAGCTCCATCCGGAATTTGTGCACCGGTGAAAATACGTGCGGCACTGTTTGAAGCCAGTGGCTTAGGCACTTCACCCGCAGCGACTCTCTGACTGACCGGCAGGCGGGTTTGATTAACAAGATCGTTCGACCGAAGGGCATAGCCGTCCATCGCCGCATTGGAAAATGGCGGTACGGTCATCGGCGAAATAACCTCAGCCGCCAGCACTCGGCCGAAGGCCTCAGCTAAATCCACGGTTTCTGTTTCTGTCACCTGAATAGCTGACGAAAGCAGTCTCGTTTTGGCTTCGTTGAAACTGAGTATGGCCATGAGTGTCGGATGTTATTCATGTTGACGAATCATGAATCTTACATCAATTTTTCCGTTTGCTCGATACTTCAGCGGGAGCCATAGTGCTACAATTCAAACCACGGATATCAGTTGGCTTTACATGGGTCTGACTTTCATGGAATCAACTACCATTACATCAGGACTTATTGACCGGTTCAGCCGGAAGATAGATTACTTGCGCGTATCGGTTACAGATCGTTGCGACATGCGTTGCAGTTACTGTATGCCCAAACACTTTAATGACTATGAGAATCCGTCCGACTGGCTCACCT
>Ga0316224_1002503_pt1 | contig 16833 bp, 16 predicted proteins | sample TBH18013metaG_FD_206254 | JGI IMG/M metagenome (GOLD analysis project Ga0316224, IMG submission 206254) | Freshwater microbial communities from Trout Bog Lake, Wisconsin, USA - TBH18013 | ecosystem: Environmental > Aquatic > Freshwater > Lake > Hypolimnion/Profundal zone | place: USA: Wisconsin... | reverse complement strand
GGCGATGCCGCCATCGATGCCCAGCATCGCGCCTTCTTCACCGATGCGGAGCAGATCCGCGCCGCCGTGACCTCCGACGAGCCCAAGGCCCGGATCCTGGAATACTGCGCCCGCTTTCAGGCCGCCCTGCGAACCCATTTCCACGACGAGGAACAGCTGATGGGCCGGCTGGGATTCCCGGAGCTGCGCAGCCATGGGCTGGAGCATTCCCGCCTGCTGGCCCAGACCGAGGAGACCATTCACGAGTTGGAGCGGGCCACCTGCCTGATCGACTGCCTGCTGGGAACCCGCGCCCTGCTGGAACGGCTGGCCGAGCATATCGCCCGTGACGATGCGAAGATCCGCGCCTATACCGGTGAGGGCGCCGCCCATGCCGGACCACAGAAAAAGGGAGCCTAGCCGCATGAAGTGCGCCGCGATCGCTTTCGCCGTGGGTCTGGCCGTCGTCCCGGCGGTCGCCGCCCCGGCGCCAACCCCGGCGCCGACTCCGGCGGTAGACCCGGTCGAAGTGGCGTCGCTGACCTTCGTGCGCGGTTGCGTCGCCCATGTGGGGGCCTTCGCCGAGCTGCGCGACAAGCTCCAGCCGGGGCATGACCTTTATTTGCCGCAACTGCCGGCGGAGGCCGCCAAGCCGTTTCTGCAGGGCCGCGAGGGCGAAGCCTTCGCCCGTCCCGATGCCGGCGTGGTCCTGGTGCTGTTCAAGGCCGAGGAGCAATGCGCGGTATTCATGCGCAAGGGATCGGCCGACCGCCTCTACAAGCAGTTGGAGACGGATCTCAAGACCGCCCTGGGGCGGTCGTTCTCGGTCCAGGCGGCGGGGCAGGAGATCAAGGGACCGATGGTGGCGCGTTTCATCGACATGAATCCGGCGGGGGAATACCGCGCCGAGCTGATCAAGCGCTACGGCGGCGACCCGGACAGCCTGCGGACCATCCTGACCACTTCCACCATCGCCGATCCCAGCCTTCAGGCCATCATCACCATCGCCGTGAGGCAGCCATGAAGAGAATCGCCCTGCTCGCGCTGCTGCCTTTCCTATTGTTCGGCGCGGGACCGGCGGCGGCTCAGGCCACCGCCGACTATCACCTGCGCGACGAGACCTCGCGGCTGGCGGTGGCGGTGTTGGGACAGGTCTGTTTGATGAATCTCGGCGATATCAACGCGGTGATCACTGCCGCCGCGCCGGGGGGGCCGTTCGGCTTCATCGAGGCCCCGGACGACGTGGCCAAGGCCTTCCTCAAGGACCGCACCGGCTATGTGCGGGTGCTGCGGCGGCCGGATTTCGGTGCCATCGTCATGGTGGTGGGGCATGACGGCATCTGCTCGGTGTGGTCGGAATTCGCCGATGTCACCGCCATGCAGCGCCATCTGATGACCATGATCGAGCGGGGCGGCCTCAAGGATGGCGGCCAGTTACTGGCGCTCGACAGCCGCGACACCGATGGGGTGCGCATCAATGACTACTATCTGATGCCGGCGGGATGGTATGCTCGCCTGCTGGGGGCGCGCTTCAATGACGACGGCACTCCGCCGCTGGCGCTGGTCACCACCATCTCGCCGCCGGGCCGCGATCCCATGGAAGGCATGCTGTCGGTCAGCCGCCTGCTGAAGAAATGATGATCGACGCGGTTCTCGATCGCCTGACCCGGCTGCACCCCAAGGTCATCGACCTGTCGCTGGACCGGGTGCTGCGGTTGCTGGCGTCCTTGGGCAACCCCCAGGACCGCCTGCCGCCGGTGATCCATGTGGCCGGCACCAACGGCAAGGGCTCCACTGTCGCCACCTTGCGGGCGTTGTTCGAGGCGGCAGGGTTGCGTGCCCATGTCTATACCTCGCCCCATCTGGTGCGCTTCGCCGAACGGATCCGCATCGCCGGAATGCTGCCCGATGATGCCGCCCTGCTGACCCTGCTGGAAGAGGTCGAGGCGGCCAATGACGGCGCCCCCATCACCTTCTTCGAGGTCACCACCGCCGCCGCCCTGCTGGCCTTCGCTCGCGTTCCGGCCGAGATCTGCATCCTGGAGACCGGATTGGGCGGGCGGCTGGACGCCACCAATGTGGTGGAGCGGCCGGCGGCTACGGTGCTGACCCCCATCGCCATGGATCACCAGCAGTTTCTCGGCGGCCGCATCGAGGCCATCGCCGCCGAGAAGGCCGGCATCATGAAGCGGGGGGTGGCCTGCGTCACCGCCAGGCAGGGCCGCAAGGTGATCAAGGTGCTGGAGGCCCGGTCGAGCGAATTAGGCGTGCCGCTGATCCAGGAGGGGGCGGATTTCTTCGTTCGCACCACTGGCGATGGCGGGCTGCTCTATCAGGGCCGGACGGTGGAATGGAGCCTGCCCGCCCCGGTCCTGGCGGGCAGTTTCCAAGCCCGCAACGCCGCCCTGGCCCTGGCCGCGGTCGAGCGGCTGGTCCGTCTGGCGGTGCCGCCGCTGTTTCCCCTTTTCCCCGAGGCCACCCTGGCGCGAGGGATGCGGTCGGTGGAGTGGCCGGCGCGGCTGCAACGGTTGCGGCGTGGACCGCTGCTCGATCTGCTGCCGGAGGGCTGGGAATTGTGGCTGGACGGCGGCCATAATCCCCACGCCGCCGAGGCGCTGGCTCAGCATGCCCGCACCTGGCGCGACAAGCCGCTGGCCGGAATTTTCGGTATCCTGGCCACCAAGGATGTGGACGGCTATCTGGAACAACTGGCGGCGCGGTTTCACACCCTGCGCACCGTTTCCATTCCCGGCGAGGCCCACAGCCTGTCGGCCGAGGATGCGGCCGCGGCGGCGGTGCGGCATTTCTGCCTGGACGCCAAGCCGGCGGACTCGGTGGTGGCGGCGGTTCGCGATCTGGTCGGCCGGGTTCCCGGTCCGGCCCGGATCCTGATCTGCGGCAGCCTCTATCTCGCCGGGACGGTTCTCGCCGAGAACGGATAAGACTGTGTCTCGCTGATCGTAACCGATCCGCGACGCCCTCAAACGGCGGGCGGGCGCGGTGCCGCCCCGCAGGGGCAAACGGAATCGAGGCCGCAGGCCGACATGACGGCGGTGAGGCAAAGCCGAACGACGCCGAAGGCGGTCCCAAAGGGATGGTCGCCAGACCACAAGCCGGTCCAGCCGAAGGCTGGATGACCGAAGGTCACACGCCCGCAGGGCGGCCCCGAGCAAATGCGAGGGGTGGGCAAAGCCCACAGCGCCCTTGCCTTCCGCGGCATGGGCCGCGCGGCGCGTTGCGCCTAACCAAATCTCGATGAGTTGGGATCATCAAGATTTGGTATTATCGTTGCGGGATAGGGTCGATTCCCAAAAATGGCCGACCCCACCCGCACATGGGTGGCGCCGTGACCGATGGCGGTGGCGAAATCGCCGCTCATCCCCATGCTGACCACCGCCAGCCCATTGCGGGCGGCGATCTCGGCCAGCAGCTTGAAATGCGGCACCGGATCGCCCTTGGCCGGGGGGATGCACATCAGCCCCTCCACCCGCAGATGGTATTGCTCGCGGCAGACCGTCACCAGGGCATCGGCCTGATCGGGATCGACCCCCGCCTTCTGCGGCTCGCGGCCGGTATTGACCTGAAGCAGGATACGCGGATGCCGGCCGGCGCGGGCGATCTCATCGGCCAGCGAACGGGCCAGCTTGGGCCGGTCGACACTCTCGATCACGTCGAACAGCGCCACCGCGTCCCGCACCTTGTTGCTTTGCAGCGGCCCGATCAGATGCAGTTCCAGATCGGGATAGGCGGATTTCAATTGGGGAAATTTGGCCTTGGCCTCCTGGACCCGATTCTCGCCGAACACCCGCTGACCGGCCAGGAGGGCTGCCCGCACCGCCTCGACCGGATGGGTCTTGCTGACCGCCACCAGGGTGATCGCGGCGGGGTCGCGCCCGGCGGCGCGGGCGGCGGCATCCATGCGGGCCCGGACGGCGGCAAGATCGGCGGCGAGGTCGGACAAAGACGGGGGTTCTCCTTTATACTCTTCCCATGACCTTAGCAAACGCCGCCCGGCTGCTCAACGCGACTGCTCGCCGCCCGTGGCGGGGGCCGGCCCTGCTGCTGGTCACCGACGAGGCCCGGCTGCCCGATCCGCTTGCGGTCATCGCCCGGCTATCCCCCGGAACCGGACTCCTGCTGCGCCATTACGGCGATCGCCGCCGCCTCGCCCTGGCCACCGCCATCGCCGCCATCGCCCGGCGCCGCCGATTGGTCCTGGTGGTGGCGGGCGACTGGCGATTGGCGGCCCGGCTCGGCGCCCAGGGCCTCCACCTGCCCGAGGGACTGGCCCGTCACGGCGTGCTGGCGCCGGCCCTGGGATATCGCCGCCGCCGCGGGCTCCTGCTGTCGGTGGCCTGCCACTCTCCGGCGGCGCTGGGCCGGGCGGCGGCGCTGGGCGCCGATGCGGCCCTGCTGTCGCCTGCCTTCGCCACCGCCAGTCACCCGGGGGCCGAACCCATCGGCGCGCCGCGCTTCGGCCTGTGGGCGGCGAGAGCGCGCCTGCCGGTGATCGCCCTGGGCGGCATGACGCCGAGGACGGCACGACGCCTGCCCAAGGGGGCAATGGCCGGACTGGCCGCCGTCACCCGCTAAAACAGATGCCCGCCTCGGGTGGCCTTGGTGTGCAGATAGCCTTGATTGTGGTCGTTGGACGGAAAGACATGCGGCACCCGCTCCACCACCTCGATGTGATGGCGCGCCAGGGCGTCGACCTTGCCGGGATTGTTGGTCAGCAGCCTGACCCGCTTGATCCCCAGCAGCCGCAGCATCTGGGCCGCCGGCAGATAGATGCGCTCGTCATCGTCGAACCCCAATTGCAGATTGGCGTCCAGGGTGTCGAAGCCGGCATCCTGGAGCTGATAGGCCCGCAACTTGTTGACCAGGCCGATGCCGCGTCCCTCCTGGGCCAGATAGAGCAGCACGCCGCTGCCGGCCAGGGCGATCTCGGCAATGGCGCCGCGCAGCTGGTCGCCGCAATCGCAACGCAGGGAACCCAGCAGATCGCCGGTGAAACATTCCGAATGCAGCCGGGTCAGGATCGCCTGATCCGGATCGGGCTCGCCGATGATGATGGCCAGATGCTCGATGCCGCCATCGGAGGGGCGGAAGGCCACGATACGGGCGTTCTCGGCATTCTCCAGCGGCACCTGGGCCTCGCTCACCTGGCGCAACGACCGGGCGGCGGTGGTCGGATAAGCGGCGATATCGGCGGCGGTGACCGCGATCACGTCGGGAGGAGCGTGGCCGATATCGGCCACCACCGCCGCCGGCAGCAACCGGGCCAGCTTGGCCAGCGCCACGCAGGCCTGATCCAATTCGGCGGCGACAGCGACGTCGAGCCCCGACAGATCGGGCAAACCCAACGAGCCGGCGCAGGGATCGGCCAGCACGACGATTGTTTTCGTATCGAAACAGTCCTTGGCGGCCAACCGGAACACCCCGGTTTCCGACCCCGCCAGGCCAAGCACCCCGGCGCGGCGGCCGGTGATCGCCAGCGCCGGCTCTGTTCCCGCCTGGGTCTTGAGGCCGGCCAGACTTTCGTCCGCCACCGCCTCGGCCGCCAGCATCAGGACCTGGGCGCCGGTGCCTTGCACCAGCACCAGGGCGCCGCGACGCAGCTCGGCAATGGCGCGATCCACCGCGATCAAAGGCTTGGGCGCCGGTTTTTCCGGCTTGGGACTGGTATGGAGATGCCGCGTCATCGGTCTAGTGTTCCGTTTCCGAAATTCCAATTCGTTTGACCCAGCGTTGATCGAATTTCGGAAACGATCAGAACACTAGTATTATCAATGGACTAGTGGTGCTTTATGTTTTTGAAATTCCGAAAATCGCGGGGGCAAAGGGGGCGGAATTTCAAAAACGCACCACTCGGCGCTGGTCCAAAAATCGAGGGCCGAACCATACTCGCTTTCCGCCAACGGCAAAAGCTCCTTCGGCCGGCCTGTGTAAACTCCCTCACAGTCAGCCAAGACTTTCGCCAGTATGGTGAAAACCTCGCGACCCATGCCATCATGGGACATATTTATCGGATGATCCATGACAACAACCGCTTTGACGACTTCCCCGACCCCGGCGGTCGCCAGCCACAACCACTGGACCCCTTGACCATGGCGGCCCTCCCGGACGATCAACGCCTGCTGCTCGACGGCCTGGTGGCCAAGCTGGACGGGGTCGCCAACCCGAACGCCCTGCTCCGCTTCATGGCCGAAGTGCTGCGAACCCTGCTCCGCCGCCAGGGCGATGCCGAATTCCTTGTCACCATCCAGGACGCCTTCACCACCGGAATGGCCGGCCTCAGCTGGGACGAGCAGAAGTCCCTGGCCAACGAGGTCATCCGGGTGGTGATCGACAAGCGTCCGGAAATCGCCCGCGCCTGGCAGGCTGGGCATGCGGACGCCACGGCGCCGCAGCCGCGCCGCGCCGCCGACCATCCCGTCACGCCGCAGCCCGAGCCGGCCGTCGCGGCGGCACCGCCCTATGACTTCGCCGCCGCCGAGGCCCGGCTGGGCCAATATGTCGCTGATATCCTGCTGCGCCGGCTGGCGCTGCTGCGGGTGAAGCCGCCGTCGCCGCCCTCCATCGCCTATTCCCACGGCCATCCGTTCTTTCTGTTCACCCCGGCTTTCCCCGAGATTCTGCGGGCCTTCACGGTTGGGCCGCTGCTGGAGCACTGCCGCATCGGCCTGGAGCACCGGATCTATCGTCATGTGGATCTGGCCCTCCTCAGCGATCCCGACGCCTGGAAGGCCTTCATGGCCGACAAGCGCGACACGATCTGGAAGATCCTGATTTCCAGCCTGAGCAGGCTGGCCGCCGCCCATAAGACCGGCGAGGCCAAAATACAGGCTGCCGCCCTGGAGGGCGCCGCCAAGACCGAATACAAGCTGGTGGATGTCCCGGTCAGCCGCCCCCGGATCTATACCATCCTGGGGGTTCAGTTCAGCCTGGGCCAGACCACTGGCATGAGGCAGATGCAGGTCGAGGTGCCGTCGCCACATCTGCTGGAGCCGGCCGAACGCCAGGCGCTGGACCTCATCGCCCTGCTGCATCGCACCGCGTCCCATGCCGGACTGAATCTGCCGGCCAGCGTCGATTTCCAGTTCCTGCGCACCCTGCTGGGCTTCAATGTCCGCCTGTTCATGCAGTCCCGCGACGAACTGATGGGACTGGCCGCCCATGCCGAGACCAGCAGCAAGTTCCTGACCGATCGCTTCAGGGCGGTGGACGAAAGCCTCAGCCATGTCCTGGCCGATATCCTGGCGATGATGCTGTTCACCCAGCACGGCGACGCCCGCTTCGGCCTTACCGAATTCTACGGCATCTGCGTCGGCGCCGCCCGCGACAAGAGCGCGGCCAACCAGAAGCGCCCCTTCGTCACCCACGAACTGAAGCGGCGGCCGCGCGAACTGGCGTTCCAGCTGCGCGAGGCCCTGCGCCGGCGGCTGCATGTGGATGTGGTGCTGGCGACGGTGGACATGCTGATCCTGTGCTGGCAGGTCATGGGCAAGAATCGCTTCAACAACGAACTGGATGTGGGACTGGCGGTGATCGGGGCTTTTCCCATGACCTTCGCCGGCGATCCCGAAGAGGCCAGCTTCGTCGCCATCGGCCAGATGGTGCGCGATGTCCTGACCAGCGAAGCCCCCGAGCGCTCCGCCTGCCTGATGCAAATCAGCCAAATCTACGAGCGCATCGGCCGCAAGGCCCCCGCCTTGGCATAAATAAAAATATAGATAAAATTCTATCTAACTTGATAATTATGACGTAGGCGCATACCACCAAAGCAGCAGCAGCCCATATCCATAAGTTTATGGTGGGCATATGATCGGGCCTTGGAAAGAGGAGGCCGTCATGTTCATCGTCGATTTAGGCCGCTGCCAGGATCTAAGCTACTCCCCCATAACCGTCAACGGTCCGGAGTATTTGTTCGGCTTGGCCCGCTATATCGCGCGGACAATCTCCGATGTGGAGGTCCGCGCCTTCCTCGACCCCGGCATGGGGGCCGGAATTGTGTTCCGTGGCGATGACGTCAAGGACGACGATATCGAGATGTTCTGAAGTTCCGAACAGGCGGCCCCCATGGGAAGGCCGCCCGTCGGCTGTCGCTACTTCTTCTTCGGCTTGGCGGCAACGGCGCGGTCGATGGATTCCTGGATGATGGCGCCGGCCTTGTCCGGCCCGCCCCAGCCCTTCAGCTGAACCCATTTGCCCACTTCCAGATCCTTGTAATGGACGAAGAAGTGCTCGATCTGCTGGACCAGGATCTTGGGCAGATCCTCGTAGGAATTCACGTTGTCGTAGAACGGGTGCAGCTTGGCATGGGGCACCGCCAGGATCTTCTCGTCCATGCCGCCTTCGTCTTCCATCAACAGCACGCCGATGGGACGCGAGCGGATCACCGCTCCCACCGCCACCGGAATGCTCCCCACCACCATGACGTCGACCGGATCGCCGTCTTCCGACAGGGTATGGGGCACGAAACCGTAATTGACCGGATAGTGCATGGCGGTATTGAGGAAGCGGTCCACATACATGGCGCCGGATTCCTTGCAGATTTCGTATTTTACCGGATCGCCGCGCAACGGAATCTCAATGATCACGTTGACATCGCGGGGCGGATTTTTACCGATTGGGATCTTTTTAAGGTCCATTGTCGCTTTGTATCCCTAGTCAGAGAGAACGGCCTCGGGCGCCGTGAAGGCATAGCCGAGGTCGCGGGCCACCGCCGCGTGGGTCACGCGGCCGTGGTGAACGTTGAGGCCCGCGCGGAAATGCGGGTCCCCGGTCAGCGCGCCGGACAGGCCTTTGTCGGCCAGGGCCAGCACGAACGGAAGCGTGGCGTTGTTCAGGGCGAAGGCCGATGTCCGGGCCACCGCGCCGGGCATATTGGTCACGCAGTAATGGACCACGCCTTCGGCCACGAAGGTGGGATCGGCGTGGGTGGTGGGGCGGGAGGTCTCGAAGCAGCCGCCCTGATCGATGGCCACATCCACCAGCACCGACCCCTTGCGCATGGCGGCGACCATCTGACGGCTGACCAGACGGGGCGCCGCCGCGCCCGGCACCAGCACCGCACCGATCAGCAGATCGGCCTCCAGCACATGCTGTTCGATATTATCCAGGGTGGCGAAGGCGGTCTCCACCGTGTTGAGCAGCAATTCGTCGATCTGGGCCAGCCGCGCCAGCGAGCGGTCCAGCACCACCACCCGCGCCCCCAGCCCCACCGCCATGCGGGTGGCGTTGCCGCCCACCACGCCGCCGCCCAACACCACCACCTTGGCGGGAGCCACACCGGGCACCCCGCCCAGCAGAACCCCGGCACCGCCTTGCTCTTTTTCCAGGCAATGGGCGCCGACCTGAATCGACATGCGGCCGGCGACCTCGGACATGGGCGCCAGCAGCGGCAGCCGCCCCTGGGCGTCGGTCACCGTCTCGTAGGCGATGGCGCTGACACCGGATTCCAGCAGGGCGAGGGTCTGGGCCGGATCGGGCGCCAGGTGCAGATAGGTGAACAGGATCTGGCCGTCGCGCAGCAGGCGGAATTCCGAGGGCTGCGGCTCCTTGACCTTGACCACCAGATCGGCGAGGGCGAAGACCTCGGTATTGCTGCCGACCACCTCGGCGCCGGCGGTGATATAGGCGGCATCGGCGCAGCCGACGCCGTCGCCGGCCCCGGTCTCGACCACCACCCGGTGGCCGTGATGAACCAGTTCGCGCACCGAACCCGGCGTCAGGCCGACGCGATATTCGTGCGTTTTGATCTCTTTGGGGATTCCGACGCGCATGCCGCGGCAACCTTTGGAATGATTCCTAGCTTTAGCATGACCGCTCGGAGGTTTGGTTTCAACCGGGTTTCGGAGCGCGGCGACCATGCGCGGCAAGCGCGGACGCTTGCCGCCGCATCAGCCAGGGCAGCAGCAGCAGCGCCGGCACCGTCACCACCGTGGTCAGCAGGAAGAAATCGACCCAGCCGAGCCAATCGGCCAGCTTGCCGCTGGTCGAGGCGAAGACGGTGCGCCCCACCGCGGTCAGCGACGACAGCAGGGCGTATTGGGTGGCGGTATAGGCGAGATTGCATAGGCCGGAAATATAGGCGACCAGGGCCGAGCCGGCCATGCCGGCGGTCAGGTTCTCGACCAGGACGCACAGTGCCAACGCCCAGATGTTATGGCCGGCCACGGCCTGGACCACATAGGCCAGATTGCCCAGCGATTGCAGCACCCCGAACAGCAGCAGCGCGCGGCCCATCCCCAGCCGCGCCACCAGGGCACCGCCGATGATGGTGCCGGCGACGGTGGCGCCAAAGCCGAAGAACTTGCTGACCCAGGCGATCTCGCTCAGGGCGAAGCCCATCTCGATGTAGAGGGTATTGGCCATGGCCCCGGCCATGGCTTCGCCCATTTTATAGCCGATGATGAACAGCACCACCGCCGCCCAGCCCGGCCGGGTCATGAAATCGGCGAAGGGGCAGACCACCGCGCCATACAACCACGCCACCACGTTCGCCCGCACCCCTTGCAAATGGGGGCGCCGGGCAAGGAACTCCCCGGCACGGCGCTCGCGCTCCACAGTGGCGGCGGAGACCGTGATCGCCGGCTCGGGTCCCAGGAGAAATACCGCCAGACCCACCGCCAGCAGCGCCGCCATGGTGGCATAGGCGGCGAACCAGCCGAAATGATCGGCCACCAGCAACGCCCCCGCCCCCGCCGCCAGCATGGCGATGCGGTAGCCGGCCTGTACCGCCCCGGCGCCGGGACCCTGCTGGTCGACGTCAAGCAGCTCGACCCGATAGGCGTCGATGACGATGTCCTGGCTGGCCGACAGGAAGGCCACCCCCAGCGCCAGAACGGCGGTCAGCCAGATCCGCCCCACCGGGTCGGTGGCGCCCAGGGCGAGGATGCCGGCGATCAACAGCAGCTGGATCACCACCCCCCACGACCGCCGCCGCCCCAGCATCCGGGTCAGCAGCGGCAGCGGCAGCCGGTCGATCAGCGGCGACCACAGGAATTTCAGGGCATAGGGGGTGCCCACCAGGGCGAAGACGCCAATGGCGGTGCGGCTGATCCCCTCGCTTTTCAGCCAGGCCGACAGGGTGGAAAAGGTCAGCAGCAGCGGCAGGCCGCTGGAGAACCCCAGCAACAGCACCATCACCACCCGACGGTCGAGATAGGCGGCAAATGAGGCGGTCCAGCCCTTCATCGAGCCGTCATCATATCATCCTGCCTCCGCAGCCGCGTTGACACCGCCGTGACCGGCCCCCTACGCCGTGGTGTCCACAGTGACCCCGGCGCTCTTAGGGCCACCCTTGGAAACACCGACCAGGGCCGGGCGCAGCAGCCGGTCATGGATGGTATAGCCGGCCTGCATCACCAGCACCACGGTGCCTTCCGGCTGGGTGCCGTCCTCGACCTCCATCATGGCCTGATGCAGGTTGGGGTCGAAGCGCTCGCCCTGAGCCTCCACCAGGCGGATGCCGTAACGCTCGAAGGTGGCGAGCAGATCGCGCTCGGTCATCTCGACCCCGACGGTCAGGGCATTGACCCCCTCATGGACCTCGCGCACCCCCGGCGGCAGGGCGTCCAGCGCCCGGCGCAGATTGTCGGCCACCGCCAGCACGTCCTTGGCAAAGTTACCGACCGCGTATTTGCCGCGATCCTCGGCCTGCTGTTCCAGCCGGCGGCGGACGTTCTCGGTGTCGGCCCTGGCGTACAGGACGTCGTTCTTCAGTTTGGCCAGTTCGGCCTCCAGCTCGGCCACCCGTTCGGGCGTGGGGGTAGCGGCCGGGGCGGCGGCGGCGGGTTGTTCCGCCGGGGCCGGAGCCGCTTCGGCGGCGGGAACGGGTTCCACCGGCTGCACGCTGGTATGGTCCTGGGTCATGTCGTTACCTTCAGTCATCACGGTTGTCCAATAAGCCGGCCGATCACCTTGGCGGTGTAGTCGACCATGGGAATGATACGGGCGTAATTGATGCGCTGCGGCCCGATCACCCCGATGGCGCCGACGATGCGTTCACGGGCATCGCGGTAGGGCGCCACGATCATCGAGCAGCCGGTCACGCCGAACAATTCGTTCTCGGCCCCGATGAAAATCTGCACGCCGTCGGCGGTCTGGGTGAGATCCACCAGCCGCAGGAACTGCTCCGAGGTCTCCAGCGCCTCGAACAGGGCGCGAATCCGCTCGAGATCCTCGACGGCGGTGACGTCTTCCAGCAGATGGGACTGGCCGCGCACGATCAGGGCGCCCTGATCGTCGCCGCCGGCCCAGGTGGCCAGCCCGGCCTCGACGACTCGTTTCGTCAGCGAATCGAGCATCGAGCGCTGCTGGTCCAGCTCCAGGGTGATGCCGTCGCGCACCTCGTCGAGGGAGCGTCCCGCCAGCCGGGCATTGAGGAAATTGCCGGCCTCCACCAGGGTCGACATCTCGACCCCGCCGGGCAGGTCGAGAATGCGGTTTTCCACCATGCCGTCCTCGGTGACCAGCACCACCAGGGCGCGATGATGCCCCAGCCAGACGAATTCCACATGCTTGAGCAGCCGCTGAATCTTGGGCGCCACCACCACGCCGGCACAGCGCGACAGCCCCGACAGGGCCGACAGGGCCTCGGTCAGGGCCTGTTCCATGCTTTTGCCGGCGGCGTGGCATTGGGCGTCGAGCTGCGAACGCTCGTCCTCGGCCATGCGGCCCACCTCCAGCAGGCCATTGACGAACAGCCGCATGCCGGCCTGGGTCGGCAGCCGCCCGGCCGAGGTATGCGGCGCATAAAGCAGCCCGAAATCCTCGAGATCGGCCATGACGTTGCGGATGGTGGCCGGCGACAGCACCACCTGCAGCCGCTGGGACAGCGTGCGCGAGCCGATGGGTTCGCCGGTGGCCACATAGGCCTCGACGATATGACGAAAGATCTCGCGCGAGCGCTCGTTGAGCTCGGTGATCACCGGAGTCTTGCCGCGTATCATCCCGACCCTTTCAATGCGGCCAAAATCTAGTGACGCCCCGCGGTTCCGTCAATGATACGCGGAAACGATTGCCCGCCGGGGCCGGATTTTAAACACCGCCGTGACAGTGTGGGAAATCCGGGCTACGGTGCCCCGCCCAAATTATCCGCGAGGAACCCCATTGCCATGAGACCGTCCGGCCGCGCCCCCGACCAGCTCCGCACCATCATCCTCGAAACCGGGTTTTCCCGCCATGCCGAGGGATCCTGCCTTGCCAAGTTCGGCGACACCCATGTCCTGTGCACCGCCTCGGTCGAGGAACGGGTGCCGCCGTTCATGCGCAATTCCGGCAAGGGCTGGGTCACCGCCGAATACGGCATGCTGCCGCGCTCGACCCATACCCGCACCGACCGCGAGGCCGCCAAGGGCAAGCAGTCGGGCCGCACCCACGAAATTCAGCGCCTGATCGGCCGCTCGCTGCGCTCGGTCACCGATCTGGTCGGCATGGGCGAGCGTCAGATCAAGATCGACTGCGACGTGCTCCAGGCCGATGGCGGCACCCGCACCGCCTCCATCACCGGCGCCTTCGTGGCGCTGCACCTGGCCTTCCAGAAGTTGGTGGGCCTCGGCATCCTCAAGGCGGTGCCGCTGACCGACCATGTCGCCGCCGTCTCCTGCGGCATCTTTGACGGCGTCGCGGTGCTGGACCTGGACTATCCCGAGGATTCCAACGCCCAGGCCGACGCCAATTTCGTCCTGACCGGGGCCGGCGGCATCGTCGAGATCCAGGGCACCGCCGAGGACCGGCCGTTCAGCCATGCCCAGTTCCTCGAACTGCTGGCCCTGGCCGATCGCGGTATCGGCCAATTGGTGACCGCCCAGAAGCAGGCGCTGGGGCTGGCATGACCACCGGGCCGTCCAGGAGGCGCTTCGGGGGCGGGAAACTGGTGATCGCCAGCCACAATGCCGGCAAGGTCCGCGAAATCGGCCAGTTGCTGGCCCCGTTCGGCACCGAGGTGGTCTCGGCCGGCACCCTGGGGCTCGACGAACCGGAAGAGACCGGCGACAGCTTCATCGCCAATGCCGAACTGAAGGCCCGCGCCGCCGCGCTGGCCTCCGGCCTGCCGGCCCTGGCCGACGATTCCGGGCTGGCGGTGGAGTCCCTGTCGGGGGCGCCGGGCATCTATTCGGCACGCTGGGCCGGGGCGGACAAGGACTTCGCCCGCGCCATGGCCAAGGTGCAGTCGGCCCTGGGCGAGGAAAAGAACCGCGGCGCCCGCTTCGTCTGCGCCCTGTCGCTGGCCTGGCCCGATGGTCATTGTGAAACCTTCGAGGGCGTGGTCGAGGGCACCATCGTCTGGCCGGGCCGCGGCAGCCAAGGCTTCGGCTATGATCCGATCTTCCTGCCCAGCGGCGGAACCCTGACCTTCGGCGAGATGGAACCGGCGGCCAAGCATGCCATCAGCCACCGCGCCCGCGCCTTCCACCAACTGGTGGCGGCGTGCTTCGGGTAAAACCGTTCGGCATCTATATCCACTGGCCGTTCTGCCTGGCCAAGTGCCCCTATTGCGACTTCAACAGCCATGCCGTCGCCACGGTGGATCAGCCGCGCTGGCGGGCGGCGCTGCTGGCCGAACTGGACCATTTCGCCGCCGAAACACCGGGCCGCCAGCCGGGGAGTGTATTCTTCGGGGGCGGCACCCCGTCGCTGATGGCACCCGACACCATCGCCGCGCTGATCGACCGGGTGCGGCGGCATTGGACATGCGGCCCCGATCTGGAAATCACCCTGGAGGCCAATCCCACCAGCGTCGAAGCCGGACGCTTCCGGGCGTTCGGCGCGGCGGGGGTGAACCGGTTGTCGCTGGGGATTCAGGCGCTCGACGACGAGTCCCTGCGCTTTCTCGGCCGGCGACATTCGGCGGCGGAGGCCCTGGCGGCGCTGACCCTGGCCAAATCCACCTTCGCACGGGTGTCGTTCGACCTGATCTATGCCCGCCCCGGCCAGACCCTGGCGCAGTGGCGGGCCGAGTTGTCCCGGGCCCTGGCCCTGGCCGGCGAGCATCTGTCGCTGTATCAGCTCTCCATCGAGGACGGCACCGCCTTCGCCCGGCAGAGCATCGGCCTGCCCGGGGACGATGCGGCGGCCGCCCTGTTCGAAGCCACCCAGGAGATCACCGAGAGCGCCGGCCTGCCGGCCTATGAAATCTCCAACCACGCCCGCCCCGGCGCCGAATGCCGCCACAACCTGACCTATTGGCAAGGCGGCGACTGGCTGGGCATCGGCCCTGGTGCCCATGGCCGGTTGGACGACATAGCCTTGGCGCAAATCCCCTCGCCCGGCGACTGGCTGGCGGCGGTGGAACGCCACGGCCACGGAACCGCGACACGAGAGCGCCTCGACCCCGGCGCCCGGCGGCAGGAATTGGTGATGATGGGCCTGCGCCTCGCCGGCGGACTGAGCCTTAAGCTGCTGGCCGAGGTGGAAGACGCCCTCGACCCGCAAGCCCTCGCCCGCATGATCGAGGGCGGGTTCCTGCTCCGCGATGCCGGAGGCCTGCGCACCACGCCGCCGGGACGGCTGGTGCTCAACGCGGTGCTGGCGGAAGTGCTGGCCTAGAGCGGGATGATTTCAGGTCGAATCATCCCGCGACAGAGGCCGTTGAGGCCGAGGCCAAGCAAACCGGAGGTTTGCGCCCGGCGAGGGACATACAAAATGCCCAGAGCCCGATGCGACCTGATCGCATCGGGCTCTAAGGGCGGGTCACCGGGCGAAGCTCGTCGGTGCCGGCGAGACCTCGCGCACCCCTTCGGGGGTGAACTCCTTCACCGTCAATCCACGCTCGGCCAGGCCGGACGCGGTCAGGCGGAAGATGCCGTCCACCCCGGCAAAGCCGTTAGGGTTCTGCAAGGACGTGCCGCCGTAATCGCCGAAGCCGTTGCGGGCCAGGGCGGCGGCCAGGGCGGCGGCATCGTAGGCGATGCCCGAGATCCCGTTGGTGCGGGGCGGCATGGGGCCGAACGCCTTGACGTAACGCTGTTCGAACGCGGCATGACCGGTGACCGGCGCCGCCGGATACCAGCCCCCCGCCAGGGACGGCTCGGAGGCGAGCTGGGGATCGTCCCACAGCAGGGTGCCGAGCAGCTTGGGCGGCTCCATGCCGCCCTCGCTGAGGAAATAGGTCAGCAGCGAGGCGATGTTGCGCAACCGCACCCCGTCATCGGGCAGCAGGATGGCATCGAAGGCGCCCTTGCGCCCGGGCGGCACCCGCTGCCGGGTGAAGCGCTTGACCGTGGCGGTGAAATCGGTGGCGGCGGGGTCGTAATAGTCCAGCGCCACCAGTTCCATGCCCAGCGCCGCCACCGCATCCTTGGCGGCCTCGGCGACGGCGCGGCCGTAATCGTCGCCGCGCACCAGCACTCCGATGCGGTTGCGGCCCTGCTCGTGGGCATAGGCCAGCACCCGGACCACCTGCGGCCCCGGCAGGAAGCCCATGGCATAGACGCCGCCGCCGGCAACCGAACGATCGGTGGTGAAGGCCAGCATGGGAATGGACTGCTCGCGGGCCAGCGCCGCCGCCGCCTTGACCTCGAAGCTGAATACCGGCCCGAGAATGATGTCGGCCCCCTGGGCCAGCGCCTGCTGGGCCGCCGCCACCGCGCCCTCGGCGGTGCCCTTGGTGTCCAGCGGAATCAGGCTGAACTTGGCGTCGGCCCCCTCGAACAGCGCCAACTGGGCGGCGTTGGACATGACCTGGCCGGTGGCGGCCTGCGGTCCCGACAGCGGCAGCAGCAGGGCGGCCCGCACCTCGGATTTCTGGACGACCGGCTTGGCGACGGAGGGCGGCGGCGGAACCGGTTCCGCAACATTCGGCATCACCGCCGGAATCGGTTCATTGGCGCTGGGCGATGGGGGGGG
>Ga0316224_1002494_pt1 | contig 16889 bp, 14 predicted proteins | sample TBH18013metaG_FD_206254 | JGI IMG/M metagenome (GOLD analysis project Ga0316224, IMG submission 206254) | Freshwater microbial communities from Trout Bog Lake, Wisconsin, USA - TBH18013 | ecosystem: Environmental > Aquatic > Freshwater > Lake > Hypolimnion/Profundal zone | place: USA: Wisconsin... | reverse complement strand
TTTATCTTCAGCTCTATAGGTGAAGAATTCGGCTTTGCAGGCAGCACGCTTCTTATACTTGTTTACCTCGCCCTGTTTTACCGGGTTTTATACCTGGCCGAGCGACAGCGCTCAAAATTCAGCCGGGTATATGGGTACTGCGTGGTTTGTATCCTGTTTTTCCATTTTCTCATTAACATGGGCATGGCCATAGGCGTAGCCCCGGTAATTGGTATTCCTTTGCCGTTTATAAGCTATGGCGGGTCTTCCCTGCTGTCGTTTACGCTGCTTCTTTTTGTGTTTTTACGTTTAGATACCCAGCGCTATGAACAAATGAGATAGAGCTGTTTTGCCCCGGTTAATTTGTCAGCCTTTTTACCGCGTGCCAAACTCAGTTGGTGGCTATCCTCCAAGGCAATTCTTTTGCACATTATTTCTATTATGTTTATAATCTTCTATGCTTAACCTATACGTTTGCATCCTAAATTATTTTAATTATGGAACAGATTTTGGTTTTTGCGATTCCTCTCGTTGTTTTGATATTATGTGTTATTTTTTACCGGCTTATCTTCAGGCTGTTCGGCATTATTGTAGTGCCCGAGGACAGGATAGGCCTGGTTACCGTTAAATTCGTTTTAACGGGCCAACACCGCCAGTTGCCGCAGGGGCATATCATTGCCACCAAAGGCGAGGCCGGTTACCAGGCACAAACGCTGGCGCCCGGTATTTATTACGGCTACTGGTTCTGGCAGTACGATGTTTTGTTACAGCCGCTTACAGTAATACCCAGCGGCCGCATTGGCCTGCTGCTGGCGCGCGATGGCAAAGAAATGCCCACCGGCCAGATACTTGCCCGCGGTGTTGATTGCGACAGCTACCAGGATGCCGAAAAGTTTTTAAGTAACGGCGGAAGTAAAGGCCGCCAGGCAGCAATTTTGCAGGCCGGTACTTACCGCATTAATACTTTTTTGTTTGAGATAACTGTTACTGAAATAACTGCCATACATGATAATATGGTGGGCGTAGTAACCACGCTGGATGGTGTGCAGATAGGCCAGGGCCAGATTGCAGGTAAAGTGGTAACCGGTCACAACAACTTTCAGGATGCAAACGCCTTTTTAATGGAAGGCGGTAACCGCGGTTTACAGGAACAGGTTATCCTCTCAGGCTCGTACGCACTTAACCCATGGTTTGCCAAGGTTGAGGAAGTGAAAATGACAGAGATTCCTATTGGCTATGTAGGTGTTGTAATTTCATACGTAGGTGAAGAAGGCACCGATTTAAGTGGCGTGGAGTTTAAACACGGCAACATAGTAGCCAAGGGCTGCAAAGGTGTTTGGGCCGAGCCTTATGGCCCGGGCAAATACCCTGTTAACCCCTACATTATGCGCGTTGAGCTGGTGCCAACCACTAACCTGGTATTGAACTGGGCCTCGGGCCGTACCGAGTCGCATATGCTTGATAAAAATCTTTCTACTATAACGGTGCTCTCAAAAGACGGATTCCCTTTTAACCTGGATGTTTCGCAGATCATTCACATACCCAACACACAGGCGCCAAAAGTAATTGCCCGCTTTGGCAATATGATAAACCTCGTATCGCAGGTACTGGAGCCTACTATTGGCAACTACTTCCGTAACTCAGCACAGGATAGCGATGTGATCGCCTTTCTGGGCACCCGTAAAGAACGCCAGGAATCGGCCCGGAGCCACATAGGCACGGTGTTAGAACAATATAACGTGTTTGGGGTTGATACGCTGATTGGCGATATCGTTCCTCCTGAATCGTTGATGAAAACATTGACCGACCGTAAGATTGCAGAAGAACAAAAGGTTACTTACGATACTCAGAAAATGGCTCAGGAAACCCGCCAGGCTCTGGAGAAAGAAACCGCTATTGCCGATATACAGAAAGATATAGTAAAAGCCGACCAGGGCGTTGTAATTGCCAAACGCATAGCCGATGCTGCGGTTGAAAAAGCTACGGGTGAGGCCAACTCCGTCAGGTTGCAGTCGAACGCGGAGAGTGATAAAATGAAGATCATTGCACAGGCTGAGGCACAACGTACCAAAATGCTTGCTGAAGCTAACTCGGAACAGGTTCGCCTGATGGCTACAGCCGAGGCCGAAAAAATTGCCAAGACGGGCCAGGCTGAAGCTGAAAAGATATTAGCCATTGGTAAATCAAATGCTGAATCGTACAAACTTTCGGTTGAGGCGATGGGGGGCAATAACTTTACGCAATTAAAAGTAACCGAGGCTATAGGCTTAAATAAAATTAAGGTGATACCAGATGTTTTAATAGCCGGTGGAGCAGACGGCGCTAACGGACCCATAAGCGGCTTATTAGGCCTTGAACTGATGAAACAGATTGCAGAAAAACAGAAGGCTAAGGAGTAGTTGCAATCTTGCATTTAATTTGAAAAGCCTGCCGGCAAACCGGCAGGCTTTTATTTTTTAAGCAAGCCCTTTAAAATAAATTTGGCATTAGTGCTCAACGCAACAGGCTTTAAAGATGAAAGCGGGCTGGCGTGGTATTTATTAAAGGCGTTAAGGCCAGAAAAAGGTGTGGTGTTGTAATGCAGGTTGAACCAGTATTCAGCAAGCTTAGTTTCGTAAAAAGACTTGTTGAAGAACATTTCATATCCCCTGGCATGCATCATTTTTTCCAGCAAAACAGTTGCGCCGTGCAAAAACTTATCGCTGTGCTCGTACCGGTGGTAACTGAGCGATTGAAATATATCCATCTCCTCACGGGTAACATCTACCCCTATCAATTTAAACAGGTGCGCTTTTACCCGGTAGCTGTTGGCCTGCTGCACATCTGAGTATTTTTTTGAAACCTCATTTTCGTGATGCCTTACACGGTATAGTACCTGTTGTAGGTTGGCCAACCTGGTTACGGTTGATATGCGGCTCCACAATTCATAATCCTCAGCATGCGAAAAATCAGGATTAAAATACAGGCCGTGCTCTTTCAAAACCGAGGTGCGGAACATACCAGTGCCATGCGATAAATGAATTTGAAAAAGATGTTTAAAACAGATAGTAGCATGGTCAGGGCCATAAGGCACAACACCCAGTACCTTATCATCATTAAAAGACTCGTACCAGGTGCCACACAAACCAATTTCAGGATGAAGCTCCATCAATTCGTACTGTAATTGCAATCTGGCAGGCAAACTGATATCGTCAGCATCCATGCGGGCGATATACGGAGTACTTACCAGGTCGATACCCTTATTGAGCGTAGCAATCAGTTTTAAATTCTGTTCGTTTTTATAATACCTGATGCGTGGGTCGGTATAGCTTTTAATGATCTCTTCTGACCGGTCGCTTGAACCGTCATTGATAATAACAAACTCAAAATCAGTAAAAGTTTGATTTAAGATGCTGTCAATTGCCTCCCTCAAAAAAGGCTCGGCATTATAAACGGGCATTAAAACTGTAACTGCTGCTTGGCTCATGTATTTTCTGTGGCGGTTAACTATTATGGTTCATTCCGCCCTGTATTGTAAGAATACATTTTTTACCGCAAAGGCACAAAGCGCAGCAATTTACTCCTCGTCTATTTCATATAATACATACCCCTTTAGCTGGTAGGTTGAAAGAGCAGTTTTAGCCGACAAAGCAATCTTTACTTCGGGCAATAACTCTTCGTTTTTTATTTCTAAAAACTGCATGGCCTGTCCGCAGGCAACAAATCTGGCGCCGGCGTTTTCCAGTTCTTTAATAATATCAGCATTCGGGTTTTCAGCCTTAAACTGCCTTTTGAACGCCTCAGAATTCAGCAGGGCATATAATGCTTTGCCATGTGTAACAATCACCACCTCCATATTTTCTTTAGGCACACCGGCAGCCAGGTGCAGGTTTATTATTCTGCCCGCCTCAGCCAGGCCGCGGTTCAATTCCTTAATTTTATCGGGGTCGTTGGTACCGCTGGCCAGGCTTATTACCAGTTTGTATTTCAGGTTAATATCAGGCTTATCGGTAATTGCATCCACAGGCATTACTCCGCTGAATTTGCTGGCCTTAATAGCAGGGTAAGTTCCTTTAGCGCCCAGCTTAGCCAGCAGCAAACTATCTTTTTTCGACATGGCCGGCTTCTTTTTATCGGCCGATTGTGCCTGCGTAACTACTGTTATTGCCAAACAGAAAAGCAGAAGGGTTATTTTAAATTTCATAATTGTTGGGTTTGTGTTCCGAATATACCATGTTTTATAATGCCACATGGTTTGGTATAATACCGGGCCGGCATGGCTTTCCAATGCGTAATTCCATTAATCACGGTAGTTTCTTAATTTCGTTCATATACTAAAACCGGGTTGTTTAAAAAACTAATGCAGTAGTGGCGAAGGGAAAACAAAATCAAGGAACCGAAAAAACTGAAAAGAAGCCTGCATCTTCTTCGTCCGGAGCTACACAAGGATCGCTCTTCCGCAATCTTATCATCATCTTTTTACTGAGCGTAATTTTTGTGGGCATCTACGCACTGAACGATAAACGCGTTGAATTACCCGACCTGTATAACGAATTACAAACCCTGAAAGAAAGGCCCGGCGATCATGACGGGCGCATAAACGAAATTGAGCATCGCATCACCGAAATTGAAACCGATACCTCTTTCTTTAAAACCCTTTTTGTTGGTTATTTTGATGAGATACATTTTGTAGCCTTTGGCGCTCAGGACCAGATAGACAAGGTAACCGCCGAAATTCAGAATGGAAGCAGCGCACCTGTAACGCGCGAGGATAAACTGAACTATAAGGTGCATACCTACCGTCTCCTTGATTTTATAAATGCCAACACCCCCGCCAATGCGGTTATACTATTGCCGCCAACCGACTCTATTGTCAATGACTCCCGCTGGAATTATGTTTCCGATCCGCAGTGGGTGGAGTATTTTATTTACCCGCGCTTATGTATTGAAAGCGGTAAAGAATCTGAAAACCCTGAGCTGGCCAAGCGCATTACCCATGTTTTGATTGTAAAAGGTATTGGGTACAATAAATTAAAATACGACGTGCCTTTGGATAAAAGAGAGAAAGTATGCCTTTTGCCGGTTAATAAACCAGTGGATGTGCCTGAAACAACAGACTCCACCCAAACTTCAAATTAATGCTGATAATTGGAATTCTACTTTGCTATTTAACAGGATGCTCGGTTGTAATGGCCGTTAGCCGTAGGTTTTCGCTGGCCGAAATTATCGGCTACTCGTTTCTTGTAGGCATGGGTGTTGAAACCATTTTTCTTTTCCTGTTAGATATCGTTCAGCTGCACTACACTTCGTTTCTGCTTATCGCGCTTAACCTGTTTGTAATTATTGCGCTTAACCGAAAATTTCCCGAAACAATAACCGCCTTTAAAGAGAAATACACTGAACTGAGGGCCGGTGCACTATCAATCAATTATGTGGCCCTGTTCCTGTTCAGCATTATAGCTTACCTGTTTTATACCATTACCATCAAAAACCTGTTTTGGCCACCGGCCGAAGGTGACAGCATTACTTCGTTTGATAAACTGGCGAGGGTTATTGCTATGGAGGGCAAGCTTAAAATAAGCCTGTTTCAGTATAACTTGCAGGGTGCTGCCGGGGTTTACCCTCCGCTATTTCACGGCAGCTTTGCATACGTTTACATTTTTGGCGCCGAAACACCTAAAATAGTTATCACATTTTTCTTCCTTTCATTACTGCTTATCTTTTACAGCTTTGTAAAAAGCTATACCAATGCAATAGCAGCCATGCTGTTTACGCTGATATTGATGGCCACGCCGGAGTTATACGCACACGCGGCCCTGGCCCTGGGCAATATGCCAACTGCCGCCTACATCTGTGGCGCGGTGCTGTCGACATACATGTGGCTCGACCGGGATGATGAAAAATATTTCTGGATGGGCGCTATTATGATGGGCTTTTCGGTTTGGATACGCAGCGATGCTATTGCTTTTGTAATTGCCGTTTTATGTATGATAGCCATTAAAGTATGGCAAAACAAAGATTACAAACGCCTGCTCATTTTTGCAGTAATTGCCCTGGTTCCTTTTGTAAGCTGGCTGCTATATGTTAAGTTGAAGATAGAACTACCCCAGGCCAGCAGGTTCGACACCGGTATTGGCTATAATGCGGATAGGCTTAACACCATGATCAACTACGTACGGGCATACCTGTTTGCTTCCTCTTACCGCCAGGTACAGGGCGGGCAATTATACGGCATTGTTTTTATCAGCTTCTTTGTGGCCCTGGCCATAAATACCACGCTGGCGTTTAAAAAAGGGGTAAAAACAGTTTTTGGCAACCAGGGTATGTTATTGGTTTTTCTGCTCATCGCCTTCAGCATTTACTTTACCGAATTTTACCTCATTAATGAGGCTGTTCAGGCCTCAACTATTGCCTCGTTAATGGCCAGTTCGTTTAAGCGGGGTATGTTCTATTTTTTACCGGTTGTGCTTTTTTACACAGCCACCTGCTATAGTTCGAAATTACTTTTCGACAAGCTTGAAAAATTCAGAACCGGTCAGTAATCTTTGTTTTGGTTTGGCTGAGTATGCATACCTGCCAATTTTTGCACTAATTTACGAGCTTAAATACTTAAACCGGCGGGGTTTAAATAAATTTGAAAAATGAAACAAGCAGCTTTTACGTTCCTGATTCTGTTGATGGGGCTTACTTTTCAGCTTAGCGCCCAGACAGATTCGTCATCCACAACCGCAAAAAAATATACCCTGCGCGATTCAACCTACGCTGCAAAGATCAATTATGCCGGCAACCTGATGATTGGTGGCGGAGTGGGATTGACAGGCGTGGGAACATTTTTAGTATATGAGGGCGCCAAAATATACCAGACTCCGGCTGCGCCTGCCAGCACTGACCCCGCAGGCGACGTGCAACGCAATCACAACCAGGGCACGGCCTATATTGCCGGCGGAACCATTGCCTACGTTGGAGCGGCTGTGCTTATCGGGTTAGGGGTACGAAATAAGCTCGATTTTAAGCGCCGTAAAAAGATGATGTCGCTGGAAGGAGGTCTTTTGCAGGATGGAAACCTGGGCGCCATGCTGAACTTTTGATGGTTCGCCAACCCTGCGTCTTATTGATTCTTGTCAACGCTAACGTTATTATTCTTGAAAAGACTATCAACTTCCTTATAGTTTTTTGTTGCTTTTATTACTTTTGGCCGTCCGCAAACGGCGGTATGTTTTCTTAATCATTATAACCACTTGAAACATGTCTGATAAAGCTATCATCAACCTGGAGGGAAAACCCTACGAGCTTCCGGTAATCACAGGAACCGAGAACGAAAAAGCTGTAGATATTTCGAAGTTAAGAGCACAGTCCGGTTATGTTACTTTTGATGAGGGGTATAAGAACACCGCCCCCACCATCAGCAGCATTACATTTTTAGATGGTGAAAAAGGTATACTTCGCTACCGTGGTTATAATATCGAAGACCTGGCTGAAAAGTCGTCTTTTACTGAAGTAATGCACCTGTTGTTATACGGCGAACTTCCGGATGCCGAGCAACTAAAGACTTTTGAAGATACGCTTACACATCATACCCTGGTGCATGAAAACCTGAAGAAGGTATTTGAAGTGTTCCCTACCGGTTCACATCCCATGGGCCAGCTGATGACTATGATAGCGGCCCTTTCGTCTTTCTACCCGGATTCATTGAACCCGAATAAGAACCCTGAGGCGACCAACCTTACCATCATGCGCTTACTGGCAAAAATGCCTACCATAGCAGCTATGATTCAGAAAAAAGGCAAAGGGCATCCGGTGCTTTATCCTCAGAACAAATACGACTACGTTACCAACTTCCTGTATATGACCTTCGGTAATGTAACTGAGGAATATGTTGCCGACCCAATTGTGGTTGATGCCATGAATAAACTTTTAATACTGCACGCCGACCACGAACAGAACTGCTCTACTTCTACCGTACGTATGGTAGGTTCATCGCATGCTAACCTGTATGCTTCTATTGGCGCCGGTGTTGCCAGCCTTTGGGGCCCGCGCCACGGTGGCGCTAACCAGGAAGTATTGGAAATGCTTGAATTTATACGCGATAACGATAAGGGCGATGTAAAGAAAGTTGTTGCTGAAGCAAAAGATAAAAAACGTCTGCTTTTCGGTTTCGGACACCGCGTTTACAAAAACTTCGACCCACGCGCCAAGATCCTTAAAAAATCGTGCGATGATATATTGGCCAAGATAGGCGTAACCGATCCGTTGCTTGCTATAGCCAAGGAACTGGAAGAAGCAGCCCTGAACGACCCTTACTTTATTGAAAGAAAGCTTTACCCGAATGTCGACTTCTATTCTGGTATCATATACAAAGCCCTTGGATTCCCTACTTCTATGTTCACCGTGCTTTTTGCGCTGGGCAGATTACCGGGATGGATATCTCAGTGGAAAGAAATGCGCGAGAAAAACGAAGATATCGGCCGTCCACGCCAGATTTACACAGGCCCGGTTCAAAGGCCTTTTGTAGAGATTGGCAAAAGATAATAATACATTTACCAAATATTTAAAGCCCCGGTTTTCATGTTCGAAAACCGGGGCTTTTTTATTACAGGCAATAAGGTTTCTGCACCCGGCGTTTATGGCTGGGGGCCGTAAGGTTGTTTTGCATTTGCTACTGCCATTATCTGGTATTTCTAACCAACTTCTAACCATCGGGTTTTATCTATTGAACTAGTATTGTTCTGTTCACCCAGCAGCAGAAGTATTAACTGTTTGATAATATCATTTTTTTCAGACAGCATATCCATAAAAGCAATATGATAAGGAAAATAGATGCCGGCGAATTTGAATTAACAACCGAACTTGAAGACGGTGGCACCACCTTTGCTTTCAGCGAAACACGATTCAATATCCTTAAATTCAGAAAGCGCAAAATTGACAAGGCGCCTAAGGGTTTTTCTATCAAAATTGAACAGCAATGGCGTAACGGAAGAGTAAAATGCGAGTGCCTGCCTTTTGAAGTTTTCAGAGATAAATATTTAAAAGACCATGCGCCCATATTTCTGGAAGGTGGCGCAACCCTATGCATTGCCTTAGGCCTGCATCTGAACGATGCCTTTATTCCTATTAAACTAAAAACAGCCGACCCGGCAGCAACCCCTTTGCCCATACTACCCCGGGCAAAGGTGAAAAATTTTAAAGTGCGCCTGTATTACGATCTGTATATCTGCTAATCATTAAAAGCGATATTTTTACCACATGCATAGCGCGGAAGAAATATTCACTTTAATAAAAACAGAAAGCGTTCTGGCCGATGAAGAGATAAAATTTCACTTCTCGCACCTCAACGATAAATTCAAAAACTTTTTGGTAAAACTTCAGCAGGAAGATGTGCAGGCCAAAGCTGCTTTTCAACTGGTGGTTCAATCTGCTTTTCATGGCAGGCAGTTAACCCACCAAGAGAAAATTGAAATTGAAACACAGCTGAAAGAATTACTAAAAACCGCCGACCTGGTGGCTTTAACCATTTTACCAGGTGGTACGGTAGTGCTTATACTTTCAGGATTCCTTAAACTGAACCCGTATATATTGCCTGCAGTATTTTTAACCAAGGCATAGGCTGGATCATATTTCCTGGCTCAACCGCTTGTATGTTTTGGCAATTTCGGCCTTATCACCCTTTTTCCATTTCAACGAAACTACCGACTGTTTGGTAAGCTTAACCGGCTGCACGGCGTAAAGCATATTACCCTGGTCGTACCGCACTGCAACTATATAAGCGGTTTCACCCATGGGCAGATTTTGAAAGTCGGTAAAGCCCACGCAGTTTTCGCCACCAATAATAGTGCTGCCATTTTTCATCAATAGCTTTACCTCACTCTTTTCGTTACTGCAAACTATTAACTCTGCGATTTGGCCTTCTTTGTGTAAGTGCTTACCGTAATTGAACCACCCCATACGACCAAGCGCCCTCGCCGACATGCCCTGCGGTTCGCCTTTCAGGTCAGTGCCATACAACACATAAACATCATTGCCTGCGCTTATCAACGACGATTTTGAATCATTAAAATCAACCTGCACCTGGTCGGCACGGCGGATATTGAAATCAATATTCAAATGCACCGACGATGCAATGTTTTTCCCTTTATACACGGCCGGCTTCCACAAAGGCATGCTGACTAACGACTGCTCAATAACCTGTCTGAATATCTTATACGACTCGGCCGTTATCACGTCCTTAACCTTTCCATCTGTAGTAACCATAAAGGTCACTTCTACATGGGCCGAAAGTTCGTTTCGGCGTGCTTCGTCGGGGTAATTCAGATTCTGTAACAGATATTCTTTTAACCCCAGGCCCAGGTACGAAAATTCAGGCTTTGCAAAATCCGATGAGGCACATATTCTGGGGCCTGCGGTGTTGCTTTCACACACGGCATTCCAAACAATCAAACCATCCGCATTTTCATCGCCGTGGTATAACAGGTAACCGTTATGTCCTTCCGCCTCAAAAGGAAACTGAACATGCACTTTCTCACCTTCTTTTAGTTGCAATGCCTTACCACCGGCGTATGCGTTTATAAAGATCATACCCTTGCTGGCCGAAAAATTGCCATCAGTTGCAGTAAGCAGGTTTTCGCATAGCATGGCATCGGGCTTATAGCATTCTTTCAGTTCAATCGTAACCGGGTCATTCACTTCGTTACCATCGCTACCAACAAAGCTATTAGGCATAAAAGAAAGCCGTGTGCCCAGCCTGCCAGTTATTTCAGTTGCTTGTTTATTATCAATTACAAATTTCTGTGGCGCAGATTTAAGGCTTTCCATAATGCGCTTAATAGAAGCATCGCGGACGCATAAAACTTTTTCCTGCCTGGTTTCAACCCGGGCATAAATATTTTGTTGCGGAGGGTTCTGATTAAACGGTTCAGGAAGAAGCTGTGCCAGGGTATCTTTAATCACCCGGTCGGCATCAGGCCTGAGTTCGGGCGTATGATTACATGAGGCAAAAAACAAAACTACTGCAACCAATGGTAATGTTTTTATCATATGCTCAACGTTAAAGGGTTACTACTTGCAACGAAGAAACAAGGCAGTTTATTGTGTAAAACAGCAGCTAAATTATTTTAACGAAAATATATGCTTTCGGAACAACAAATCGTGGCCATGTAAAGCCAATAAGCCGTTATATCTGGCTAAAGCAGCTTTTTAACTACTTCTTTCGCCAAATAGGGGTATCTTTTTCCCCTATTCACTTTTTTTTGTTTAATTTGCTTATGTTGAGGTGTGTACCCCTTATTGCAATTTTGTAATAATCGGCGTTTTTATTTGGGTTGGTAAGTTTTAAATCAATGTGGAACATGAGAAATTTTACAAAACTGTTACTGGTTTTTGTTTTTTCGATGTCTGTGGCAAGCACTTTTGCACAGTCGGCAGATTCAACACAAACTGCCCCGGCACAAGCTGCGCCAGCCGTAAATACACCTGCCCCGGCTGAACCTGCTGCAACAGCTCCGGCCGATACGACACATACAGCACCTGCCCCTTCAACACCGGCGCCATCTGAACCTGCAGCGGCTGCAGCAGATACAGCCAAACCGGCCGCTGCCCCTATGGCCATGGCCCCGGCACAAACTGATACTGCATTAAAAGCCCAGCCAACAGCTGATGACTCTATCAATCCGAAAAAAGATCGCCAAAACCAAACTCAGTTCATGAAACCGGATATGGAATCAAAGAACTATAACTTCTATCAGCGCAAAGAAATTTCCCAACCCCTGATGCCACGTTACGACCTCGATTCGGCAGTTTTTCAAAGAGGCAAGAAAAAAGAAAAACAACAACAAAAATTTCTGGCACGCCAGTATGCTTTTCCGGCAAGACCTAAAGATCAATGGGAACTGGGCCTTAATATCGGCACAGCCCTGTTAAGCGGCAACGTAAAGCCATACGTTACAGGCCCCGGTATCTTCGAGAACGTTGGCGCCGGTTTTACTATAAGAAAAGCGCTGGGCTACTTTTTCTCGTTAAGAGGGGGTTATAATTTTATGATGATGACCGGCCGTGATTACCAGCCCAACGAAAACCTGGAATTTAACCAGGCGCTGAATGGCACTACCAACCCGGCAGTAAATTACTATACCAACCCTAACCTGCTACCTTCAAAAACGGCAGCAGGTATTGATATGAACCACCTGTTCTTTTACAATTACAGGGCCTGGGTACACGAAGCGCACCTGGAAGGTATTTTCAACCTTGGCAATATCAATTTTCACCGCGAAAGAAATTACGTAAACTTCTATCTGTTGGGGGGAATAAGCGGATTTTTCTTTACTACCTACATGGATGCCTTGAATAAAAACGGCGCAGTATACGATTTCTCTAAAGTTGAAGAATTATACCTGAGTAACAACAACAATAACGTTAACAGCCGCCAGCAAAATCAAAAAACTCAGGCGCTTAAACTATTAAACTCTATTTACGACAACGGCTATACTGTACCTGCTGAGCACGACAACGATAAACCGGGTATCAAGAACTGGGAATTTGACCCTTCGGCTACTGCCGGTATTGGTGTGCAGTTCCACCTTTCTAAATGGGTTACTCTGGGTATTGAAGAGCGGGTAATATTTACCCAGGCACACGTTGACGGTTATTTCTGGCAACAGGATGAGCACCCGGCATTGGTTAGCCACTATGATAATATTTCGTATACCTCTATTAACGTTAACATCCATTTGGGTGGTAAAAAGAGAACCGAACCATTATACTGGTTAAACCCGGTATACCATACTTACAGAAAATTAGGCGAGGTCGACCCTCAGGCCCTGATGGAGCAGATGTTTAAAGATGATGACGACGACGGCGTGCCTAACTACCTGGATAAAGAACCGAATACCCGCAAAGGTTGCCCGGTTGATGCACACGGCGTTGCGCTTGACAGCGACCACGATGGCATCATCGATTGCCTGGATAAAGAACCTTTCTCTCCTCCGGGCTACCCTATCGATTCGAACGGTGTGGCTATTATACCACCAAACCCTTGCTGCGATTCTATGGGTAGAGCCAACAGAGAGGCGATGAACGGAGCCAACGGCGCACAGAACGGGCAAAATGGTGTAAATGTTGCTAACGGCGCCAACGGTGCAAACGGACTGAATGGTGAAAATTATGAGAACGGCGGACTAGGCGGCGCAGGTAAGAGAAAAGGCAATGCCGGTTACGATTGTTCGAAGATAGAACTGCCTGCAGTCATGTTCGATCAGGATAAGTACTATCTGGACCCTCAGTACTATGGCAACTTACATCAGGTAGCTGAAAGGATGCAGATGTGCCCTGATATGAAACTGGTAGTTACCGGTTACGACGAATCGCGCAACGACCAGAAATACAACGAACAATTAGGCTGGAACCGCGCAAACGCTGCAGTAGATTACCTGGTTGAGAAATACGGTATATCGCGCGATAGGTTTATCATCAAGTACCAAGGTGGCAAAAAAGCTGCCGATGGCACTCCTTTCGAAAAGAAGATCAAGAACAAGGTTGAATTCCGTTACTCCAACGAAGGCGAAAACGGCGATAGCAATCCGCCAGCTCCGCATCCGGGATTAAAAGCAGGTTCTAACAAATAATAACCACCACGCTTAAAACAAAAACGCCACTCTATCTTGGGTGGCGTTTTTGTTTTAAGCAGGTCTGTGCGCCACATTTATTAGTCCTCTGGCTAAATTGCAAATATGCATTTAATCATTTTTGTCTTCCCCGGGGGCTCATCACTCTATTTCCTCCGTGCCACACCTGCCCATTAAGTGTTTTCCGAATAAGTCTGCTAAGTAGCCCTCCCCCTGTTTTCATCCTGCCTTTGACACTGAAATACCAAAAATCAGGGTTCAGACAAAAGCCCCCAAGCACCATAAATAACCGAGGTTTTACATGCCTTTACACTTTTTATATTTACCCAAAACACAACTATCTTATAACCAATAATTTAAGCCTTTTACACGGCCCAAAACAGCTCAAAAGTGTAAAAGGTGCCTCCTTTTTCAAGTAATTAAAAATCAACAAGTTAAATTTAAGCCCCTCCGCTTTTACACCCATTTTTATAAGGCATAAACCGAAAGATGCAGTTGTTCGCATTTAATTGTCCTGCTATTTAAGGGGCCGCTATCCTTGAGGTAGTAAGCCTGTTCTGCACGCCAATCATACCCCAAAAAATCCACCCCAACCCCTAAGCAATTACGTACCTTTATATGTAAACCTTACAGCCATTCACAACTCTATGAAAAAGCTTTTACTCCTGCTTGGCTGTATATACTTAACAGCCTTTGCTAATGGGCTGGATTATGGTGTGCAATGGGTAATAGGAGACAAAGAATCCGTATTGGATTTCAGAAACGATACACTAACCAATTAACCATAGTGCACTAAACTGCTTCAAAAAATCACTTAAATACAATTAACCCTTTTGTATCGCTTGGCTGTTCCTTCTGTATTCTGTGCTATACCTGTATTTTCGATATTTTACCGGCAAGTGCATTAAAATAAAAAAGCCGCCTGCGGTTAAGCAAGCGGCCTCTCCAACTACAAAATCGGGATCGAGTCTATCCCTTCTTAAATTCCAGTGGTATATCAAGCTTTATACTGATATTTCTACCCATATTAAATACACCCACCCTGTTGGTAGCCAGGTTTACGGCATAGTATTTAAACCTGCTCATATAATCCATGTAGGTAGTATTGGCCAGGTTATTTACAGCAAAGTATATTTTAGCTACAGTGCGGCCCTTGGGCGTAACTATATCACCACCGGCACCCAGGTTAAATAACACATAGCCCGGTGTAGCCGACATACTGGCAGCATATTGCTGTGGTGTTGTAAGCGCATCAAGACCATTATAAATAGCATATTGCTGATATATTTGCTTTTGTTCAAAGCAGGCAAGCAATCCGAATTTAACGTACGAGTTTCTGATTACCTTACCCATAGGGTTTGCCCTGCCTATTTTATTTAAGTTAATTCTGATATCAGCAGTAATTCTTGCCGGTGGAACAAAAGGCAGCACTTTAATAGAGTCTGCCACGTTGCGCAGCCCGCCCGAAACATAACTGAAGGTAGTATTAAACCCAAACCACTGCGCAGCCGAAGGGTGCAGATCAAACGATACTTCCGCACCATACAACAGGGCAACACCCTGGGTATCTTTGTAAACCGGTGCAGCTCCAAGGCCCACCGCGTTTAACGTGTTATTGATTGAATCGCCCCCATAAACACTTTGTAACCCGTGCTGGTAAATAAAGTGCTGAATGCTGTTTACAAATCCATCCACTTCAAAAGTTACATCTTTCGAGTTCATGCCCAAGGCAATATCGCCCTGCAGGCTTATTTCCGGCTTCAGGTTGGGGTCACCTATTTCCCATACCACAGTTCCGTCATGCACGCCGTTTGCACCACACTCGGCAACATTCGGTGCACGGAAACCTGTAGCAAAATCACCTTTTACATAAACCTGGTGCTTAAAATTATAAGTAGCACCTAAACTGCCCGATGGCCCGCTGAAATTTGAAGTAAATCCCTGAAACTCATGGTAGCCATTTACTGCATTGGCAGTGGTAGGCTGCTGGGTAGTGGTATCAACCCAGTGGTCCAGCCCGGTAAATTTGCGGTAATCGTATCTTATACCGCCGCTTATGGTAAGCCCTTTGTATTTGTAATTACCAATAGCAAAGCCACCTATCTGAAATATATTATAATCAGGTATCAATAATAAAGTGCCTAAACTTTTCGAAGCCTGGTAAAGCCCGTTAGTACCTACTGAAAAATCAAACCCTTTCCAGTTTTGCGAAACATATCTCAGATCATAGGTAGCTGCCTGCGAGTAGTAATAAATATCGGGTGTATTAGGCATGGTAGGGTCGTTGGTTTCCTGGCGCTGATTGCGCTGAAAAGAAAAAATTGCCGTAATGCGGCCCTGACCCGCTGCAATGCTGTTATCCCAAACTACTTTGGTATGCCGAATGCGCTGGTTAATAACAAAAGGGGTATATGATTTTTGCTCCTGGCTGGTAGGTAGTTCATAAGTGGCCGCACCTCCGTTCAGATCCGGATAAGCTACATTCCTTAATTGATTACCGGCCGAATCTCTGGTTCCATCTAAAATACCTGTTTGCAGTTCAAAATAACTTGCATGCACCTGGCTGTAACCCCATTTACGGTGTATACCCAAAGTTCCATCTGCATTAAAATTGTTGAACTGGGTATTCAGCGCATAACCATCAACCGCATTCTGGTACGAGTGGGCCAAGGTATAATCTACCCGTGCGCCCCAGCTTATGCCGCTGTTGGTGCCTCCAATTTTAAACATGTTATTTACCAGGCCGTTGTTGCTTTGGTAATTACTCATAATCTCACCTTTTACTTCTCCTTCCGGCATCGATCTTTCAGGTATCAGGTTTACTACACCGCCAATGGCATCTGAACCATATACCAATGATGCAGGCCCTTTCAGTATTTCTGCCCGGTCAACTGCATCGGGGTCTGCTTCAATACCAAATTCATCAAACCAGGCCTGGTCTACCTGTATTACACCGTCATTTACGGTTAACACCCGGCTCCATCCTAAACCGCGTATAAATGGCTTTGAAATACTCTGGCCATCGGTCATAGCCGAAACACCCGGTGCTTTGGCAATAGCATCAATAACATTGGTAGCCGAATTTTCAGCCAGGTACTGATTACTTACCTCGCTTGTTTGTTGCGGAGACTGGGTCAGCGATGTAGCCAGCGAATTTCCCGTAATAACTACTTCGGGCTGCTCAATTGATGCAGGTAGTAAGGTAAAGTTCTTTGTAGCTGCTCCATCAATTTTTACTGAAACCGTCTGTTGCGCATATCCTATAAAACTTACCTGCACCAAAAAAGTGCCCTTAGGCAGATAGTTAATGGTGTATCC
>Ga0316224_1002491_pt1 | contig 16895 bp, 14 predicted proteins | sample TBH18013metaG_FD_206254 | JGI IMG/M metagenome (GOLD analysis project Ga0316224, IMG submission 206254) | Freshwater microbial communities from Trout Bog Lake, Wisconsin, USA - TBH18013 | ecosystem: Environmental > Aquatic > Freshwater > Lake > Hypolimnion/Profundal zone | place: USA: Wisconsin... | reverse complement strand
ATCGCTCTCATGCCCCCTGAGCCAACCTCACTAAACGACACACATCAAAGTGTCGCAAGCACGTTGGCACAGAGGGGTTGCGGCCCTTGCAGCATCGAATGCCGAGTTGCTTGCTGCACGAGAAGAGCTTGAACATCTGGCACAGAGAGATGGCCTGACTGGGTCTTGGACCCGTCGAAGAATTGAGGAAACTGCCCAGCAGGAAATGCTGAGAAAGGCGAGGTACGGCCATCCCGTATCGCTACTCTTCATTGACCTCGACCATTTCAAGCGGGTCAACGACACCTACGGTCATGCGGTCGGCGATGATGTCCTGAAAGCATTCTGCGACATCGCCCAAAAGTGTATGCGATCCACTGATCTGCTCGGTCGTTGGGGCGGCGAGGAGTTCGTGATCCTCATGCCCAACAGCGGAGTAATGATAGCAAGCCTTCTCGGCGAACGAATTCGCAAGGCCACAATGGCTTTCGAATTTCCAGTTGTTGGGCGTGTCACCGCCAGTCTTGGCATCGCGGAATGCCGGGAAGAAGAATCCTGGGAATCCTGGCTCGCCCGTTCAGATGCGGCCCTATATGCCGCAAAGTCCGGTGGACGAAATCGAGTAATCAAAGATGCCGCTCATCCGGGAGAAGTTGGGGAGGCGGAGCTTCTCGATCTGGCATATATGCGTCTGGGATGGAGAAATGCCTATGAATCCGGCCATGCTTTGATCGATAAGCAGCATCGCGATCTGTTTGACCTCGCCAACAATCTGCTGACATCGGTACTCGGAGATCGACCGGATGATGAGGTCGTCCCCCAGGTCGAATCGCTTGTTGCTGATCTCACCAAGCACTTTTTTGACGAAGAGGCCGTTTTTCGGTCAGTTGGCTATGCGGCTGCCGATGATCATGCCGGAATCCACAACTCCTTGATCGATCAAGCAAACAATCTGGTGGGAAAATTCAAGCAAGGCGAATTGTCGGTCGGCGAACTTTTCAACTATCTCGCATACGACTTCATTGCCAAGCACATGCTGTCAGAGGATCGAAAGTTCTTCGGACTAATCCAGGATGGATTCAATCCGACATGCTGAATTTATAATTTTATTTAAGTAAATCTTGCTTTAATAACCCCAACCAATCACCTAACTCTGCAGTGAATTGTAGCAATGGGAGATATGAAGAATTCTCCCGATTGAGCCAAACGCGACAAACAACCCACCTGCCCTTCGCAAGAAAATACAATTATTTAATGAGATCAACGCATATCTTTGAGAGCAGTCAACGCCTGATTTCGAACATCTTGTTCGCCTCGGTCAATTCCAGCATGCGGTAAACCGTGTCCCGGGGATTGGCGAGGATGACGTCGGACTCCGCTAAATCCTCCCGCGCGATATAAAGTAGTCCAAGGCCGACCGAATCGATGTGGCTGAGGCCGGACATCTCGAACATCACCTTTTTACCTTTGCACTCGACCAGTTGGCGTAGCAGGGCCTGAAAATCTTCATTGGCGGCAAAATTCAACTGCCCTTCGAGGGAGACGGTGACATTCGCCCCATCCTGATTAATGCGATACTGCATGCTGTCGTCCTTCTGCCATTTCCACCATCTAACCGCGCACCTTTCGCAGGAATTGCTCGACCTCGCCATCCAATGAGTGGACAACCTTCGCCAAGTTCTTGGCACTCCAGATGACCCGAATAGTCCCGGCACAGGTCATGGCTGATGTCTTGCCCAGGGTGGTAACGCAGGTGGATACTTCTTGAGCCTCGTGGGCAACACCTTCGATGTTGCTGGCAATCTCCTGTGTCGCCGCCTCCTGTTCTTGGACGGCTCCAGCGATAGCCGAAGAAACTTGATCGATGTTACGGATGGTTTCAGCCACCCCTTCAATACTTTCCGTCATTTGGAGCGTTGAATTCTGGACGGCGCTCACCTGCTGGGTAATTTCGTCGGTGGCGCGAGCGGTCTGATTGGCTAGATTCTTAACTTCCCCAGCGACGACGGCGAACCCCTTGCCGGCATCACCGGCCCGGGCGGCCTCGATGGTGGCATTGAGCGCCAGCAGGTTGGTCTGGGCGGCAATGTCGCTGATGAGCTTTACGACATCGCCAATGGCTTGAACCGCCGACGACAACCCCCGCATCTGAGCCGAGGTGGAATTGACATCCTCTACCGCCTTGCGGGCGATCGCAGTGGATTGGGAAACCTGTCGGGCGATTTCATTGACTGAAGATGCCAATTGCTGGGTGGCCACCGAAACGATGGCAGCGCGCTCATTGGTCTTGTTTGCCGCGTCACCCACATCAATCGAGCGCCCACCACTACTTTCCGAGTGCTGTGCCATGGCATCGGCTGTCCGTCCGATGGCGGCGGTGGAGGCCGCCACCTCGGAGACCTTGGCCTTGACCGTGGCTTCGAAATTATCGGCCATGTCCTGCATGGCCGCGGCCTTATCGCGTTCCGCCTGCGCTTTGACCTCGGCCGTATGAACCTCCATCTGTGCCTTTTCGATAGCGTTATCTTTGAAAACCTGGACCGCCTTGGCCATTGCACCGATTTCATCGCCACGCGCCCGGAATGGGACATTCTCTTCGAATTTTCCTTCCGCCAGGCTGATCATTCGGTCGCGCAGCCGGTGAAGGGGATGGGAGATGGATACGGTCAGAAGTACGGTGAAGACAACCCCAAGGGCGACAGCCAAGCCCCCAATTGCCAAGGCGGCTCGCTCCACCCGAGTGGCATGCAGAAGCGTATTCGCTTTGACCTCGACGATCCGACGATCGACAAGCTCCAACAAATTATTCAATTGGTTCTCTGCCTCGACGGCGGCCCTGCGCATGGGTATCGTGGCCAGCATCCGTTGCTGCCCCACCGGCGCAGCCGCGGCTACCTGAAACAGCTTCTGATAGTTATCGGCGCTCGCCATAAAGGCGTTGGCCACATCGACCAGCGCGGGATCCTGGGTGTTCGCCACCATCGAGCCGATGGCTCGGCCCTCCTCCCGCATTTTGTCGGCGAAGCCATTGACCTTTTTCACCAAGGTTTCATCGTCGGCGTAAAGCGTGTCCTTCTCGTTCCGGCGGCATTCAAGAAGGGCGATTTTGGCAATGCTTCCGCGTTGAATCATCGCAGTTTCATTGTCGATTAGCGCAGAGAAACCCGACACAGTCGATGATAGCGCATATTCGGCAACAATGAAAAAGGCGACAACGACAAGAATAATTGTGGACATGCACAATCCCATCTTACGCGAGACCGAAAGCATTCCCCAGTTCATGTCGTTGTCCTCCAGGTTAAAACCTTTACGATGCCTCCGGGGATTTGGATATTTCCCCGCGTAACGAGATAAATGTCGATCCGTTTCTATTCCATCAGGTAGCCGACGTAGTAAATGCCGATGACCTCTCCGGCTTCGGATTTGATGGGCTCATAACCGGTGTCATAGATCTTGCCGAGGATATCGACGAGCCCATAGAAGGTGTTGGCCTGCTTGATGGCCGCTGCGGCGGGCCCCGCCGGATCGAGAATGGTTCCGACAGCACGCTGGCCGTCCTTGACGACATTGGTGCTTACCCGGACAAAATTGGCGCCCTTCTTGGCGAACAAGGTGGCGGTCCCGCCATGCTTGGCCTTGACCGCATCCACCACCGTGTAGTCGCCATTGATCTTGGTCGTGCCGAAGACCAGAACCTCGCCATCTAGCTTGGGCGAGCCCAATTTGGCTGTCGCATCCTTCAAGCTCTGCATGGCTTCCTTGACGTTCGGCGCGTCGGCGGCCAATGCCGGAACGGCATGGATCGCTGGAAGCACCAGCAGGGCGCCAAGGGCGAAGACCATGGACCGGCGAGCCAAGCCCGCGAAAATGGCTGTGCAATTGGCATTCTTCTTGACGACATGTTGGTTGGACATCAAAGCCTCCTTTGTGTTCTGGCCGCCATTTCCATTTAGGGGCGCTTGGTTCCGGACGCGGTGCCGCTCTATGGCAGAGCACGACTACGGAAATGACCATTGTCTCCGCTGCCTTGAACCGTTCACCAAGTTTTCCCAGCTGAAGGGCCTGACCAGCCAAGCTATGGAAATTGGCGCGCATAATGCCACGGTCGTATGAACATGGTATTATATGCGGAATAACCATCTGTAAATAGCGATCGGCCCCTACAGGAAATCAACTTGAGATATCAACCTCTGCCATTGTGGCTATCGATGATGTTCTGCGTTTAGGTGTTGACTGCGGAGCGTTCTTTGGAACGCAGCCCCTGTGGGGGCCATGAGCCCGATGGACCGACGGATATGTCGTATGGTAGGTATCGCCCCATGCGCTACGGTCGATTCACGCGGGTGGGCACCATCAACTTATAGTTCAGACGAGGGTCGTCGAGGCTCTGACGTAACGAGGGCAATGTTTCGCCAACAGGAGACCATGGCACAGATCGATCATAAGTCGAACTCCCGCAGGGAACTGGTAGCGGTGATCGATAGCAGCGAAAGCCATCGGCGTCAGGTGGAGCATGCGCTGATGTCGTTCTACCGGGTCGCCAGCTATGGCGATACCGGCGAGGTGATGGCAGCGATGCACAAGTTCCCTCCCTGCGCCATCGTGGTCGATAAAGGGGCGGGACCGCTTGACGCCCTCGAATTCATCAAATCCCTGCGACGGCATCCGTTGTTCTTGGATGTCCCGGTGGTATTCATCAGCGCCACCGACGACCCAGCCACCCGCAAGGCCGCCATGGAAAGTGGCGCCAATTCCTTTCTGGCCAAGCCCTATCGCCGCAGCATGCTGATCCGTGCCATTTCCCAGCAGATCAACAAGGCCGTCGAGCGCCGGTGGGAGAAATTGCCCACCTTGCAGCGCGATGCGCTGATTGGGACCATGGACATCTTCAACAGCGTCAGCGACGTGATCGAAAGCGGCGAACCCATCGCCTACTCCAAGGTCACCGATGCTTGTGGCCCCCTGGTCGAGGCGGTCGGAACCGGCGACTTCAAGGTGATCCTGAGTGAAGTCCGCGGCCACGACAACTTCTCCTATGCCCACAGCCTGGGCGTCGCCACGCTGCTGCTGCTGTTCGGCTACACCATTGGCCTGAAGGGAGAGGAACTGTCGCTGCTAGGCAGCGGCGGGCTTCTGCATGACGTTGGCAAGATGTCCATCCCCTACGAGGTCCTAAACAAGGTCGGCGCCTTGTCCAAGGACGAACAGGACCTGATGAAGGGACATGTGACCGGCACCCATGACTATCTTGAGAAATGCCTAGACCTGCCGAGAAACATCCTGTTGATCGGTAGCCAGCATCACGAGCGCCTTGATGGATCGGGATACCCGAAGGGACTAAAGGGAGGGGAACTCAATGAACTGGCTCGCATGTCCTCCATCGTCGATGTTTTCTGCGCCCTCAGTGATCGCCGCCCCTACAAGACAGCGATGGCGGCGGAACAGGCCCTGCACGTCATGATCAACGACATGACGGGCAGATTGGATCAGCAATTGCTGTTGCTTTTTCGTGAAATGCTGCTGGATTCAGGCAGGTAGCAGCGATGATGCGACAAAAACTGAGAGTATTGCTGGTCGAGGACAATCCAGGAGATGCCCTGCTGGTGAGGGCCGCGCTGAACGAGGCCACGTCGGCTGGCTTCATCGTGATGCACGAGGCGACGCTGGCCAGCGCCATTGAGCGATTGACGGTGAGTTCGGCCTTTGACGTCGTGCTTCTCGACCTATGTCTGCCCGATTCCGAGAGCGTGGAAACTTTACCCAGACTTCTGGCCGCCTTTCCCTCTGTGCCGATCGTGATCATGACCGGACTGGACGTTCCTCAGGTCGCCGAACAGGCCATCGAACTGGGCGCCCAAGACTTCATCGTCAAGAACGAGATGGATTCCCGTTCGCTGGCCAGGACCCTGCAGAACGCTATCTACCGCTTCCGAAGCGAACGGGAGCGGATGGCCCTGGCCGACATGCTGGCCGCTGAATACGACCGCATGGCCGAGGAATTATCCGCAGCGCGTAACATGCAGTTCGACCTACTGCCGCGCCGGGACCGCCTGGATCGCATTCAATCGTCCCTCGGCCTAGCCATCAATGGCTATTTCAAGCCATCTTCCGACATCGGCGGCGACCTTTGGGGATGCGTGGAAGGCAATGACGGATGTCTGGTGGTCTATGCCCTCGATTTCTCGGGCCACGGGGTTGGGGCTGCCCTGAACGTGTTCCGCCTCCACACCCTGATCAGTGAATTGAAGGGACAGATCATTGATCCCGCAGCGACACTCCATCTGATCAACGCCGCCCTGCACGGATTATTGCCCCGTGGGCAATACGCCACCATGGTGCTTGCCGTCATCGATACCGTATCCGGAACGATGACCTGGTCAGGGGCCGGCGCGCCCCGGCCCCTTTTGTTCGACACGGAAGGCCACGCGCAATGGCTGGACACCATCGGAACCCCACTCGGCCTTTCGTCATCAGCCGGGTACTTTAATCGCGAGATCGACTTTTCGCCGGGGTCAAGCTTGTTCCTATACAGTGATGCCATGACCGAGGCATTCATGGCCGATGGTGAAATGGTCGAGCAGGATAGGCTGCTGGAGATGGTTCGGAGCCATCATTGCATTGCCGATGGTATTTCCATCCCCGCCCTAGTCGAGCAATTCCTCGATCAGGTTAAAACACCGCTTGATGACGATATGACGGCGGTGTCTATAAGCCGCGTCGAGAGCCGATGACATATTGAAATGTCATTGTCATCCTGCCGTTCGCGGGTGCCCATACCAGTTTGCCCCCAACAGGTGGATGAATGTTAGCAAGCGTCAGATTGGCCAGTTCTTAGCCAGAATCGGCACCAGCCGTTCAAGTTGGTAACTGCCAATAGGAGGGCTTTTGTCGGAGGAATATTTTGATCAGGTCAGGTAATTGATGAATTTGCGGTCTGTCCCGTTGATATGATTGACCCACCATTTGTAAAGAAATGCGGGCATATCGGCTGAAATCTCTCCGGATATCTCAAATATCGAGATGTTCTTGTTGATTGTCGCGATGAAGTGCCCATGCGCCGACTTATGGGCCTCGATATTGGTGTAGTCTGGGCAAGCCGCCATCAACGCTTCTTCCCGGGCAAAATGCTCCTTCGTATAGGTCACGAGACGAGCCATGATGGTGCCCGCACTTTCTCCTGGGTCCGCCACGAGAAAATAGCGGCGAAGCTCGTCGATCAATTCAATGATCTGCCGATGGTCGGCATCGATTACGTCCGACCCGATCATCAGGCTTTCGTTCCACATAGCGATACCTCCCTGATTGCTGGAAACTCCAGCGGCGTCGACAAGGCACTGCCTCAAGGCATACTAAGGTTATACCCGAAGAGTTTGTCACGAATATAAACAGGATGTTCGCAATCGAGGGACTTTGTGGCATGTAACGTCCCGCTCTAGTCCCCGGTCGTCCACCGGCACCGCTGCCGGTCGCCTAGATGGCCAACAGCCTCAAAGGGCAGGAGGCACCCGGGGAGGGCATTCGAGAGTCGTTCCAAAACCAACTGCCAGCTTGTTGCTCCAACCGGAATGTTGGAGAAAAGCCAACAAGCCATGTTTACAAGTAGTTTAACAGCGGCAGAACCTCGGTTCATATTTTTGTTATATCGTCCCGTATATTGGTTCTCGAAGGGGCCAATATTGCGCTGGCTTACTATGTCTGTAAGCCAGGACTATCTATGATTTCAGGACTGGCGGGAACCAGGGGATGGCCATCGTTAACGTTGAGCGCAGGGAAACTGACCAAACGCCGTTCGCGTCACATATCGACGAGATTGAAACCGCAGCCGATACGACCGGGTTGCGAGTGGCGCTGAACCGTGCGGTGGAGACCTGGCTACCTCGCAGTGACCACAAGAAACCTCTGCTCGAGATGGTTCGTTTGTTTTTCAGCCATCATGCCGATGGTGCTGACGGCGCAGCTCCGGAAAAGCTTGTCATCCTGCGTAAATTCAGCATGGAGACGCTGAGAGCCGTTGCCGAAAAGCACCGGATGCTCCTGGCCAGATCCTCAACCCTCGAAGGCGTGGTGGAGGCGACGACCATCAACGTGGTCGAAGCGCCGAGTTATCCGGCTCGGGGCTCTTTCGAGGCGATCTTTGCCGATGCCATGTGCTGGCGTCCGCGCTCCATTCTCTCGTTCTTTCATCGCCGGAATCCGGATTGCAAGCGGACCCTTATCCCGCCCTTCGCTCTGTCCCCGGAGTTCTCGGCAAAATTTGAATCTGTCGTCCGCGCACACATCGTTCCCGTTATGATGAAGAGCCGCACGGTCACTATCGTCGGATCATCTTGGAAGTGGAACCCTGACACCTCGACGGCCGTTGATCTTTGGTCGTTCATCGAAAATGACCCCAATAGCGCAGAGCGCATCCGTCAAAGCTGGAACGGAGCCTGGGAAGCCCTGTACCAGCGCAAGGTCACGAAGCAGTCTGGGGGTGAGAGCAAGGAGGTACTGGTCGCTTCCAAGGAGCTCCAGGCCCTGCGGCCGTTGCTTGAATCCAACTCCTATGATCTTCCAACCATACGTAACCGGGAGCTCGACCTGTTCCGCTCCCTTCTGTTCGAATACGACATGCCGATGTTGGAACGTGGCTGGATCAAGATACGTCAGATCTACGAGCAGGAGATGGACCGGCGGTCATACCAAGACAAGGCGCGCGAGGGAGCCCTACGCGACTCGCTGCTTGAGGTGTTTGACCGCCTGTCGGATCGCGCGGGCGAGTTCCTGGTTGTGCTCGCCTATTACTCATTCCCCAATATCGATCTCGCTTTCCTCGAAAAATTTACCCACAACAAGGGGCGGAACCACGCCGAACGCGAGGCCCGCGTTCCTTACCTGTTGCGGTTTCTCGCCCAGGACGCTATCGCGGAGGTCGGCAAGCTCGAAGTGGGGTTGCGCCTAGCCAGGGAAGAGGCCGCCAAGGCGGCGCGCCTTGCCAATCGGTAGCCCCAGCGGTTCGCTCTGGAAACTTAAGAAAAGTTCGGGTTGGGTTGCGCACGCTGGCAGAACTGCACATCACCGTCGATGTTGACGGCTATCTCCATAAACGGGCTGAACTGCTTGATTTCCGGCTGCGCAGGTTTGGGCGTTTGGGAGCGGCCAAGGTCTTGGAGGCCGGTGACGGCATTGAGGGGCTGCGGATGGCATTTGGCGACCTTGTCCCCGATCTCGTCATTTGCGACCCGAACACGGAGCCGCTGGACGGCTTGGCGGTTGTCGGCGCTAGCGTGGGTGTTAATTTGCTTCGAGGTCCGATAGTTTCTGCACGCGACCTCGGTGGCCCCATCCAGTAATCTGCACGCCCGTGCAGGAATCCTTTGAATGCCGCATAAAGGCTGGGAACATTGGACGATTGAATGGGAGCTATCGCATTGATTTGACAGGTATCCTGCCCCTTCACACGGGAGGGGTCGCAAGTTCAATCCTTGCATCGCCCACCATCTACCTCTTACTTTTCAATAAGTTAGCGACAGGCGACCATGAAAACCGGACAACTCTTTGTCCGGAAATTCGTGTTGCCTCTGCCGAACCATCGGCTTTCCAGCGGACAGGCTCATCACTATTGAAATGCCCTCGACAAGGGATTGAGAAAGCCTAATCAGAAACCTTGGTTTCCGCATTTGGCTCCGGAGCGATGCGGTCCCTACTCCGAGGGCGCGTCCCGGATTCCACGGATCGCACGCCTTTTGTTAGAATGAGGGGGCCATGAGGCGCTGTATTTCGTCGGCCAGGGCGCGGCAATTGGCCAAGATCCCGTCGAGCAACAGTTGGTCGATGGCGAGGCCGTAACGCAAAATCGCGTCGGCACCGCTCACCACGTTGGCAAGAATGCCCGCCATCGGAACGTCGATGTCCCCGAACAGGCTGCTGTAGTAGATTGGCAGTCTCGCTGCGATTCGCTTCATGACTTTGGCGAAGGTCTCCAGATTGGCGGCATCCACCTTGTTCTGCCCGAACATGGTCCTGATCGTGTTGTCGAGCCAGCGGAACTGCACCACATAGCGTTCCAGCTTGAGGGTGTTCAACTGGATCTTGGTCAGATCGATCTGGCTTTGCCGTTCGCCAAGGGGGAGCTGCTTGATGCTGGCTGCCAGCGGATTGGGGACGTCGACAAGCTGAATCTGTTCGGTTCCGGGGCGTGAACTCTTGCGGCGGTCCGGGCCGACATAGTCCATCGTGACGACGAACGGCCTGCGGTAAACGGCAAACTCGTCAATACGTTTGAGCATCGGCCCGGGGGCCACCGGCAACAACATCATGTGATCGGCCCCGGCGGTATCGGCTTTACGGACATAATCCGCATTGCCTTCCGCCAGCAGCATTATGACGATGGGGAACGGGTGGTGGGGCAACCGTCCGTCACGTATGGCGTTGATCATCGGCGCGACGAAGAACCCATCGAGTTCCGCGCTTATGATAATCAGATCGTAGACTGCCGCCTCGAGGGCACCCAAGAATGCCCCTTGGCTGCTGGCCTCGCCAAAGGAAAATCCGTTAAAGCCGGCTTGCGTAAACGCTTGGCGCAGACCCGTGCGGACCACTCGGTTGTCCAAGGCCAACAATGTCTGTACCGCGCCGTAATCGATCTTGTCCATATGACTATATGCAGTTGCAGGAGGCTCACACGCCGGCTGGCGTGCCTTACATGAAGATGCGCCCGCATTGGCGCTTTCGGAGGGAGGCCGGGATCAGTATACCATGCGCCGCTGTTTATCAATGCGTCCCCCGCCGAAACGATCGGCGTCGCCTCATCGGATGCTGCCCCCAAGAGAGCCGGGAAACCGACAACATCAAGTCACCGGAACACTATCTTGGTGTTCCGGTGACTTGATGACGAATGACGATGAGGGCCCCCAGCCAATCGGTTGGGGGAATCGAAACGCCCCCAGGGCATCAAACTTGGCGCCACCGACCGAAGCATCAACGACCAGACCGATCTCTTAGATCAGGCCCGCGGGACGGGAGGACTCCCGGGTTGAGGGGCGATCCCCCTCATACCTCGCGGCAATTAGTTCAAGGCTTTCCGGATGCCCGCGTGGAGGGCCTTTATGGAAATAGGCTTGGTCAAATAGACGTCCACCCCCGCCTCGTGAGCCTGCTGTATGATATCCTCGCCGCTATGGCCACTGACCATGACAATGGGCGTGGTGGGATTGCAGCCAAGGGAGCCGTTTCGAATGTGCCGAGTGCATGCGATACCGTCCATGCCTTCCATCGACAGATCCATGATCACGAGACTGGCGTCAAACGTCTTCAGGACTTCGGCGGCTTCATGCCCATCCTTGGCCTCGGCGACGTGTTCAATGCCGAGCGAGCCGAGCACGATCTTGACCAGATCACGAAAGCGGCCGTTATCCTCGACAATCATGGCCCTTTGAATCGCCTCTGACATATCCGCCTCCCCCTAAATCAACCCCCGATCAACTATTTATTAACCATTCGAACTATCCTGCCAACTGATCTTAAGAAGTAGCCCTCCAGGATATCAGGGCAAGACCCGAGAGCATTGCAACGCATCGCCCTCCGCCCCCAATCTTGACTCAAAAAGCATACCTTTGGTATAAAATGCATCCGCTCCCTTGATATCTGGCGGCATCCCAAGCAACCTGGAGTGTGGCAACGAGCATTTCAGAGATCCGGCGGCATCACTATTCGTCATGTTTGGTTACGTATTTGCACGGTCAGTTCCGGGGGCGGGAATGGGGAAGAGGAAAAGTTTCAGATTCGGGACACGGCTCGGGGCCGGCTTCGGCATTTGTTTGCTGTTCACGTTGATCGTCGGCGTGGTGGGCATACGCAGCAACGCCGCCCTGAGCCGCCTCACGGCTGACTTTCATTCACATCCCTTCACCGTGACCAATGCCCTGCGCAAGGCCAATGCCGACATCATCGAAACCCGCAGCACGGTGAGGGAAATGGTGTCCCTGGTCGATTCCCGGAGCGCGGCCCCCTTCATCTCGATCATCAAGGACCGAGAGCGAAACGTCGAGGTGCAACTCGGCATCGTCAAAGAGCGTTACCTGGGCCCCCCAGAGGACGTTGACAATATAATTCGGGATTATGGGTCACTGAAGGCCGTCCGGGAACGGATCATCGCCCTCGTTCGAAATGGAGATTTTAGAACCGCCCGCGAACTCGCCGACAACACATCGAGGCCCATATACCAGGACCTCCAGACCGACATGAATACAATCTTGGCCTTTGCCGACGCCAAAGCCGCGGCCTTCCTTGAAGATGCCAACAGGATGGGAATCCGCGTCCAATCCTTCACCTGGATGACGCTCGCCGGTGCCGTAACCATGGCCTTGATTGCCGCCTGGCTCACAACGCGGAGTATCACCCGACCGCTGACGCTGCTGAAACACTCCATGCAGGCTCTTTCGGATGGCGATCTTGGCGTCGCCATACCCGGCGTGGAGCGCAAGGATGAGATCGGCCAGATGGCCAGGGTGTTGCAGGTTTTCAAGGACAGTTTGATCCACTCGGAAAAGATGGAGCAGACCCTGCGCCAGACCCACAAGATGGAGGCAATCGGTCAGTTGACTGGCGGGATCGCCCACGACTTCAACAACTTGCTCCAGGTCATCCTCACCGACATAGAGCTTTCCCTGCTGCAACTCGATGACGAATCCCCCATCACCCATTATCTGGAGAGCGCCGCCTCGGAAGTCGAGAGAGGCGCCAAGCTGACGGGACAGTTGCTCGCATTTGCCCGGCGCCAACCGCTAAACCCCAAACCGCTGCGGATTGATCGGCTGGTGAGCGGGATGGTCACGATGCTGCGCCGCACCCTCAGCGAACGCATCGACATCGAAGTGGTGAACGGCGGCGGAGTGTGGAACGCCCTGGTCGATGCCAACCAGCTTGAGAACGCCATTCTCAATCTGGCCGTCAATGCGCGAGACGCCATGCCGGGCGGTGGCAAGCTGACCTTCGAGGTCGGAAACACCGCCCTTGATGCCGCCTATGCGGCGGATCACGCCGAGGTCAAGCCCGGACAATATGTGATGCTGGCGGTCACCGACACGGGATCCGGCATGAGCCCGGAGGTCATGCAAAAGGCGTTCGACCCGTTCTTCACCACGAAACCCGAAGGCATCGGAACCGGCCTCGGCCTGTCCATGGTCTTCGGCTTCGTCAAACAGTCGGAAGGCCACGTCAAGATTTACAGCGAACTCGGCGTCGGCACCACGATCAAGCTGTATGTGCCGCGCGCAAGCGGTGCCGAGATGGTGCGCGAGGCTGTCGAAACAAAAGCCCGGCGCGGTTCCGGCGAGACCATTCTGGTGGCCGAGGATGACGCGGGCGTCCGCAGCTCGGTGGTTGCCCAGTTGGCGGAACTTGGCTACCGGGTGTTGGCCGCGGCGAATGGCGAGGAGGCGGTCGACATTCTGTCAAGGGGCGAGCGGATCGACCTGCTCTTCACCGACGTGATCATGCCCGGCACGCTGAACGGCCGTGCCCTGGCCGAAAAGGCCAAGGAGATCATCCCCACCCTGCCGGTGGTGTTCACCTCCGGCTATACCGAGAACGCCATCATCCACAACGGGCGCTTGGATGAAGGCGTGACCCTGCTGAGCAAGCCGTACCGGCTGCCACAATTGGCCGAGACCATCCACACCGCCTTGACCGCCCCCCCAGCCCCCGTAGTCGTGGCCGTGGCCGATTCCAAGCCGAACTGAGGCCCCCCATGCACATCAAGCGACCACCGGTTCAGGACAGGGGCGCCCCGACCGAATCCGGCACACTGAACACGCAGCAGCCACCGGCGACGTCTGTCGAAGTTCAGCGCGAACACGCGGAACCGGTCCGGCATTTCCGGGACCATTGGACTCGCTACCCTTTGGGACTGGCCATCTTTGGAGTGGCCTTGGCCACCCGCCTGGCGATCCTCCCCGCCGGGGACGGCCAGGGATTCCTGACCTTCTATCCGGCGGTGGCCTTGACGGCCCTGTGCTGTGGTGCCGGCCCCGGCCTCCTGGTGATGGCGCTGGGAGGAATCGCCGCCCCTTTCACGCTCGCGCCCCCATTCGGATTGTCCAAGCTCCCCATTTCGTTCGATCAGTGGGAAGCTGAAGCGGCCTACCTGCTGTCGGGCCTCATCGTCTGCCTGATTGTCAGCCGGATGCGCCGCCATTCCGAGGCGATGCGGCGGTCCCATTCCATGTTGACGGCGGAAATCGAGGATAGAAAGAGAGGGGAACAGGCCCTGACCGAAAGCGAGGCCAAGCTGCGGGGCTTATTCGAGCTGTCCCCCCTCGGAATCGCCCTGAACGACGGTGACGGCCGCTTCATCGAATTCAACGAATCCTTCCGATCCATAACCGGGTACACCGATGAGGAATTGAAGCGGCTCGACTACTGGAAGCTTACGCCAAGCGGGTACGAAGACGATGAAATGCGTCAACTGGAACTCCTGCGCGATACCGGGAGATACGGACCATATGAGAAGGAGTATATCCGCAAGGATGAAACACGAGCCTCCGTGCGTCTGAATGGAATGCTGGTCCAAGATCGCCACGGGGAAACCCACATATGGTCTCTTGTCGAGGACATCACCGAGCAGAAACGCTCGGAATCCGCCCTGTATATTTACGCCAATGCGGTGAAATACAGCGGTCAGCCGATCCTGATAACAAATTCAGACAATAAAGTCATCGAACTGAATCAGGCGTTCTCCACCCTTACCGGATACACACTGGATGAACTCCGAGGCCAAAGCCCCCGGATGCTGGCGTCGGCGCACACGCCCCCCGAGACCTATCGCCAGCTGTGGAGCGGCTTGACCGAAGCCGGAGTCTGGCAGGGAAAGCTCTTCAACCGCGCCAAGAATGGCGGGTTCTTTCCCGTTTTGGCCGTGATCTCGGCCATCCGGAATGATCTGGGCGAGGTGACGAATTACATCGCCTGCTACACCGACATCACCGACCGCATGGCGGCCGAGCGACGCATCGACCAGTTGCTCCATCACGATCCACTCACCAGCCTGCACAATCGCTACAGCCTGGAAGGCCGCCTGGAACAGGCCTTGTCCCAAGCCCGCCGGAATAGAGAAAGCCTCGCGGTTCTATTCATTGACCTGGACCGCTTCAAACTGGTCAACGACAGCATGGGACATCAGGCCGGAGACATGCTGCTGCTCGAGGTGGCCGGGCGTCTTCGGGAGTGCGTCCGGGAAAGCGACATCGTCGCCCGTCTCGGCGGCGATGAATTCGTCGTGGTCGTTACCGGCTTGTCTGCGGCCAAGATCGCCGCCCCCATCGCCGAAAAAATCGTCCGTTCGCTCGGCCAACCCTATTCTCTCGGCGACAGCGTCGTGCATTCCAGTTCCAGCGTGGGCATCAGCATCTTCCCCAATGACGGCGACGATTCCGCAACCCTCATGAAGACGGCCGACATGGCCCTTCACCACGCCAAGAACCAGGGGCGGAGCAATTTCCAGTTCTTCACCCCGGAGATGAACGCCGCCATGGCCGACACGCTGGCGTTGGACAACGATATCCGCGCCGCCGTCGCCGAGAAGCAATTCGAGCTGCACTATCAGCCGAAGATGTCCACGCCCGACCACAAGATCGCGGGGGTCGAAGCATTGGTCCGGTGGCGTCATCCCATCCGAGGACTGGTTCCGCCCGACCAGTTCATCCCCCTCGCGGAGGAATCCGAACTGATCGAGGCCATCGGGGAGTGGGTCCTGGACGAAGCCTGCCGCCAATGGACGGAGTGGTTGGCAAAGGGAATGACGCCGCTCTCCGTGGCGGTCAACCTGTCGGCGCGCCAATTGGCGTCGCCAACCCTGGTCGAGCGGGTGCGGGCGATAAAAAGCCGCTACGGGCTGCCCAAGGGCGCGCTGGAACTGGAGGTCACGGAATCGGTCGCCATGCGCAATCCCGAGCGGGCCATCGAACAACTGAAGGCCCTGGGCGCCTTGGGCATCGAGATTTCCATCGACGATTTCGGCACGGGATATTCGTCCCTGGCCTACCTCAAGCTCTTGCCAATTCAAACCCTGAAATTGGACCGCGCCTTCGTGCGTGACATCGAAACCGATGAAAACGATGCCGTCATCAGCGCGGCAACCTTGGCATTGGCTCACGCCCTGGGCTTGAAGGTTGTCGCGGAAGGTGTCGAAACCGAGGGCCAGCGGGATTTCCTGACGTCCCATGGATGCGACTATCTCCAAGGCTTCCTGTTCAGCAAACCGCTTCCCGCCGCCGAGCTTGAGGCGTTCATAATCGCCGCGAGAGCGGCCGCGCCGATCACCCAGCCTTTTCAAAATTCCTGAGCCTGCCCACGGGCCGTTTATGGGGGGCGCAAAATCGTTTATGCCGCTGAAGCGCTGAAGCGCCGCGGAGAATGCTCTCGCAATTTGAGCAACAGAAAAGATTGACGGAAGCACTGCGCTTCGGCTCGGCCCCGACCACGGGGGGGGCCGCGGCTTTAATCGCCGCCTCGCGGTCGCGGATTTCACGCAACGCGTCGAAGACCATGACGCGCACAGCATCGGCGTCTTGATCGGGCCGGCCACTCCCGCGCGCCCAGGCACGCGATATTATCGCCGCAAGCTCACCCAAACCAACACCACGCATCGTCAGACTTCCGGAAAAAGCACGGGCCTAGGCCTCGACGTCACCAGCGCGCTCATCGAGCGAATCCGCATACTTTCCACATAGGTAGAGGCCCCCGACCGCAACAGCGGCCAGGACGGACAAAACTCCCCATCCGAGACCAACGCTCAGTCCGAAAACAACCGCCTTCCCAACAATGGTGCGGATTCCGACACGTTCCGGCCACCCATTCCGATTTGATTCCGGCCACTGATTCCGATCGCGTTCCGGCCACCCATTCCGATCCGGTTCCGGCCACCTATTCCGATCGCG